>SESF01009140.1_pt1 | contig 11234 bp, 9 predicted proteins | sample 3171521 | NCBI WGS metagenome assembly SESF01 (sample SAMN10866945, study PRJNA518727) | freshwater metagenome | biome: subpolar coniferous forest; feature: holomictic lake; material: water; isolation source: holomictic Lake 227, 6 m and 8 m depth | place: Canada: near Kenora, Ontario | collected...
ACCATGTAACCCTGTAACTCATGTAACCCTGTAACTCATGTAACCATGTAACTCGTGTAACTCATGTAACCCTGTAACCCTGTAACCCTGTAACCGTTAGTCCGGTTGGTTCTGCGGCACGTAGTCCTCCGGACATCCCGGCACGCTGTACTCATACGGTCCCCGGTAAACCTGCGGCGGCCGCAGGAAATTCCCGTGCGGTGGCGGTGTCGGCGTCTGCCACTCCAGCGTGGTGGCTTGCCAGGGATTGTCGCTATTGACCAGCTCCCCATTACGAATGCTGTAGAAGAAGTTGATGATGAACGGGACCTGTGCCAGTCCCAGCCCCACCGCGCCCCACAGGATGTAGTTGTTTAACCCGATAATGGACGGGCTCAGCGCGCCCAATACGCCCTCCGCCCTGAGCGTGGAGTAGCTGACCCCACCGTCGGACATGCGCCGCAACAGGCCGGCCAACCCTTGCACGAACATCGGCATGAAGATCACATTCATGAAGATAAAGGAGCCCCAGAAATGTACCCGGCCCCAATACTCGCTCATGCGCCGGCTCGTGATTTTAGGGAACCAGAAATAGATGCCGGCAAAGAGGGCGAAAATCGTGCCCGGCGCCACCACGTAATGGAAATGCCCGATGACGTAATAAGTATCGTGCAGGTGAATGTCGCTGGCGCTGAAGCCCAGCGGCAGCCCGGTCAAGCCCCCGATGCCGAACATCGGCAGGAACGCCAGCGCAAACAGCATCGGCGTGTTGAACCGGATGGAGCCGCCCCACAGCGAAATCAGCAGGCAGGTCAGGATGATGACCGAGGGGATCGAAATGATCATCGTCGTGGTCTGGAAGAAGGTCGAAATCCGCGTTCCCATCCCGGTCAGGTACATGTGATGCGCCCAGACCAGGAACGAGATGAAGCCAAGGCCCAGGGCGGAATAGACCATGGATTTGTAACCCCAGAGCGGCTTGCGGGTGTTGTTAGCGATGATCTCGGAGATAATCCCCATGGCAGGCAGGATCAATACATAGACTTCCGGGTGTGCCAGGAACCAAAACAGATGCTGCCACAGCAGCGGGCTGCCGCCCCCGCTCACGTGGGCCAGTTGACCCCCAATGGCCAGGCCTGTGGGCAAGAAAAAGCTCGTCCCGGCCACCTTGTCCATCAACTGCATGACGCCGGCTGCCTCGAGTGGCGGAAAGGCCAGCAGTAACAGAAACGAGGCCGTGAACTGGGCCCAGACAAAGAACGGCAGCCGCATCCAGGTTAGGCCCGGCGCGCGCAACTGGACGATAGTGGTGATGATGTTCACCGAGCCCAGCAACGAGGAGGTGATCAGAAATACCATGCCGATCAGCCAGAAGGTCTGGCCATCCGTCGGAATCGATGACGCCAGGGGCGGATACGAAGTCCAGCCCGCCTGGGCCGCGCCACCCGGAATGAAGAAGCTGGTCAGCATGATCACCCCGCCCAGCAGGTAAACGTGGTAGCTCATCATGTTCATGCGCGGAAACGCCATGTCGTTGGCTCCCACCTGGAGGGGCACCAGGTAGTTGCCATAGGCGCCTACCGCCAGCGGCACGATGGCCAGAAAGACCATGATGGTGCCGTGCATCGCACCAAAGGAGTTGTAGAGGTCCGGCGAGAGGATGCCTTTGCCTGCCACCTCGCCGAAGATCGCGGCCAGCAGCGGACCCACCAACGGCACCGCGTCGCCTGGATGGGCGATTTGCCACCGCATGATCATCATGAGGAAGAAGCCCAGCAGCAGAAAGCATAAGGCCGTGATCCCATACTGGATCCCAATCACCTTGTGGTCCGTGGAGAAGACGTATGTGCGCCAGAAGCCCGCCTCCTCCTGGTGGGTTTCGTGGACTGCGATGTGGGGAATGGCCGGTGCCGATGCCTGCATATTCTTACTTAATCTTGTCCAGCACCATCACCGCCAGCAGCAGCGGGAGATACAAGAGCGATGCGTAGAATAGTTGCCGGGCGCGGGCAATGGCCGGGTCGCGGACGAATTGCAGCGCGAACCAGGCAAACAGCAGGCCGAACACCAGCGCGCTCGCGAGGTAAATCAGGCCGGTCAAATGAAACAGGAACGGACACAAGCTCACCAGCAACAAGGCCAGGGCGTAGCCGAGGCCCTGGCGGCTTGTGCGGCGGCCTTGCGGATCGAGGACCGGCAGCATCTTGAAGCCCGCGCGGGCGTATTCCTCCCGATAGATCCAGGCGATGGCCATGAAGTGCGGCAGTTGCCAACAGGCTTGTATAGCGAAGAGGGCCAACCCTTCGCGGCTCAGTTCCCCGCGCGCCGCGGTCCACCCCATCAACGGCGGCAGTGCTCCGGGCACGGCACCCACCAGGGTGTTGAGCCACGTGACGCGTTTGAGCGGTGTGTAAATGAACAGGTAGCTGGCCAGCGATACCGTGCCCACCAGGCTCGTGGTCACATTGACTGCCTGCGCGAGGTAAAGCACGCCCAGGACCGCCGCGCTGCCTCCGACGATCAGCACGGTTTGCGGCAGCAAACGCCCCGTAGGCAGTGGACGATCTTGCGTCCGGCGCATCTTGCCGTCGTATTCCCGCTCCAACAATTGGTTCAGGGCGGCCGCGCCGCTCGCCAGCAGTGCCGTGCCTAGCAGCGTGTGGCACAACAGTCCGTAATCCACCGGCCCGCGAAATCCAACATAGAACCCGACCATCGTTGTCAGCAGAACCAGGCTGGTCAGCCGTGCCTTGAAGAGGTCAGCATAGACGGCCAGCCAGGAGCTTTCCGCCGTCCCGCTTCGGGCCAGATCGGTTGCGGGACTCGGCGCGGGATTCGCCGACAGGGCGTAGCCGCCGACGTCAGTCGGCGCCATCAGGTCCGGCTTAAGTCGGTGCCGACTGAGATCGGCGCCCGCTCCGGCAGGAACGATACGAGTAAGAGGCTCAGCGGTTGCTTGCATGATTAATGGAGGCCGCCAATGGCGGAAGGTTGCGGTTGTAGCGAGGAAAGTGGGAACGCTTCTGGCACCGCCGGCGAATCGGCGGTCCGGCGACTGAAGGCCAACTCCCGCGCCGAAATGAGGCTCAACAGGGCGCCCATCGCCAGCGAGATCGCCCCGACGAGCACATGGGCCGTGGCGACATCCGCAGCCTTGTTCGACCAAAGGGTCACCGCGCCCAGCAGCGCTTGCGTCAGGATCAGTCCCAGCCAGGCCAGTGCCATGCGGCTCCGGAGGTTTCTCCCGCCGAGAGCGCGCCGGGTGGACCAGGCAACGAAACCGACCGCGGTCAGAATTAGCAGTGCAACCAGCCGATGGCTCATTTGCAGGCCAATTTGAAAAGCGGTGATCGGATTCGCGGCCGCGATCTCGATGCGCTGCGCGTTGTAGTGCTCAACGGACGCGGGGTCCATAGCCGGCCACAGCTTGCCATAGGCGAGCGGGAAATCGGGAATCGCCAGGCCGGCGTGCTGATGCCGCATGGCCGCACCCAGCGCCAGTTGCCCGAGGATCAGCAGGGTCGTCAGGGTGAAGAGAGTTGGTAGTTGGTAGTTGATAGGTGGGGCCAATCGAGCCGGCGACCGCTGCCACCAGCGGCTGGTGAAGAGCGCAATGGCGCAAACCAACACGAAGAACATCTGCGCGAGTGTAGCGTGAAAAATACCTATGGCGTCCTTGTATAAGACCACGCGCAATCCGCCGAGCACCCCCTGCAGGATAACCGCTACGAGGGCGGCCACCCCGCACCGGCGCAGCCATTTTGCGCTCGGCTGGCAGCGCGGCCATAACCAGCTTGCGCCGAAGGAGGCCAGGCCTACGAGACCAGCCACCGAGCCATCCGCCCATCGGCGCGGTGCGGCCACCGCTGTCCCGGCTCCCAGCAGCAGCAGCAGCAATCCCCCCCAGCGCATGATCGGGCGGGCGCTCCGGCCATGCAGCCAAAGGGCCAGCACCACGGTCAACAAGCCAACGCCAGAGGCCGCCAGGCGATGGGTGTGCTCGTAAAAGATCCCACCCACCCACTGCGAGACCGGGAAGAAGAACATGTTATACCCGTAGGTATTGGGCCAATCCGGCACGGCCAGCCCAGCCCCGTGACTGGTCACCAGGCCGCCCACGCCGACCAGCCCGAGGGTGGCCACGGCTGTGAGCATCGCAAAGCGGTGCAGGCGGGAATTGGGTTCGGGTGCTAGCGGATCTGACATGGGTTGGGGCGAGACCCCTGGCGAGTGAAATAGAGCTGGGGGACAGGCTTATTGCGAATGCGTCTCATCGCTTGGGCACAACAATAATAAAGTGGACCAGGGTCGCCGCAGCGGACAACTACCACGGCGGCTCTGGTTCCTACTATGCTGGGGTGACTAAAAGCATCGGGGCCGCACTATTTGAGGTCCAGGGTGAGATCCGCCTTGGTGGCCTCGCCATCCTTGACTTCGATTTCCTGGGTGACCGCGCCTGCTTTGCGATGCGCGGCCTGGATCTTGTATTTGCCGGGGGGAACATTGGCAATCTTGAACGTGCCGTCCTTGCCGGACACGGCGAAGTAAGGATGATCAAAGACGCTGACCCAGGCGAACATCCACTGGTGGACATCGCACCTGAACTTGAGGAAGTTCTCGGGTTTGTCAAAGGAGAAGGCCAGGTCCGGCCCGTTGGGAAGCTGGGCTTCGTTCTTAACCTGGTTGCCCGAGCCCTCCGCCGGCATGGTATGGACGTTGTGCAGGACGGGATCGGAGTTCTTGACGGTGATCTTCTGGCCGGTTTGCACAGCGAAGATGGAAGGCACGTATTCGCAGCCCTTTTGATCCAGCACCATGGGTGGCGCCGAGGCGCCGGCGGACTTGCCGCTGATGCCCTGCAAGGAGACGATGACGTCGGCCAGCTCGCCTTTACCACCGACCACATAGAAGTGAGTGGTGGGGACCGTCGTGTGCATCTTGCCGCAGGTTGCGTCCTCCATGACGGGGGTGATTTCCTTCTCCTTCGGCGGCGTGCCTTTGAGGGTGATGGTTCCAGTAATATCCGCGGCGGGAGCGACTTGCAGAGCCGCAGCCAGCGCGCTGATGATAATTAGTGTCGATGATATTTTCATATTTCCAGTTTTCTGATTCAGCAAAACAGCAGGAACTTAGCACAGAGTTTAGGGGGTGCAAGTGGTTGAATCAGCCTGGCTTCAGTTTCGCCTCGGCGGCCCTGCTGCCGCTCTTGGTCTGCCTGGCGCCGTCGCCGGTGCGGGCATGCTTGGCTAGCGAGCTCCTGCCAAGGCTCGGGCGATTAGCCGGTTCCAGTTCCGTTCGTCCGAGTCAACTCGCCGCCGCCACCGCTGCCGTGTTTAGGCCCGAGCGCGCGGCTCAGCAACAGCGCGAGCCCAAACACCACCAGCGCGCCTGCGGCGCCGGCAACGGACGTGGCAACGGCAGCCGATTTGCAACCCGGCAAAGCGTACTCTGTCAGCGGTGCCGACAGAATCCCTCGGCCTGCCTTGTGCTCAAAGCCCAACTTTGCCGCGCCGCTTGCCAAGCCGTCCGACCACGGACACGCAAACGGCGCCACAAACACCACCAGGCCAACGCTGACCACCAACCCGAAGCCGACGACCGCGCCGACTGGCGAGGAGGCGGGGTTTTGGTTGGGGCCGGAAACCAACTCGGGCCGCGTTTGGGCTCTGGTCAGTTAGACCTATGCCAGCACTTCAGCCAGGTGCCGCGTGTGGACGGGCTCCAGGCTCCGCCGGGCCTCGTAATTTAAGCCAAACGGTTAGCGGCCGTGAGGCCGTCCAGGCAGCAACAGAAAGGGGGGCTATGGGCGCCAGCGGGTAGAGGCGACCATAATCGCGGCTTGCCTGACGGTGGCATCCGTTTGATAGCCAGCCTCACCGCGTTGCTACCGCTGGCGTGCGCCGGGACGAACCGCACCCAGGCGATTGACCAGCGCTCCGAGTCTGGTCAGGACCCCTTCGATCCTGTCCGACCACGGATTCGCGCAGTTCAGCCGCAGGCAATTCCGATACTGCTGGCGTGCGGAGAAGATCGGGCCGGGGGCAATGCTGATGCCATCCGCCAACGCCGCTCGATGCAACTCCAGCGCGTCCACGTTCCCTGGCATTTCGACCCAGAGGACCTGCCCTCCTTGTGGACGCGTCACCCGTGTGCCGGTTGGGAAATTGCGCGCAATCGAGGCGCTCATGCGCTCCGCCAGTTGGGCGTAAGTGCGGCGCAGGCGGCGCAAGTGCCGCTCATAGCCGCCGGTCGCCAGGAAGTCGGCGAGGGCCAGTTGCGTCACCGTCGGGTTGCCAATCGAGCAAGTGTGCTTGAGCCGGTGTACCTCCGCCTTGAATTTGCCCGGCACGGCCCAGCCGACGCGATAGCCCGGCGCCACCGTCTTGCCCATCGAACTGCACAATAGAACCATTCCCTCGCGGTCGAACGACTTGGCAACCGCCGGTCGCACGGGCCCAAAAGCCAGGCTGCCGTAAATGTCGTCTTCGATGAGCGGCACTCCCAGAGGCGCCAGCAGCTCCACCAGCCGCCGCTTCTTTTCATCCGGCAGGCAGCACCCCAGCGGATTGCTGAAGTTCGTCATGAAGACGCACGCTTTGATGCGTGTGCGGGCCAGCCGCCTGGCCAGTTCGTCCAGGCAAACGCCTTCTTTCGGATGGGTGGGGATCTCGCAAGCGCGCAATCCCAGCATTTCGATGAGCTGCAGAATGCCGAAGTAAGTGGGCGACTCAATGGCGACGGTATCTCCGGGTTTGGTGACGGCGCGGAGACACAAATGGAGCGCTTCCGTAACGCCATTGGTGATGACGATGTCATCGGGCGCGAGCGTGCAGCCGGCTTCGAGCGCGCGCTTCGCGATCTCCACGCGCAGCGCCCGCAGGCCAATGGAAGGGTCGCACACGTTGGCCAGCGCCGGCTGGCGGCGCGTCGCCCCCGCCAGGGCCCGGTGGAGTTCCCGGGTGGGCAGCAGTTCCGGCGGGGGCACCGCCGCCCCCAGGTTCACCAGCCCCGGCTGGTTCAACGTGCCAACCACTTCCATCACCAGCGCGGCCATATTCAGCTTCTTCGATCCATCCGCCGGGCGGGAAATGTCCGGCTCCGGCGGCGGAGTCCAATGGGGTGCCCGCACATAGAAGCCGGATTGGGGACGCGCCTCAATTAACCCGCGGCTTTCCAGCACCTGGTACGCCTGCAGCACGGTGGAGACGCTGACCGATTTCTGCCGCATCAGCTTTCGCACCGAAGGAATCCGGTCCCCAGGGCGCAACGTGCCCTGGTGGATCAAGTGCGTAATCTGCTGCGCAACCTGCTCATAAAGACACCCGGGCGGAATGGACGACGGAGACTCGGTGGGCACGCTGTTCATATATCAAATTGTTTCGCTGGCGGGCTGGCTGATGCCCGCACATCACGTCGCGGACGGGTCTAACGCGGCAGTTTCGATGACCGGCTCCCAGCCGTCTCGATACAGTTTGGGTCTTAGCCAGGGAGCACAGTTTCCCCGAAACTAAACTGTACTGGTTAACAATTCAAGCAACTGCATCTGTTCCCCTTGGACCTGGGGTTTAACCTGCTAGCATGAAGATTATGAATTCAGCCGATTCTCGGTTCCTTGCGCCCAGGATGATCGTGATTGCCTCCCTCGGCCTTGCCGGTCTGCTCGGCCTCGCCGCCTTGGGGACCTCCCACCGCGATGTCGCGCCAGCGCGGGACGACGCGGTTTCAGCGCCGCCTGCAAAAGCCGCATCGGTTGCTGGAAGTCAGAAATCTTTCAGGTACATCCGGACGGGCCGGTGGCAGGCCGATGCCCGCACCTTCACCGCGATCGTTCGCTACCTCCTCGATCCTGAGATCGAAATCAAACCGAGCGGGGCCCTGCCGTCCCTTCAACTGACCATGCCGACCAACGTTGTCTCCACTACCCCCCTGCCGCGCGGCACTTCGTAAAGGCGAATCAACTCGGCCCAGCCCAGCGTTGCCGGTGCGGCAAGTCGCCCCCAAATGGCGGGAGATGTCCGTTCCTTCCACGAACGGCGCAGCCGGAAGTGGCTGCGCCGCGGTCACTGCCCGGTCCGCAAGCGCCAGACATCATTGTAGGTCACCCGCGCCCGGAAGTTGCCTCCCCCGAGAAGCCAGATCGAGTCCGCAAAGGTGACGGAGGTGTGCTCGGCGCGTCGCGGCCACTTGGCTGCCGTAGTAACCTCCGTCCAGGTGATGCCGTCGGAGGAACTCCAAACGTCGTTCTGCGGGCCACTGCTGGCAGATGAGATCGCCCCGCCGAGCAGCCAAATCTGGCCGCCCCAGCTCACAGCGGTCGCTCCCATCCGCGGCGTCCATCCCGCGCTAGCGCCCAGCAGCGTCCACTTGGCCCCATCAGAGGAAGACCACACGTCATTCCTCAATCGGCCATTCGGTCCGGGGCAGACTCCCCCGAGGACCCAGATCCGCCCCTGGTGCACCGTGGACGCATGGTAGCTTCGTCCTCCCCAGGGAGCCGAATCCGTCACCGCGACCCAATGTTCGCCATCGTTTGAGGACCAAACGTCGCTGAGTTGCTTCTCCCCGCCAGAGTTCTCACCCCCGATCAACCAAATACGATCGTGGCAAACAACTGCCGTATGGTGGCACCGCCCCGACCAGGGAACTACCGCCTTCGACGGCGTCCAGGCAATCCCGTTGGAGGAGGACCAGATGTCATTGAGGTAAACATTGCGCTTCTCCACCTCATCATAGGAAAGGCCGCCCAACACCCAGATCCGTTCCTTGAACGCGACGGACACATGATGGCGCCGCGCACGCCACGGCGCCGTGGGGGCCGCCTGTGACCAGTCCACACCGTCGGCAGAATACCAGACGTCGTTCCGATTGGGTTTTTCGCCAGCTTCGCCCCCGCCGAGGATCCAGAGCTTTCCCTGCAAGACTGCGCCGGCCTGACCTTCCCGCGCCGCCCAAGGTGCCCGGCTGATGGCTTCAGTCCAATCGGCCCCAGGCTCACCCCGGCACGCCGCTACGCCAAGCAGGAACGTAAGGTAAACGGTCCAGACAAGCGGTTTCGCAGCCGGTTTCTGATGAAAGCCGCCCGGTAACCGCCCGAAGTACAGTCCTGATTCCATAACACGTTCTCCGATCAGTGCGTAGATGATGAACAACAAGCCTTCCGTATCTTGAGCGACGCAGATCCCGCCTGCAAACCCTTTCATTCGACCCCAGACGACCAAGTCACGCCCGGTGGCACTGCTCGGCACTATCACCCTGTAGCGGCGGCATCTTGCCGCCCGGACCCACGCCGAATCTTCCAGCAGCGTAACCAGGCCAGGGTGCCGCACCGGCTCCAACCCGGAGCCGTCCATCAACCAGCTCAATTTGCCGGTGGGCGGCTTGGGCGAGAATGGGGTTGTGGGTCACCACGATAATGGTGAGCCCTTCCCGGTTGAGTTGTTCAAACAGGGCGATGATTGTGTCCCCGGTCGCGCGATCGAGGTTCCCGGTGGGTTCATCCGCCAGCAGCAGCGACGGCTGATTGATCAGGGCGCGAGCGATCGCGACCCGCTGCATCTCCCCACCCGAAAGCTCGTGCGGTCGATGACTGCGCCGGTGGACAAGCCCGACTTTGGCGAGCAATTCCTCGAGCCGTGCTTCAGCGGGCCGGTGGGCAAAGAACGCCGGCAGGAGAACGTTTTCCGCCACTGTCAACGTCGGCAGCAGGCCGAAGTGCTGGAAGACAAAACCGAGCTGCTCGCGGCGCAGGCGCGTGCGCTCCCGCTCCGTTCGGTCCTGCACTGGCTGGCCGAGAAGCTCCAGGGTGCCGGAGGTGGGGGCATCCATGCAGCCGACCAGGTTAAGCAGCGTGGATTTGCCCGCCCCGGATGGGCCGACGACGGCCACAAATTCACCCCGGCGGACCTCGAACGTCACCTGGTCGAGCGCGCGCACTTCCTCCCGCCCCCGCGGGTAAACTTTCGTGAGCGCGGTGGAGGAGATGACCCGGTCATCGTTATTTAGCGGGATGCTCATGCGCGGAGGCCACCTCCTAACCTGATCGCCGTCATGGGCGCGACGCGCGCAGCGCGCCAGGCCGGCAGAAACCCGGCGAGGCTGCCGAGCGCGACGGCGCAGAGCAGGCAGGCCGCGGCAAAAAGCCAGTCCCAGTGAATCAGCGCATCGGCCGGCGCAAACGGCAGCCGCCCCCGCACCCAGGCTTCCACCCCGCGTGCGGCGAAAAAGGCAACGGTAACACCGGCGACGGCACCGCTAAGGCACACCTGAACCGTTTCGAGCCAGACCAACCGGAAGATATCGCCGGGCGAAGCCCCGAGCGCGCGCATCACGCCGAGCTCGCGGGTGCGCTCGGCGACCGCTATGAGGATCGTGTTGCTGACGCCGGCGCCGGCCGCCAGGAAAGCGACCATCGCCACGCAGCCGAGCAGCAGCCGGGTGGAATTCACCAGCGATTGAATGGTGTGGAACACATGCGCCAGCGGGACGACATTCATTGCCAGCCCGGCGTCGCAACCGCGCAATTGCGCCACAACGCGGTCGAGGTCGTTCGGGTTCGCCAAGCGGACGAGGATATGCGTCAATTCACTCGGACGATGGAACCGCCGCTGGGCATCGGCCAGGCCCAGGTAGATGAAGGCGTCCTCGGCGCCCTGGGTCGGCGCGAGGATGCCGGCCACGGTGCCGGTTTCCCCGTGCAGGCCGGGCAGGGTCACTACCTGGCCGATTTGCCAGCCGTGCCGCCGCGCCGTCTCGGCGCCGACCAGCACCGCGCCTTCGCGTTCGGGAAAGCTCCCTGCGAGCCGCCAGGACGGCTTGAGAACGAGCATGTTCTTCTCTACCCCGACATAGACGGCCGGGTCTTGCGTTCCCTCATACACGGCCGACATGAAGACGGGCGCCGCCGTTGCCACCCCCGGCACAGCGCGGACCTCATCGAGATACCGCTCTTTTAGGTAGCACGGCCAGCTCGCCCCGTGCAGCGCCATCGAAGCGGCGTCGTAAGGGCAGCCCTTGGGCGCCAGCAGCACCTGCGCGCCGAGGCGGTCTAGCTCGTGGCTCAGGCCGTCGCGGTAGCCGCGTTGAAACGCCAGCAGACTGTAGAACGCGGCGACGGCAATGGCGACCCCGGCAGCGGTGACGCTGGTGCGCAGAGGCCGCCGCTGCCATTCCTTCAGAGATAACTGGAGCCAGGTCATGCGAGATGGTGTGCTGCCATGAAGGTAACTGTTCAGGTCAAGGCGTGGGTCAGACCTCCG
>SESF01018400.1_pt1 | contig 11233 bp, 2 predicted proteins | sample 3171521 | NCBI WGS metagenome assembly SESF01 (sample SAMN10866945, study PRJNA518727) | freshwater metagenome | biome: subpolar coniferous forest; feature: holomictic lake; material: water; isolation source: holomictic Lake 227, 6 m and 8 m depth | place: Canada: near Kenora, Ontario | collected...
GGAAGCCGGCGCTCCACCCTTTAGCCGCCAGCCGTTGGCGAAACCTGGGGACGAATCTCTGTAAAAGAACCGGATTTTCATGGGCCAAAGGGTAGCTTGCAGTTCGTGCTGGCTCGCGGAAGATTGTCGGGCGGAACGGTTGAATCGGACGGGATGTTACATTCACCACCTTCGAGATTGAGCATGTAATAGGTGAAGCCAAACCAGTTGTTGGTGACCCGTGCCTCCTCCAAGCCTCCGGCAGACTTGATGGTAAAACGGACCTCCGTGGGGGGTGAATCTAACGGGGCTTGCAGGTAGAAATATTTCCCTTTCGCGGCTTTACCTTCCAGGAGGGTGATTGAATCGGGTCCCAGGTTGGTGGTGAGGGTTCGCGCGGTGGGGCCGCCAGTCATGATGACTTGGGTGCTGGGAGCAGGCCGCGGGCCGTCATTCATCAATCGCACGGTCAGATTCAGCGAAGCCTGGCGGTGCAACTCATTGAGCCCCGGCTTGCCTAGATTTGGGAATCCGTTCCACACTTTGTTCATATTTTCCTGGCGCTTATCGCGCTCGTCCGGAGGAAGGTTGGGAACCGAAAGGGAATAGGTATTGGTGGTTGAGTTTTGGGCCGTGCGGAGGAATTTGACGGCTTTGGCCAGAAACTGGTTGGCCCGGCATTGGTCTTCCAGCAAGGATTTCAACAGGGTCGGGTCGGCCACCTTGGCGAGATAAAAGTCGTTAATGTCCTGGGTCGTCGAGCCGGGAAACAGACTCATCGCGTTGGCAACCTGCCCGGCAATATACTGTTCAAACGCCCGGTATCCCTTGGCTCGATAGGCCGGGCGATCGATATAGATCAGATCATCGCGATTGGGCAGCGAACTGCTGACCAGCACGCCCAGGGCCGCACGGATACAGGCCTTCCCGGCATACTTGATTTGCTTTTTCCGGATGTCGTAGATGAAATCATGGGCCGGTGGTTCGGGGTGGGCCGGGCCAGTCAGGTCGGTGACCCGCAGCATCAACCCGGCACCCAAAGCGGAAAACTCCTGGTAGATGGCCCATTCGAAGCCCTCAAGTGGCTTGATCTTATGGCGTTTGAACTGCTCGTAAACGTTGCTCGGGTCGTTTCCTTCCAGCGGCGGGCCTTGGAATCCCGGCACATAATTCCCCTCCAGAACCCACTTGAGCATCAGCATCTGGCGACCGGTGCCCGCGTCGCCCAGGGGGTCGGGTCCCGATTCCAAGGGCAGTTCGAGGTCAATGTAGCCATTTTCGAAATGTTCGGCTCGGACACTAAAGAACGACATGTTGGCGGCGGCTTTCTCGAAACCCGCTGCCACCAGCGAATTACTGGCGACGTCGGACAACATCTGGGAAATGTAGTTTGCCGGTGTCAGCGGAAAACCCACCGGTCGGAGGATGGGCGCCCCAGCTCCCGGGGGAAGCTGGTAAACCAGGAACCCGCCGTTGGTGACCGGCGGTTTAAAGTACCAGTCACCGATCACGTTGGTGCGGTCGTAGGGGTGGTTAGCAACATCGGGGACGGCTCCGACGTAATAGGGACTGAAGACTGGCAGGAAGACCTCGTAATCGTGGTCGCTGACGTTAATGGTGAAGATATCCTGACAGGCGTCGCAGGGCGGAGGTTGTTCATTCCAGAAGCAGGCCCCACTGCCCTGTTCCAGCAGGTAACGGATTCCGGGGGGCAACGAGCTGGCGGGATTCGAGTTCAAGATCCAACCGGACGCATTGACGGCATCCACTCCTGCCTGAATAGCAGCGAGCATCGCGGCCCGCTCGTCACCAACCTTACCGCAAAAACCGGCGTCCGGGGTTGTTGGCGGGGAAGCGATCAGATGTTCGGGGCTCACCACCCCCCCGCTATTGGCCCCGGCCACCCACATGGGCTGTGTCTCCACGGCCGGGACCGGCAGTGCGTAGGTCATGGTGTGGCTGTCGCTGGCCAAGGGGGAATTAGTCGTCAACAAGCCCTTGCTCAATTCGCGAAACACCTCATCAAACACGTTGCCATCTTCATTGTGATCGTAGGCCATATACAAGGCCAGATCATTTGTGCGGAAGAGGTCGTCATGAATGTTGAGCAGCAGTTTTCCTTCGTCATCAGTGTCAATACTAGCCGACTGAACCACCTGAAGCAGGTCCTTAAGCTTTGGCGGGAAATCACTTTGGGCGAGCGCATTGGTCAAGCTGACGCTAGGGGGCACATTGGTGCCAAAGACTTTCAGGCTGGGCCGGTGGCTGGGCCAGTCAATGGTCAGTTCGGCGCGGGTGTTGCGGATCGCCCCACCTGTCCAGCGGTAAAGGTTTGTGGTGATCCCACCAAAACCACGATACACATCGATCCCAAAGGGCTGATCGCCTACGTCGAAGGCCAAGATATGCTTCGTGTTGCCGGGCTGAGAATTCATAATCAGAAATTGGGAAACGAAAGAATTCTCATCCTCTTCGCTAAACCAATTCAATATCCGGGCCACCCAATCGTCTGGCGTTACTTGCAGTGCCGCGCTCGTGCCCCCGGAACCGTCGGCCAGGACGGCGGAATCCGGCACGGCATTGGCCAGGTTTACAATGAAGGATTCATTGGTCGCGGGGTGATTGGTGGCTGCCGCCGGCTCGATGCCGCTAATGATGTCCAGCAACAGGCTGAAAAGGTTGGTGTTGGCCAGGATACCGTTGTGCTCCACTTCCCCGTCCCGATCGCCGCTGGGGCTGAACAAAGGCAGAAGCCGCGCATTAGGCGCGTTGTAATTGTTGGTGGGACTAAGGCGACTGGCACTCAGTACCGGAACCGTCCCATCGCCCAAGGTCCGAACGTACTCGAACCGGTGGTCCAAGAGATATCGGTCGTGACCTTCGAAAAGGTTCTGATCGAAAGCAAGCAGCGCGTCACTGTCGGTGACCGGTTCCCACGGCAGGTCGATTCGCAAGTCGTTGCACTTGAGTTCGACCGGCCGCAGGCGCGTGGTGCCTTTGACCTGGCCAATGGTCCGCGGCAGGGCCTGAACGCCGTAGATATGGTAGTAATCCACTCCGGTACTGTCGTTGGCCCAATTGTCCTGGTGGTTCCGGGAAGCGGCCGGCTGGTTGGTTGGGCCGCTAAAGGCGTGGAACAACTGGTTGGTCAGGACGGGCGAGACGTTGGTTCCGCCATGAAAAACCCCGTCAACGACCTGCTCATAGGTGGAATAATCGTAGATTTCGAAATAATTGGTGTCCCGATTCATGTTCCACGAACCCTCGAGGAGCGGTCGCCCGCCCAGCTCAAAGTACGCCTGGCTGGGAAGGAGTTGATGCATGCCTGGCATATACTCCACCAGTGCTTTCAAGAGATCCTTCCTCGCGATAATGTTCATAGCCAAATTGTCCATGTCGCCACGTTCCAGGGCGGCGATGGCCTTCGGCGCTCCCACCCAGGGCGTGGCAATCGTAATCAATTTGTCCACCGTGTCGGGATTATCGAGAATGAAACGGCGGGCCAGCAACCCACCCATGCTGTGGGCCAGGATATCCACCCGGTCTGCCTCCGGGTGGAACCGGCGGATCAGGTCAACATACTGCCTCAGTGCAGCGGCCGAGGTCGCATTGTCCAGCCGCCAGTCGTAAGGAAATACGAACAGGTTCGGATTATTAGTCAGTTGGGTCATGTCCGCCTGGTCAGGAATGCGGTAGCGGTACATCTGGTTGTCATCCACGACGACGCCGTTGACCCGATCGTATCGGTATTCGACGTAGCCGGCATCGGAAGTGAGGAAATTCAGAACGGGCGAGTAGATCTTCACCGCATCCAGGGGAGATTTCAGGATAGTCCGGATGATATCACCCGGCATGATGGAGTCGGTGACCTGACCGGCAGGATCGAGCGAGAGTTTCTCCTGCAGCGGTTTTGCCCAGCCCGGCCAGCATTCCGACAGCGATGCGAGAGTACTGTTGGTGTCTTCCAGGTAGGAACCAGAGATGCCGGGAATAAAGATCAGCGGGCGCTCGGTGTTCTCCACCTTCACCCAGCGGGCGTCGGCGGGTTTAACCCGCCTATTAGAGAGACTGGAAGCGAACGGGCCCACGACCGCGTTACTCGACAACCCAGGGTCCAACCCAATCCAGAGCGACTTGCCTGGGCGCAGCATAAGGCGCGGCAGTTGGTTGGACACGGCGTTGCGCTGGATGGCATTGATTACTTGCTCGCTCAGGACCAGCGGACCCGCCAGGTATAGATTGTAGTAAGCGCTACGCGGGTCATCTGACAAACGCCGGGCGCTCAGGACGGTCGGAAAAACGCTTTGGTTGGTGTCGCCGATGCCCGCCAGGGTACTGCGACTGCCCAGGTGCACTGGGAGCGCGTTGGAGGACCCGCTGGGCAGGGGGGTGCCGTTTGCCCCCCAGCTCTCCAAGAAAAGGTCAAGATTGCTGCCGGCAGATCCCGGGGCATCCAGGCGAACAAAATAGTGCGTCGCCGGTGTCGGCGGGCCGTTCGCGAGCAGCCCGTTCGTGGAGGACCGGAACTGGAAATGATTCTTCACCAATAGCAACTGGCTTTGCGCGGAGAATAGTCGAGCGCGTTTCGCGGTTTCCGGCAGTTGCTGAAAGTAGCCGACATTGGTCGGCGAGAGATCGGGGAAGGAAACGATGTCTATTCTCGGGGGGCTCTGGAGGAGCACGTGTTTGCCGCCAGAGTTCACCAGGTTGAGGCCCGAGGCGGAGACAGCGAAACTGCGGCTCCCGCCGCCGCCGCCGGAGATCATCCCGACCACGGCGGCGGGCAGCCCGGTGGTGGCGGCGATCGGCAAGAGCATTTTCGCCGGGTCAAGCAGCAACAAATCATTCATCGTCGCCACAGCCAGAAGGCCGTCCTCTCGCCGCAGGATAGACTGGCAGTTGGCGAAATTGGCGGGGAAAGCCAAGGTCGCCAGGTTAGTCGGCGCCAAAGGGTCGGTGATATCAATGACCTCCAGCCGTGTGGGATAGCCGCTCCGGGCATCCAAAGACACGAGCGCGAGGTTTCGCATCAAGGGCACCGAGTTGGTGGTTTGCAGCAGCACCTGGGGCAAGACGGCCAAACGACGCGGAACATCGGCGGGATCAAAACCAAGCGTGGCGAGGCCAGAATCCAAATCGGCCAGGCCGCTGACCAGCGTGCGGTAGGCCGGCGGGACGGCTCGACTGGTCGGCTGGCCATTGCTGCCGATAACGAAGCCCGCGCTCAAGGTCACGCCCAGCAAGCCCAGATTGGAGTCCATGTCGAAATCGCCTATGGTTTGCGTCGTGTCCGAAATGGCGAAGGAGGTGACTCGGCCGTAATAATCAGAGGTGCTGTTGAAGGGCAGCGGCAATTCATCATTGGGCCCGCAGAAATTCCCATCGCCGTCGGCATCAATCCCCGCCACTCGGGTGGTAAAGGCCAACCGCTGTTCTGCCGGGGCCAGAGCTCCGATGATGAAGGTCTGCAGGTTGACGAGGCTGATGGCGGAGTTGCCGGCTCCGTTTTCCAGATAGGCTAGAAACGGAGGGGACCATTTGAGTTTGACGATCGCGGTTTGAGCGTAGGTCACCACCGCCGAGGCCAAGCGTTTGATATGAGCGGGGTCGCCAATATCCAGGACCCAGAGATACTGAAAATCCTCCGCACCAACCTTGCCACCGACGACCGCCAGCAGATCGTTAGTGATGCAATCGGTCTTGTTGGTCGTCGTGGTGTAGGTGTATTGCGGGATCAAAGCGAGGTCGCGGGGGTACCCGGGGACCTTTAGCGTCGCCACCTTGACTGCGTTGGTGGGTCTCGTCAGATCATAAACCAACACCGCCCCATCCAGATCTCCCGTTCGCTCCAGCGCATACGCATAGTTGCCTTTGGTGACCACGCCACCACCCATGGTAACACCAGGGAGATCTCCCGTGGGGTTGCCCGCGAGGGTGAAGGTGAGATTGAAGTTATCCTGGCTGGGGGTGGCGGGATTGTTATCGAGGGGATTACCGTTGACGTCCGTGAGTCCCTGACCGAGGGAGAGATTCACATTCCCACTAGACTGGCCGCTATACCAAATGGTTAACTCGCGACCGTCCGCAGAAAAAGCCACCCGCGAGTAAGCGTGCGGGGACGCAAACTGCAGCCACGAAGCGATGTTGGTGGTGGCGCTATTCCGGATGGGTTCCGAGAACCGAATCACGATCGGATCGAAGGGGCGCACGCCGGTGCTGTTATTCAACGGCCAGGAAGCGATAATTCTGGGACCGGTATGGTCGTTCGTATTCAGCGGTACCGCTCGGACCTTGTCGCCGTCGAAAACAAGTTGGTAACCGGCGGTGTTGGTATTTCCGGACCCATCAGTGGCGGTGATGAGCAGATTAACCTGCGCCTTGTGTTCGCTGGTAATTCGGTAGGCGTTAACCGCGCGCGTCCCGACCGTCTGCGAATTCGTGAGCGTAATGCGGACTGCGCTGTCTGTTTCAAGCGGATTCAGCGGGGTCACCGTGTCGGTAACCAAGGTCAGATTGGCCATATTCTGATCGTCGGTGGCAAAAACGCTGAGCAGGACACCCGCGCCGGTGTTGGTGCCCGGCATCGGGTCCCAGGGGGACTGGGCCACCGAAATCAGCGGCGCATCCGAATCCGGGCCGAGATTGGTGGACCCGCTGCTGGCCCGCCCAAGGAACAGGGGAACCGAAAGGATGTTCTCATTCTGTAGGCGCGCGGCCAGGTTCAGCACACTCGCGCCCCCAACGGCGCGCTGGTGCGGAAAGGCGGGGTGGATCGCGGTTAGTAAAAAACCCTGGGCCTCCAGCGAGTTGAGGGGGACATAAAAGGAGTAACGGCCTTCGCTGCCGGCGGTGGCGAAGTACTGCCCCGGCTTGAGTCGTCCCAGCCAGCTCGGGTCATTGCTCGAAAAGGCATCATTTTCCACCGTCACCAGTGCGCCGGGGACAGGCCGCTCGGAGCCGGTTGCGGGATCGCCGTTGGCATCAAATTCCACGGAACCGACCCGGCCACAAATGGTAATGCTGTGGCCCTGCGCCAGCATGATCGGCAGCGCCAGCAGGTGAGTAGCCGTTTGCTCCAGATTCGGCAGGCCGAGCATCCGGAAAATCTTGCCGCTCATCTTGTCCACCCTCCGCGCCAAGGCATCACCATACAGGATTTTCTTGAGCAACAAGCCCAGGTAGGGCGGAGAATGTGTCACCAGCTTCCCGTTCTCGTAAAGCATCCGGTCAATAATTTCGTAATTGACGTTACCGTCCTCGTATTCGTGCGGCACTGCCAGCGCAAAACTGGCGTCCTCCGGCCTCGTCCCGGCCGCCAGATTCAGGGTGGCCGGGTTGATGGGGAAGGAGAGATCGGCCCCCACTTTCAGCTCATCTCCCTCCTGCGAGAGCACAATTCCCCCCAGCACCTGGCCGCTTTGGGGCGGGCCGTTGCTGAGCAAATTGCCCAACTGCGTCACGTCCAGCACCTGGACCTTGAACTTGGCCTTCTCGACGATAGCGCCTGGTTCGACCAGCACCTGCACCGGTCCGCCATCGCTTTGCGCCTCTAACAAACCTCCGCCATTGAACAACCCCACGCTCCCGTCCTGGAAAACCTGCCGGCTGACGGGAATGGTGGTGCGCGTGCCGTTCTGGTTGACCAATACCGCGCTGAGGAAATCATCCACGCCGGCCGCGATGACGTTGGTAAAGCTGCCGTCGGGGCGGGAGAGGATGGTGGCCGTCCCCCCGGAGGTCTCGTTGACCAGGAGGACCGGCGACTCCGGGTCAGCCGTGCCCGGCGTGCCGAAGATCGGAGCCAGTCCGTTAGTGGGTTCGTAACTGATGAGCTGCGCCCCGGCGCGGTCCAAGGCGTTGTTTTGGGTCTTGAAGGTGAAGCTTGAATTGCCGACGAGGGGGCGGCCGGTCGTATCCTGGATGTTAGTTGAAACCAGCACCGTAAAGAATGTGTTCGCGGCCAGCGGGTCGGTAGGCAACAAGGTGGCGGTAATGTTGTCGAGACTCAGGGTCAGGGTGGCCGTGACCGTGCTGTTATCCGTTGCCAGCAGGCGCAGCCCCCCATTCAAGAGACTGCCCGGGGCAATCGGCCGCGAGAAGGCTACGACCACCCGGCTCACGCGTGCCACGGCCGTGGCGCCGTTGGTCGGAGTGAGCAAGCTGGCCACTGGCCCCACCGCGGCCACTCCGACGTCGGCGGTGGTGGCAACCTGAGAATTGGTCAAGGAGGTCGAGGCCTGCCCCCGGTCCCCGGTCGCCAAATCGCTGACTGCGACTTGAACTGGGCCAGTGCCAGCCACCAACCGATAGGCCCCGTTCGGGTCGGAAAAGGTCAGCCAGGGAAGCCCGCTAAGACTCACCGGCCAGCCGCCGGCGGGTTGTCCCGCGGAGTTGCGGACCACGCCGGTGATCAGACCTTGGGCGGCATCCACTTGGATGAGCAGATACTGCCCCGGCCCAGTGATCCCGTCGAGGCGGGGTTGGGTGGCTGGTTCCAGGCTGGCAAGCCTCCCCTGGACATCCGTTCTCAGCCGTTCCCGCGGCTCCAACCCGTACCACCCGCCGCGGGAGAGGACTTTGGCCAGCACGAATGTCAAGTTGGTCGGCAGGCCGTCGAACTGCGCCACGAGTTTCCGCCCCGGGCTAACTGCGCCCGTGATCAGGTCGAACGCGCGAATCACCGATAAGGCACCTCCGAAAACCGCCACGTAATTGCTCGCCTCCAACCAACGAGTCTGGATGGCCCCCACCCCGGAGAGGTCGCCCGCTCCCGCCAGGATTCTTAGACCACCGGCCGCGACCTGCCCGCCGGCTTCATCCAGCAAGCCCCCGGCAAAGGCTTCCGGGGCGACCACCTCCACCTGCACGCGGGCGGTGTCCAATTCCTCCGCTCCATAGAGAAGTTGCGGCCGGATCGGGAAGGTGGCGGTCAGCGTGGCGGTCAACCCGTCGCCCGGCCGTTGATACCCCACCAGGAAATTCTCGTATTGCGGAGTGGGCCGTTTGGCCCCGTTCCGTAAGGAGTAAACCTCGTTAACCACCCCCCGGAGCAGCAGGCCGCTGGGCAAAGCGCCACTGGCGTTGCTGATAATAACCGTAGCCTGGGCCGTGACGAGTTCCGGTTGGCGACTGGCCGGGCTGGAATTAGGTTCAACCCTGCCGTCGGCACTCAACGACCCGGGATCTGGCAAGCGGACTGAACTGGCGCTCAGGGGGCTCCCGACTGCCGCCGCCGGCGGAGCGATCGCCCCGGGATCTGCGATTACTAGCGCATAAGCCCCGCTGCCGGGCAGGCTGACGGTCAGTGGGTCAGTGCCTTTGCCAGTTACAACCTGCACGGTTTCCCAACGCAACTCCGCTCCATTCCATTTTACCAGCGCGGCAACTTCGCCCGCACTAATGGCTCCCCACGGTTGCAGACCGGCCGTGGCGGGGATGGCGGGTTCCTTTTCACAGTCCAACCAGAATGCCTGCAGCGGACTCCAGCCCTGTGGCAGCAAAGCGGGCAAGCTTTGGCCTGTCAGCGGTGTCAGCAGCAGCCGAACTTCCTGGCTGAAGGCTCCCGGAGGAAGACGGATTTGCATGGCACTGGCCGCGTCCGCGACCAGGCCGCCCCCAATGGGAGTAGCCAGCGCCGAGTTCGTGCCGCGGGGAGTCAGCCGCGGGCTGGGAACTACGACCACGCGGTCTGTGACCAAGGCTTGAGCGCGCCAAACCGGGTAATAGCCGGAGCGGTCGAACCGCCAAACATGATCGCCGGCTTTGCCGCTGAGGGTAGCCACCCCAAAGGTGTCATCGGTCCGGTTTGTGATTCCGCTCTTCTCGTCAACCGCGACCACGGAGGTAAGTGGCTGTCCCACCTCATCCAGGGTGCGGACCAGCCCGGCCGGCCCCGTGGACAGGGATGGCATCACGAACACCGCCGCGGCCATTTGTGGCGCACCGGCGGCCACCCCCAAGGCGAGTGTGCGCGGGTTGGACTTCTGCCCAGGTAACAGCATTCCACCGGGCACGCTGGAACTTAAGTCGTAGTAAGGTCTGGAGTTGTTATCCACCCCATCCGCTTGCAGGGGACCGGTGGTCCCCGAAAAACTATCCACGCGCAACACCAGGGGGCCCTGCAGCACCCGCACCGACCGATTCGTGACCCAGACTTCCACGTTCCAGACATTCTGCGCCCGGTTTAACCGCATCGATTGGAAATGGACTCCCGCGTCAGCTCCGGCTTCGGTGAGCGTGAGCACGACCCCGTTCAGATTGAATGAGGCGTCAGTGGCTGAGCTGTCGATTGGCCAGAGGGCCGTGCTCAAACTGAGGCACAGCAGTCCCAGTCGAATCCAGCGGTGTTTGTAGGGCGGTTTCATGGGCGAGGGCGACGAAAAATAGCCACGGCTAAACAACCCATAACGACCAGGATGCCGCACCCCGGTTCGGGTACCGCCGCCATTTGAAACCAGGCGAACGATTGGGCGTTGTCCAAATTGCTGAACAAATCCAGATAGAGCGTGGCGCTGTGGCCGGCAAACTCCGCGGGCCAGGGCAGGGAGACCTGAAAGGCGCTGCTAAACGCCGTGGCCGGCAACCCCGACGGCAAAGGGAGTAGCGAGTGGGTGATTACCCCCGGGTCCAATTGCCATCCTCCCGGGTTTGGCGGAGCCCAGACCACCCCACTGGCGTCGGCCGTCAGCAGCAGCAAAGCTCGCCCCAAATCGTCTTGTACCGTAACACTGAAGGAATCAAAGAGTTGGCCTGGCCCGTAAATCTCATCCGTGCCAAAAACCATACCGAACTCAAACAGAGGTGCCGACGGAGTAATAGCCGATAGAGGGCAAACTGAGGTAGTCAAGGCATCAACCCCACCGGTCCTCAGAATGATAGGTTCGAAAGTCCCCTGCGCGCCGAGGCGCGGCACCAGGAGCAGGGCACACGCCACGCTGCCCAATACGAGGCCGCTTCTTGAAAGGAGAAGCCGAAGGAATAAGACGGGCCGGAATGAAAGACGAACGAGCCTTCGCACGGGGTTATTCCCTTTCCCTCGCACCCGATGTGCAATCAATCCCACTGATGTAATACATAAAGATTACAGGTTACTAGATTCCTGGCTTGGACGTCAACCTCTTTAGCTGCCCCATAATCCTCGCCTAACAGATTATTTATCACGATTGCAGCCAAGCCTGGGCCTCTCTGACAGCTTTTAGTATTCAATAGGGGTTCTATTTTGGCACGAAAACTGAGAACCTTGATTTCATTAAGC
>SESF01007557.1_pt1 | contig 11229 bp, 4 predicted proteins | sample 3171521 | NCBI WGS metagenome assembly SESF01 (sample SAMN10866945, study PRJNA518727) | freshwater metagenome | biome: subpolar coniferous forest; feature: holomictic lake; material: water; isolation source: holomictic Lake 227, 6 m and 8 m depth | place: Canada: near Kenora, Ontario | collected...
AATTATCAATTGTAAATTATGAATGAAAAGAGATCTGAGGAAAATGAAAATTGAACACAAGAAAAAGGAAATGAATAAAAAGTAATAATAATCAGAGCGTTTCTGCTCCCCCGCTTTCGGCGGACACTGAGCTTGTCGAAGTGAGGGTTGGTGAGGGGCTCATAAAAAAGAAAAAATGAAAGAAGAAAAAACAAAGTACAACACGACTGAAAGTCGAATCCAGAGCAACATCCAGGATGTTGAACCCGGAAAATTAATTTTTATTGAAAACCGAAAAGTCAATGGACCAGCAATCCCCAACTACCCTACTTTTGGAGGAATTAGTGGGAAGCTTTGTACCGGGCCGCCAGGCCGGGCAAGAAGTCCGGGTGAATATAGCCCTGTCAGGGCTGAACCCAAAACCGATCAGATCCCAGTCCTTTCGGGACACCCTCTAAAAGCAAATTATGCCTTACGACACCGCTCCCTGAGATTGTCGAAGGGAAACACAGAATATCAAGTATTTAGTAATAATAATAAAAATCATTTTTTTCAAACATTAAATTTTAAAATCATGAAAAAGCAAATTTTAATTATCGCGTTTTTTGTACTGGCTTTGATGGCCGGTAGTTTGAGTTCGTTTGGGCAAGTTCTTACTCACGACGCTGGTCTCCCCGCTTTAGTGGGGGTACCCCTTCCTTTAACAGCTTGTCCTTCCGATGCATTGCATCCACTTCCAGGTCAACCTTATGTTTATGCAATTACAAACCCTAATGGAGCTATTGTTGCAGCTGACACTTATACCTGGTGGGCAACAAAAGACCAAACTTTTGTTGATGCTACAAATTTAAACGGTAAAACATCTACTATGTTAACCACAGCTTCAAACGATTTGGTAGCAGTAGGGGCCGGTTATGGATTACCAACTGCAGCCACACCTAGTATGTCTATCACTTGGTCAGCTGATATTTTATCAAAAACTAAATATCAGGCAGTTGGAGCTGATGCCCCAAAAACATCAACTTTTGTTTCTGTATTGGCTACCGGGGGGACAGGTTGTACCAACAACTTGCAGGTATATGAAATTAATCCGCTTCCAGCATTCACACTGGATATTACCAATGTGGATAAAGCAGGCGTTGCAAAGCCTTATGGAACAGATGTTCCGCAGTGCGTGGATCAGGTTCGTACAGCTGCATATGCTGTTGCTACACATGATGTTTTGATGGATTACGGAACCAATGTATTAATTTTCGAAGTGTTCGCAGCCAATTTTGTAACCAGTTGGGTGCCAACTTTTACTATCGGTACAAACAGTCTTAGTACTGTAGTTGGCAAAACTCAAACAGCCGATATTAGCTGGTACAGCACATTAGCTGGAGCTCAGACAGGTGTTGGTGCTATTGAAACAAAACCAGGTTTGGCTGATGCAGCTGTAACCGCTGGAGTAACCCCACTTACGGTAGCTGCTGGTACCAATACTGCAAACGGGGTATCATTGTATGTGAGAGTGGTTATCCACAACCAGAAATTTGAATCCATTGTAGACAATCCATTTGTACTAAAAGTCGATGGTAAGGACGCAACCAACCAATGGGATTTGAACAACACAGCAGCAGCTGCTACTTGCGCTGTAGCTGGAGTTGACGGATTGGATGCAGCTACTCAAACAATAACCAAGAGACCTGATATCCAATCAAATCCGAACCCAGCATCAGCAGTTGGAACACCAGCTGACTGGGTACCTAAAAACTAATTTTGTTTAGGTACACTAAGTTTTGTTTTTTCATGAAGCCCTATACTTTTTCCGGTTATCCGCCGATTGGCGGATGGCCGGGGAAAGGAATAGCCTCCCCCAACCCCTCCAAACGGAGGGGAGGAAGAGTGCTTCGATGAAGTGTTCGAGATCGGAGTAAAAAGGGAATCATGAAAGGAGAGTAGCCTCCCCCGACCCCTGCAAACGGAGGGGAGAAAGAACGCGCTAAGGGAGAGTGCTGGCGAAAAGCTACCTCCCGGGATTTAATTGCACCCGGAATGATTCGAATTAAAATTTTAAAAATGAAAGTAAATAAAAGCCAACATGATGAGGTTCTATGCGAACAAAAGTTCCCCTCCTTCGGAGGGGTTAGGGGAGGCTTTTATGAGGAGAAAATGCCTATGAAGATAGGTCTGAGTCCGGAAATCCAGAACTTGCAAATCCCTGGAAAGACCGGAGGAACACCATAAAAAAGAGAAGCCCCTCTCCTGTTCCCCCAAAGGGGGAATGATGTCGCTTCGAGGAGAGGGTTAGTAATTAGAAGCGCAAGCAACATACTTAATCAGAGCGTCATTGCGAACGCAGTGAAGCAATCTGATGAGAATTGGGAATATATGTCATTAATGGGAAATACGGAATGCAGCCGGATTGATTCGGACTCGTTCCTAATCCTCGCGATGACGATAAATGGAACGTCATTGCGAACGACCGCAGGGAGTGCGGCAATCTATCATTCAAACAGATTGCTTCATACCTCGGAATGACGGGAACAAGATCTGTACTTGAGGTGCAGCGATTTATAAACACGGGTACAAATGTGGTCAGACGACAGGCAGGCATGAAACCCATTTTAAATTCAAACTGAATGGCTTATAGTCAATGAAGTTTTTAAATTATCAGATATGGCAAAAGCAAGGAATGGGCCTGTAACCGTTCATGGCAGGGGCACTCCCGGCTTACGGTTCGGTACAGGTGGTGATCCGCCCTGGGTCTTAAGATTAAGAGGCGATCCTGTTCAAATTGAAGCAAGAGGTGATCCTCCGGAGATCGAATCGCGTGGCGATCCTCCGGAAATAAACTGCGCGAGGAACGGACCTAATTTGGAGTGGTTGGTTTTCAGTAGGATAGGTTCAATAAATGAACCTTATGGGAGAGTTATGCCCGGATGGGAAAGAGCCTCCCCCGCCCCCTCCAGAGGAGGGGTGAAAGAAGACATCAATGAAGATAGTGGATGGAGAATTGAGAATTCAGCCGAAATAGAATTTAAGAATATCCAATAAAGAATATTCTTCAACTAATAACAAAGAACGAAGATCGGAGCATTCCAAGCTCCCTCCCCTTGTGGGGAGGGTTGGGGTGGGGCTCTAACAAATAACGAAGATCGGAGCATTCTTGCTCCCTCCCTTTGTGGGGAGGGCTGGGGTGGGGCTTTATGAAGAAACTCTTGTACATAGCACGTTATCCGGCATTGGCATTTCTGCTGATGTTGCTGCTGGCTTTGGCTCCTGCCAAGGCCCAGAACGTCACGAACAAGGGTGAGATCACTGATCTTTTAGTTAATCCGTTACCTGGTGATGTGTATTCGTGGGAGTTGTACAGCGACTCGACTCTCGATTTTGCAGTGTCAACTGGAATTACCACCTCCGATACCTTTGCTGAATTTGTCGGAGGCAATGTTGGAGCAAAGGTGAAGGTATTATGGAAAGAAATCGGAACCTATTTCTTTAAGGTAACTGCAACCAATGCTGCAGGCTGTACCGATAACATTGCAGTAGGTATCATGAAAGTTAAGCCACCATTGCCTGTCGGCACATTGACTACAGTTCCGATTTGTAGTGGCGACCCGGCCAAGCTCACGGTGGATCTGACCGAGGGAGGTCCGTGGAGTTTTACCTATACCGATGGTACAACAACGTGGACCGAAACGAATGTTCTGACCACTCCTTGGGTAGTTACGGTTTCTCCGGGACCTCATACAACCACCGATTTCTGGATAAGCACTGTAACCAATCCGAATGGAATGAATATTCGTCCGAGCGTTCACGTACCTTTGGTTGTCAATCCTAAACCGAAGAGTTCGGTCATTTATTTGTATGAACCTTAAAATAGTTGAATGAAAAAAGAAAAAAGGAAGTTAAAAGCCAAAAATTCAAAAAACGCTGCAGCAACTGGCTGTCTGCTATATTTGCTGAACGAAAAACAATAATTTTGACGAAATATAAAAAATGCTGAACAGGTTTAAATACATCGTGCTGACCATCCTTCTGATCGTTGCTATGCAGGCAACCGGGCAGAAGTATGTGATTGATTCACTATGTGTTAATTCCATAAGGCATTACCGTATTGAAGGTGAAGTTGGCTCCACTTACCTCTGGATATTAAAAGATACCTTAGGCGTTAATTTTGCACTGATTAACCCAACAGGAACTCCGTTTACCGGTACCGATCCGGTTTCGGGACTGACGGTTCAGGGTTCTGAAAACACAATCAAATGGGACATTCCGGGAGTTTTCGTTCTGGAAGCCATCCAGACATCATTCAATGGTTGCGACACGACTCAGATGGGGCATGTCAAGGTATTTGAACAACCGCTCGCTTTTGCCGGAAATCCGGCGTACATGTGCGGTAACTCTACGACTTCGTTAAGCGAGGCTACTGCCAGCCATTACAGCAACCTACTCTGGACCAGTTCAGGCGACGGAACCTTCGATGATTTTAAAATTTTAAATCCGGTTTACAAGCCCGGCCCGAATGATTACCTCGCCGGCACCGTAACACTGACACTCACCGCGGAAGGACTGGGTAAATCTGGCACCTGTATTCCGGCCATTCATAGCATGAAACTAACCTTAAGTCCATTGCCGGTTCTGGTTATCAAAGATCCGGCACCGGTTTGTTATCCGTCGACAGTTAATCTGACCGATCCGGTCATTTATGCCGGAACTGATCCCGGACTGTTCTACGAATACCTGACTGATACCCTAACAAACACTTCCATTTCTGGCTCATCGGCAGTAGCCGTAAGCGGTAAGTATTTTGTTAAGGCAACCAACTTAACAACAAAATGTTACCGAATAAAACCTGTTGTGGTAACTATTCTTCCTCAGCCGGTTCTGGTAATTCACGACCCGGCACCAGTTTGTGAGCCAATGACAATTAACCTGAAAGATCCGGCAATTACCGCCGGAAGTCAAACCCCTTTGAACTTTGAATATTACGAAGATCTGCTGGCAACCGTTCCACTCATGAATTTCATTGCCGTGCCGGTTAGCGGTATTTATTACATTAAGGCAATCAACCCGGTCACTGGCTGTTCGATTGTGAAAGCAGTCAATGTGACGATCAATTTCCAGCCGAATCTGGTGATTACCAATCCTCCGGAAGTGTGTTTTCCAAGTCCGGTTGACCTGACATCTGCGGCGGTTATAGTTGGGAGTAATATTCCTGTCTCAACTGTCCTGAGTTACTGGATCAATGCAGCTGCCATTATTGCTGTTCCTGACGAACATGCAATTGCGGCTTCAGGAACGTATTACATTAAAGCTGAAGCACCTGGCGGATGTTTTGATATAAAGCCAGTCAAAGTAGTAATTAATCCGTTGCCCAAACTTGTCATTCACGATCCGGCACAGGTTTGCGAACCTGTCACAGTGAATCTTACCCTTCCGGCAGTTACCTTCGGAAGCGATTTGGCAAAGCTTGAATATTACAAAGATGCAACGGCCAAACTGATTCTGCCTGATCCTTCAAAAGTGGATAGCACCGGAACGTATTACATTAAGGCAATTAATCCGATTACCAGCTGTTCCGATGTGAGGCCGGTGCAGGTCGTTATTAACAAACGGAAGAATCCGATATTCCCGGTTGTGAATGATTTGTGCATAAACAGCATTGCTCCCATTTTACCAATAGTATCCACCAATGGCGTTCCGGGAACATGGAATCCTGTGAGTATAAGTACAGCCACTGTCGGAGTATCCAGCTATACCTTTACTCCATTGGCAGGCGAATGCGCGAAGGATACCACAATTAATGTGAAGGTTACTAAAAAGGCAAACCCGGAATTCAATCCGATCGGACCAATTTGTCAGAATAGTTCAGCCACATTGCCACCCTGGTCGAATAATGGATACACCGGCAAATGGAATCCAGCAACAATTTCAACTGCAACACCCGGAACATTCAGCTTTAAATTTACTCCGGATGCCGGTTTATGCGCAAATGATACGATATTCAAAATTACAATTGCGCCGGAAGTCGTTGTGACTTTCGACCCAATTGGTCCGTTATGTGCGAATTCGAGCCCACCGATACTGCCACCAACAGACAAAAACGGGCTTCCCGGAACCTGGTCACCTGCAACAATTTCGACCACAACGTATGGAGTTACGGATTATAATTTTTATCCGGATAACGGATTTTGCGTGAACAACCCATCAATGAAAATCCTGGTGACCAACCCGATTTTACTTGCCGAAACCCACAAGGATCTTGGATATAGTATAGATCCAAAGGGAAGCATTAACCTTACCGCTTCAGGAGGATATGGAAAGCTGTCTTTTTTGTGGAACAATGGGAAAAAGACTCAAAATATCGACAGCCTTGCTGCCGGAAAATACACAGTTGTGGTAAAAGACGAAAATATGTGCTCGGATAGCCTGACGGTTCAAATTACCCGCATCGAGCTGATGTACATCGCGGCTATTCAGCATGACGCTTGTCCGGGTTCTGATGGAAGCATCGACTTTACGTTTACCAATATTCCTGATGGAATCCATGACATTTTGTATTCAGGAGGATCATTCAAGAATGTTGCGATTGTGGGTGGTCATGCTACCGTTTCGGCTCCTGTCGGAAGCTACAATAACATAAGAATGATTGTAAACGGGTATACTACAGTCAGTTTTGTTAATATAACAATTAAAATACTTCCATCAATGACTTTAAATGCAACACCTGTTCGAGGGAATTGCACTAATTTTATGGGGGGCATCTTATTTAATTTCAAAAACGTCCCGAATGGTGTTTATGACATTGAATACGATGGAGGCAAATTTACCAACGTACAGGTTATCAGTAACTCGGCTATGGCAAATGCTATTGCCAAGACCTACAATAACCTGATACTTAAATGGAATACTTGCAGTACCAACAGCACAACGGTTACCCTGAATCCTCCAATTGGTCTTTACCCGATTTCTGTGACTACTGATCCATCGTGTTTGTTCCCCTCCGGAAAAATTGAAGTCACCTATCCAACGGGTCCAAATTATGAATATAGTATTGACGGTGGCGCAAACTATCAGGCTTCGGAAACGTTCGATGGCTTAAATTCAGGAGACTATCTGGTTAAAACACGCGAAAAAACAACTCTCTGTGAATCTGAGATTGTATTGAAAACTGTTTTTTCGATTCCGGGACTACCTGATTTGGCAACTTTTAACGTTTCAGAGCCATCTTGTGAAGTTCCAACGGGGTCAATAACAATTACCAATGTTGGGTTTGGAACCGGATACGATTATAGTATTGATGGTGTAAAGTATCAGGATTCAAAAACCTTTGATTTATTGCCTCCTAATTCGGTTTATCTGATTCGGGTCCGACTGAAATCAACAATGTGCCAGTCGTTAACACCTGTTTCGATTGATCCACTTCCGCCGCCACTTACTTCACCGCTTGCAGTTATTACCAAACAACCAGACTGCGACGATCAGACCGGAGCAATTAAAATAACAGATAGCCGTGTGAATGGTTACCTGTACAACCTGGATGGCGGAAGCTATGATACAATAACTGTCTTTTCGGGACTGATACCAGGGGAACATCTGGTAAGGATAAAGACAAAAATTTCGACCTGCGAATCAAATCCATTGGCATTAACGATTAATGCGGTTCCAACACCACCTGCACCACCGGATCTGGTTGGTACAAATCCTTATGAAGTGTGCGCAACGAGTCCTATACAAATTCTTAATGCCAATGACGTAATTCTCATTGAACCTGGAACGACAATTAAATGGTACGATAAACCATTTGGAGGAACAGAAGTTGAACCCAAACTGGATAAAGTTGGAAGTGTAAAATATTATTGTGAATCAACTCGTGGTAATTGCAAGAGTTTAACCCTCACCGAGGTTATTCTGACTATTTTTCCTGTACCTGCAATTCCGATCAGTACGGGTGATTTGATTGAATGTGAAATGTTTCCAATTATACCGCTCGATGCAAATTCAGCAATTGTTTCTGTTGCCGGAACTACAATTCGTTGGTATGATGCGCCGGTCAGCGGAAAACTTGTTTTATCACCAACTCTAAATTCCGTAAATTCCAAAATATTCTATGCTGAAGCCTATAACGGAAATTGCAAAAGTCCGGGAAGAACTCCTGTTTCTTTAACAATTAATCCAACTCCGGCACCACCTGTATGGATCAGTAACGGAGAAATTAGCGCATGTGAAATTACACCAATCCAAACACTCGATGCCAACAATGGTATTGTTATTCCTGCTGTCGGAACAACAATTCGATGGTATGCCAGTGCTGCGGGAGGAACACCTATTGCCTCACCAATTCTGAACTCGGTTGGAACTGTAACCTGGTACGCCGAAGCATCCATTGGAGCATGTGTCAGCACAACCCGAACTCCTGTAAAACTGACGATTTGGTCAAAACCTGCTGACCCGGTTGCAAAAGATTCCATTGCATGTGAAGAAAGTCCTGTTCAAAAAATATATGCACAATCCTGCATTTCTGGTATACCAGCAGGAATATCTGTAAACTGGTACGATGCTTCAGGAAATCCGGTGATTGGTAACAATCCATTCCTTGATAAACCTGATTCAATAACCTACTTTGCCGAAGCAAGCAATGGAACCTGTGTAAGCACAAACAAGGTTCCGGTTACCTTGACTATAAAGGCTATGCCGGTTGCTCCAAAAACAATAAACGACACCCTGTCAGTTTGCGAAAATGTAGTGCCAGTTACTTTGGATGCCCGTAATGCTCTTTCATTGCCAGGTATAAACCTCAGGTGGTTTAAAAGTCCAACCGGAGGACTCCCAGTATCTCCAACTCTCAGCACTGTGAACACGGTTACCTACTATGCTGAAGATTATAATGGGGTATGCAGCAGTGCACCCCGTACTCCGGTTACCCTCAGAATAGTTCCACTTCCGGCATCTCCGGTGGCAACAGTTACCGTTCCTCCAAGTTGTACGAACGAACATGGTACCATCAAAATAATCAGTCCGATTGGACCTGAATTTGAATACAGTATTGACGGTGGTAGTTATCAGGCATCGATAGTATTTTCGGACCTGATATCGAAAACTTATACACTTCGGGCAAGAAACATTGAAATGCTTTGTGAGTCTGTTTCAGGCGCAGTTGTACTTCCTCCTGCACCGCTTGCCCCGGTCATGAAAACTGCCACAGTGGCTGATTGCAAATGTTTTGGAGAAGACGGAAGTATTAATTTTGAATTTGCAAATGTCCCCGATGGAACTTATGTAATTGTATATGTGGGCATAGATAATATGCCTGGTAAGTTTCAAAACGTTCAGGTAAAAAATAACCAGGCAGTAGTGTATGCCAAGGCAGGGAAATACGATATTCTGGCGATTGAGGCCAACGGATGCACTTCCACCGATCCTCATAGTGTAGAGATTACCCAACCAGGCCTTCTTTTTGCCAGTACAGCAATTACTGAGATTGACTTAAAGTCAGGGCAAAAAGGAGAGATTGACTTAACCCCATATGGTGGCACCGGCCCTGGTACATATCAGTTCAATTGGCGACCAAATGCTGCAAGTTTATTTGCCGGCGCCAAAACAGAAGATATTAAAAACCTGAATGACGGAATATATGTTGTAACCGTAACTGACGCGAATGGTTGTCAAAAGACTTATATTGATACTATACCGGCAGCAAACTTACCGCCAATTGCTACCGACGGTGAGTATAACACTATTTGCGGCGAAGTAATTGGGAACGTGGTAACTGATGATACCGGATATGGAGTTGATTCGGATCCTGAAGGTGATACACCTTCCAATGCTACCCATATAGGAGGAGGTCCATTTCATGGAAGTTTGACGCTGAATCCGGATGGAACCTTTGTTTACAAGGCCATACAAGGTTATTCCGGAGACGACACTTTTAGTTATGTCATTTTTGATTCGAAGAATAATCCAAGTAAGCCGGCTACTATCACTATTCTTGTGGTATTAGATTTCGATCATGATGGAATTCCGGATGAACTTGATGCTGATGCTGATGGCGATGGTATCCTGAATGTTGACGAAGTTCTTCCGGGTCAGGATTGGCATACACAAGACAGCGATGGTGACGGACATCCAAATTATTTGGATATTGATTCGGATAACGATGGAATTGTAGATAACATTGAAGCACAAAACGGGAAGGGAGTAAACAACGTAGAAGATCCGGGAAAACCAGAATATATTAAACCTTCCGGAAAAGTAAATAAAGATGGGGTTGATTTAGCCTATGACCCCGCTAACGGTGGCACCAGATTAATTCCGGTAGATACTGATGCGATATTGGCTAATCCTGATGGTATTCCTGATTTTCTGGATAGTGATTCGGATAACGACCATGTTCCGGATTATATTGAAGGGCATGACCTGAATGCAGATGGCAAGCCTGATCATGTTCTGACCGGCAAGGATTCTGATGGCGATGGCCTGGATGATGGCTTCGAAACGGTTCCAAATATTTGTTCTGCTACTGACAATGCCATCGGTAGCAATGCTGAGTTGCAGGATTTCGATCGGGACGGATTACGCGACTGGAGGGATGAAAACGATGATAATGACGAATACCTGACCCAGTTTGAAGATCTGAATATGGACGGTGATTACAGTAACGACGATACTGATTTCGACGGTCATCCTGAATACCTGGATTACGGGCGTGATTGTGACTTGTTTATCCCGGATGCCTTCTCACCGAACGATGATAATATTCACGATTATTTCCAGATCTATTGTATCGATCACTTCCCGAATGCCAGAATGTATATTTTTGACCAGTTGGGGAATAAATTGTATGAAAAGAACAACTATGGAAACCTCAATGTATGGGGAGCCCCTGAAAATGCCTGGTGGGATGGTCGCACAACAAACCGTTCAGCGTCAGTAATTAACGGAAAAGTTACTCCGGGAACTTACTTTTATGTGCTGCAATTAGGAAATGGAGAAGTTAAGAAAAGTTTTGTATTTGTTTCGTATTAATGGCCCCCTTCCAGTTTCCCCAAAAGGGGAAAGCCTGGGGTTGAGTGTTTAAATTGTTTTTAGCTCCGATAGGAGCGTAATATTGGTAGCCCGGGGCGAAGCCCCGGGTATGTGAAAAATAAAAGAAACCGTCCGTGACAAGAAGATTAATAAATTTATTGTCTTCTTTCGGACGGAATGGAGTTAAAGCTATTAATTTAAAAGCATGATTTTCCTGAACAGATCACAAAAATGAGCTTA
>SESF01021463.1_pt1 | contig 11227 bp, 8 predicted proteins | sample 3171521 | NCBI WGS metagenome assembly SESF01 (sample SAMN10866945, study PRJNA518727) | freshwater metagenome | biome: subpolar coniferous forest; feature: holomictic lake; material: water; isolation source: holomictic Lake 227, 6 m and 8 m depth | place: Canada: near Kenora, Ontario | collected...
GTTTTTGAAACCCGCAACCCTTCTCGCAAATTTCAGATTTCAGCGTCTTCACGTCAATTGGAAGATTTGCTTTCTTTTAATGAAGCAATGGTGGAGATAAGTGAAATGGTAAATAAAGCTGCCCAGAAAGTAAATTAGTAAACTTCGTCAATCGATCTGTGCTTTGTTGGGTCGTTTTATTGACCCGCAGTAAAACTGAAATAATGAAGAAACCCTGCTGCTAACAAGCGCATTATCAGGCAATTGTTTATACTTATAACAAGAAAGAGACAGCCGCAATCCAAATATTTATAGAACTTATTAAACAAGGTTTTATTGATTGTAAAGTAGTAAAAAAAATAGGACAATTGAAAAAGTCACCCGACTAGGAACTCCTTTTGCAATACTGCAACTAAATTAGTATACAATAGAAGTGTAGGCTGACATACCTGTACAACCTAGCGAGTATATTTATCAGAATTTGCTACTATAATTTTCAAATAATTAGTATTTTTCAATTGAAACAAAAATGTACAAATTGAATATACAAGATCAAATACAAAAATATATCGACTGCCTTCCTGAGCCTAAGCGTTCTGAAATAGAAGAGTTGCACCTGCATATACTTCATTTATTACCCAACAGCAAATTGTGGTTTTTAGACGGCAAGGACGAAACCGGCAAAATTGTTTCTAATCCCAATATTGGATATGGGCACAGAACAATAAAATATGCCGATGGAAAAATCAAAGCTTTTTTTCAAATAGGGATCAGCGCCAACACAACAGGGATCTCCGTTTATATTATGGGAATTGAGGATAAAAAATATTTGCCTGATACTTATGGAAAAACAATTGGTAGGGCATCTGTAACTGGATACTGTATTAAGTTCAAATCACTTAAAGATATTAATATGAAAATGCTTGAAAAAGCAATAATCGATGCTGTTGAACAAACAAAATAAATCTGGAGTCTCACTGAATACTTAAAGCTTCCCTATGAAAAAATATATCGTTACAATTCTTCTGTCAACATTAATCAATTGCGCATTTGCACAGCCGGAAAAAATTGCTTACAAATCAGTGGCAGATGCATTTGAGAAAAACTATAATGTAGATAATTACGATGCTATTTTTTCAAGTTTCGCACCTGTCATGCAAAACGCTTTGCCACATGATAAAACAATTGAACTTTTAACTGGACTGAAATCACAGGCAGGGAAAATAACCAAAAGAGAATTTGTCAAGTATGAACAGTCTTACGCTTCCTATAAAACAAATTTTGAAAGGGCTTTGTTTGCATTAAATATTTCAGTTGACAATGACTCGAAAATAAATGGACTTTTTATTAAGCCGTTTAAAGAAAGCGATTTGCCTAAGATCTCACGCAACAAAACCAAATTGATTCTTCCATTTAAGGAAGAGTGGACAGTAGTATGGGGTGGCGATACCAAGGAATTAAATTATCACGTTGAAAGTGAAGCCCAAAAAAATGCATTCGATATTGTAATTAAAAACGATAAAGGTGTTTCCTTTAAAACTGATGGGAAACTTAATGAAGATTACTATGCTTTTGGTAAGGACTTAATGGCACCCTGTGATGGTGAAGTTGTTTTGGTAGTTGATGGAGTGAAAGATAATCAGCCCGGAACACTGAATCCTGTTTATGTACCAGGTAATACCGTGATTATCAAAACTCAAAACAATGAGTATTTGTTTTTTGCACATTTCAAACAACATTCGATTGTGGTTAAACAAGGTCAAATTGTGAAGCAGGGCCAACAGCTCGGGCTTTGCGGAAATTCCGGAAATTCATCTGAGCCTCACGTGCATTTTCATATTCAAAATGTAGAAGACATGAATGTAGCAACTGGGGTAAAATGTTATTTCGATAAAATACAGGTGAATGGGTTAATCAAAACTGATTATTCCCCCATCCAAAAAGAGAAGATCAGGCAATAATCAAAACAAATAGACAGCATCCAAACCACATTTATTTAATTTTGTATCAAACTACGCTTGCACCATGGAAACCAAACTTCACACCAAAGAAATTATCCTAGGATTATCTTTATTAATTGGTCTTTCTTTATTAGGCCTATTCATCAATAAAGGACTAAAAACATTTAGCGATAAGGATCGTGTGGTAACTGTAAAGGGACTCGCCGAAATGAATATGACTGCTACATCTGCAACTATCACTTTAAGTTTTGCTTTTTCTGGCGACAATTTGCAGGATATTCTTAAGCAAACAGAAATCAAGAAAAACGCTATTGCTGCATATCTTAAAAATATAGGGTATGAAAAAGTTGATATTCAGATAAATAATATCGGAATTACTGACCACCAGAAGTACTATGAACCAGAATGGCAAGGCGGGCAACAAGTGCAGCGTAAAATAGACAGATATATTACTAATCAAAGTATAACACTACAATCAAAAGATGTAAAAGCTACAGAAGACAAATCTTCACAAATTGCATTAGACCTGGTAAGTAAAGATTTAACTGCTATACTAACAACCAACTATAGCTTTCCTGATTTAAATTCTATTAAACCCAAATTAATCGCCGAAAGCACTAAGAATGCTCGCATCTCTGGAGAGCAGTTTGCTAATGATTCACAGGCCACACTGGGTAAAATCAAAACCGCTTCTCAAGGACAGATCAGCATTGCAGGAAAGTATAATTATAACGAAGACGGTTCTGAAGTAGCAGAAAAACCCAAAGAACCCTATATTCAAAAAGCCCGTGTAGTAAGTACCATTGTATTCTTTTTAGAATAGGATATCCCAAGTCAAAACTGCCGATTAGATACTATAATATGACGAATTAAAATTATATTTTAATTTTATATATGAGTTAAATTGCAGTTTATTGTTGACCTCAAGTTATCCTATGCAGCATTTGTCAGACTGGTATTTTGCACTAGTTTTTTTTGTCACCTTTCTTGGGTTTTTAGTCTCAGGGATACTTTTATTTGTTAATAAAACAGACCCTTTCCCATCTCGTCTATTAGCTGGTTTCTTGGTAAGCATTTGTATACTAGTTTTGAATAACGAATTAATGGCAACACGGTTTTTCTTAAACTTCCCTCATTTCTGGCGCGTTGCTGTTTTTGCCTCTTTTAGCTTTCAGGCATTTGGTTATTTATATGTCAGGTCTATTTTAGAACAATCTTTTTGGTTTAAAAAATGGGATTGGCTCTTTTTTCTTCCGGCTGTTTTATATACACTTACACTTATTCCATTTTATGTTTTGCCTGAATCTGTCAAGTTAGGAATGATTCAAAAAATCATTGCTGATAATAGCTTAATTGCAAAAGAGCCAGAAGGGATCTTGCCATCAGGTGTTGGAATCCTTTCAAGAGCAATTTATGGTGTTGGAATCTGTATTGTGCAATATCTACTATTATTTAATTGGAAACGAAAATTGAAATTAGCTCCCGATAGTTATGTTCAAAATCATGATACTTTCCGTTGGCTTTTTTATTTTACATCTATAATGGCATCACTTTATGTGGTGGGTTCTGTAATAATTATTTTTCAACTGACCGTTTATTTTAGTATCTGGCAGTATATGATCTTTACAATTACGCTAACCATTTTATTTATTATTGGTTACCTGCTTGCAAAACCTCGTATTTTATATGGTATGAAGGGCTGGTTCCATCAACCAATAAACCCAATAGAAACACCAAATCAGGAAGCTGCTCTTTATATACAGCAGCATCAGTCAATTGAACCATCAAGGAATAGTCTTACCATAGAGCAAGGGTTGGCTTATAAATCACTATTGGAAAGCCATTTTATGTCGAATCACCCCTATATTAAGGGGGGGTATGCCATGAGCGACTTATCAAATGAATTGGGCATTCCATCGCATCAATTATCTGCTTTTATTAATCAGGAATATGGAAAGAACTTCAATGAACTGATCAATAATTACCGAGTTGAATACTTAGAAATCCTTGTGAAAAGCTCCACAAATTATCAGAATTATACCCTAGAAGCCCTTGGCCAGTTGGCTGGATTTAAATCGCGTGCATCCTTTTATGCAGCTGTGAAAAAGAAAACTTCTCTAACTCCAGCAGCTCTTTTTATTAGTAAAAAGACAGAAACTTCAGCGATTCTGTCTTGATTTTCAAATTTGCTACAGAATAGCCTTTGAATCCCCAATGAAATATTTGATTAATTTTTATTTTTAGCGATAATATTAATTAATCATTTGTTATGAGACTAACAGTTATTAAGTCAGCTTTTGTTGCAACAACAGCGCTATTTTTTTTAAACAGCGAGGCACAGCAAACGACCCCCAAGTTTAATGGGGTAGTAAAGTTAGATGTGCGGGATTCCAAACCAGATTGGGCCCCCTATATTCGCAAAAAAGCACCAGCAGGTTCTCCGAACATTCTTTTCATTTTATATGATGATACGGGATTAGGAGCATGGTCGCCTTATGGAGGAAGAATTAGCATGCCTACTTTAGATAAATTAGCTGCTGATGGTTTGACGTACACGCAGTGGCATACAGTAGCACTGTGTTCCCCAACCCGTTCTTGTTTGAATACTGGAAGAAACCATAATTTAAATGGGATGGGATCTATTACAGAAGGCGCAAATGGCTTCCCCGGGTTTAGTTGTCAATTACCTGCAGAAGCTGCAACGATGGCACAAATTCTGAATGATAATGGGTGGAGTACTTTTTGGTTAGGAAAAGACCATAACGTTCCAGAAACAGACCTTTCAGCAGGTGCCAATAAAAGTCAATGGCCTTTGCAACAAGGGTATGATCGTTTCTATGGTTTTATCGGGGGTGAAACCAATCAGTTTTATCCAGATTTAACGGAAGATAACCATCCAATTGAACAGCCCTACGGTCCAGAAAAGGGATACCATTTGTCAAAGGATCTTACTGATCAGGCAATTAAAATGATTAGCGATCAAAAGTCAGCGAATCCTTCAAAACCTTGGTTTATGTGGTTCTGTCCAGGTGCAAATCATGCACCTCATCAGGCACCTAAAGATTATATTGCTAAATACAAAGGGAAATTCGATGATGGTTATGATGCCTATCGTAAATGGGTTCTTCCTCGTATGATTGCAAAAGGTATTTTACCAAAAGATACCAAGTTAACTGAATTCAATCCAATGCCCGCAGATCAGGCAAATCCAGGTGATTATGTTCGCCCTTGGGATAAACTTTCTGCTGATGAGAAAAAATTATTCTCTCGTTTGTGCGAAGTATATGCAGCATTCTCTGAATATACTGATATGCAAATTGGAAGAATCATTGACCATTTAAAAGCTACAGGTCAATATGAGAATACCGTGATTTTATATGCAGCAGATAATGGCGCATCTGGAGAAGGTAGTCCTAGTGGTTCAGTGAATGAAAATAAATTCTTCAATGGATATCCTGATGAATTATCAGAGAACATGAAACTGATTAACGAATTAGGTGGTCCAAATACTTATGAGCATTATCCTACAGGTTGGGCTGCTGCATTCTCAACACCATTTAAAATGTTCAAGCGTTATGCTAACTATTCAGGTGGAACTGCAGATCCTTTAATCATTTCATGGCCTAAGGGAATCAAAGCACGCGGAGAAGTGAGAAATCAATACCACCATGCTGTTGATATTGTTCCAACACTTTTAGAAATTTGTGGATTGGAAATGCCAAAAGTATATAAGGGTGTGGCGCAGTATCCTTTGTCTGGGGTATCAATGAAATATTCGTTTGATGCAAAACCTAATGCACCTACTCAAAAGCATATCCAATATTATACCATGCTAGGAACCCGTGCAATTTGGCAGGATGGTTGGAAGGCCGTTGCTGTGCATGCACCTTTAACAGGTGTTGGTAAATTTGATCAGGATAAATGGGAGTTATATCATACTGATGTTGATAGAGCAGAAGCATATGATCTTGCAAAACAATATCCTGAAAAATTGGAAGCATTGAAAAAATTGTGGGATACTGAAGCAGACCAAAATTTTGCAAAGCCTTTGGATGATCGTCCAGCAGTTGTTCAAGCAAATATTGAACGCCCTACAGAAGAAGATATAAGAGATAGCTATACTTACTATCCACACACAAGTTCAGTGCCAGAGGCGGTAGCTGTAAATATTAGAGGTAAATCGTTCAAGATTATTTCTAGTGTTGAAATAAAAGATGCGAATGCCTCAGGTGTGATTTTTGCTCATGGATCAAGATTTGGTGGGCATAGCTTATTTATTAAAGATCATAAGCTTTACTATGTCTATAATTTCTTGGGTATTACAGAACAAAAATTAGTATCTGTTGCACCCATTACTGCTGGTAAATACACATTTGGTGTAGAGTTTACCAAAGAAAAAGCAGGTGATCATGGAGAATCTCTTGGTACTGTTAAATTGTTCATTAATGGTAAAGAAATTTCCAAGTCTGCAATGAAAGCACAAGTAGGTAAATTCACTTTAGTAGGGGATGGACTTTGTGTAGGGTATGATAGTGGAGACCCTGTTAGCAAATTATATAAATCCCCAGGCGAGTTTAAAGGAGGAAATATATCATTTGTTACTGTTAGTACAGGAAAAGAACAATTTTCTGACCTAGAGAGAGAAGCTCAAAGAGCATTTAGAAAAGAATAAGTTTTATAATAGCAATAGCAAAGGCCACTCGATTTTAGAGTGGCCTTTTTATTTATTCGATTTTGACATTTACATTCTTTCTGGTACTCGTATTCCTAACACAGCCATCCCTCTTTGCAATACTTGCGCAGTAAGTTTTGATAAATGAATTCGTAAAGATTTTTTTTCTTCTGTTTCTGCATTGGCAATGCTATGTTGTGTATAAAACCCGTTAAATATTTTCGCTAATTCAAACACATAGATCGCCACTTTAGAAGGATCGTGCTCAAAGGCGGCATCTGCCAAGATGCTTGGAAAAAGCTCCAAATGCTTGGTGAGTTCTAATTCAAGTGGGAGTAGTGCTTCAGATATATGATTTTCTAAAACAGTATCTTCTTGTTTGCGTAATATGCTTTTAATACGGGCATGTGTATATTGTACAAATGGGCCGGTAAACCCATGAAAATCGATGCTTTCTTCTGGATTAAAAATCATTTTCTTTTTAGGATCTACGCGCAGTAAAAAGAATTTCAATGCACCTAAGCCAATGGTATCATACAAGTCAACTAATTCATCTGCTGTAAAATCTTTTACCTTGCCAAGCTCTTCTGTTTTTTGCAGCGCAATATTTACCATCGCATCCACTAAATCGTCTGCATCTACTACTGTTCCTTCCCGGCTCTTCATTTTACCAGTTGGTAATTCTACCATACCATAACTTAAATGATAAATTCCATCAGCTGCAGGAATGCCTAATTTCTGACAGATTAGTTTTAAAACTTTGAAGTGATAATTCTGTTCATCACCCACTACATAAATACTTTGTTCGGCTTTGAATTCATTGTATTTATGAACAGCCAAACCAATATCCTGTGTCATGTAAACAGATGTGCCATCTTTACGTCGAACTAATTTCTCATCCAATCCATCCGCAGTTAAATCAATCCATACACTAGTATCATCTTTTTGAATGAATACTTTTTTCTCTAATCCACTCTCTACTAAATCCTTTCCTAATAAATAAGTATTACTCTCATAATAGGTCTTATCAAAATCGCTTCCGATTCTTTTATAGGTAGTATCAAATCCTTCATATACCCATCCATTCATAGTTCGCCAGAGTTCCATCACTGCTGGCTTACTAGCCTCCCAGTCTAACAACATTTCTTGTGTGGCTTTCATGATCGGCGCTTCTTTTTCTGCAATTGCAGCTTCCATACCGCCAGCCACTAATGCAGCTACTTCCAATTTATAGGCATCATTGAACTTCACATAATAGTCGCCCACAAAATGATCGCCCTTCATGCCGGTACTGGCAGGAGTTGCTCCATTGCCGTAGCGTTGCCAGGCAATCATACTCTTACAAATATGAACGCCACGATCGTTTACAATACAGGTTTTGGCAACATCATATCCATTAGCCTTTAAAATTTCGGCAATGCTCCATCCTAAAAAGTTATTTCTTAAATGACCTAAGTGCAAAGGTTTATTGGTGTTGGGAGAACTATATTCCACCATTACTTTTTTACCATTGCTTGGTTGAATGCCGTATTGTTGATTGTTCTTTTGACCATCAATAAAATCCAACCAAAACTGATTCGAGATTACCAGATTTAAAAACCCTTTGATTACATTGAATCCTGTAAATAGGGTAGGGTTTTGTGCAACAATATGTTCCCCTAATTCCTGACCTAGAGCGTCGGGGGATTTTTTCAATTGCTTTACAAATGCAAATAAAACCACGGTATAATCACCTTCAAATTCAGGTTTGGTGGCATTTACCTGAATCTGCTCGGGATTCAGCGATACCCCATATAATGTATCAATTGATTGAACCGCCGCTTCCTTTATTTTTACAACAACACTCATTTTCTTAACATTTTCGGATGGCAAAGCTAACAAATTAAGCCCTACCTTCGGCGCCGTAAATGCGAAAGCTACATGAAAATATACGAGGCCTGATTCTCAGTGTTGTAGATCTGTTCTATCCGATCTTCAAAAAAGTCATGCCATTACAAACCTTTCGTTACGCAGCTTGTGGTGGATTTAATACGGTTTTAGACATTAGCCTTTTTTTCGTTTCCTATAATTTTATACTTCAAAAACACCCAGTTCATATTGGCTCAGTGACTATTGGTGCCCATATTGCGGCCTTTTTAATTGGCTTCATGGTAACTTTTCCAATTGGATTTTATTTAAGTCGTTATGTTGTTTTTCAGGAAACTAGTGTAAAAAAAGCCACGCAGTTAGCCAAATATTTTACGGTTGTTTTTGGCTGCCTGATGCTTAACTATGCATTCTTAAAAATCTTCGTTGATTTGTTTGGCTGGTACCCAACACCTTCTAAAATTCTTACCACTTTTTTTGTAGTGGCTTTTAGTTATGTGAGTCAAAAGAACTTTACTTTCAAACCGCAAGAGGGATAGTTTTTTATTCTTTAAACTGAAATGGGATGGGGGTCGATGCATTATGTTTCATCCCAAATTGATCAACAAATTCGGCGCCGCTGTAAATTAAACGAATTGTTTTATCCTTGATTGCCGCGATTGGTTTAGCCAGAATAGTAGATGGAAAATTTTCTACTCCTTTTTGTATCATATCAAAACCGCTTATTTTTTCTACTTGCCAACTACCTGTTTTTCCTAATACTTCAAAATGATAAACCTGGTTGCTATCAATTTCTTTTAACCAAAGCAGTGGGTATTGAAAATTATAAGGTCCGTATGTAGTCATTCGAATTTCCCCGATCCCCTGCGGAAATACTTGATCAGGAATACTTGTACAACTAATAGGAGCAAGCCTTTTATCTTTCTGATAATCGAGGTCCAAAAACTCAAATTCTTTTGTCGTGTCAAGTTCGCTTACTCGATCGCCTAATTCCCAGTCCGCCGAGTTTTCTATTTTTTTATTTCCGCTGAAAACTGCAGTATCAGTGCCTTTTATAGCATAAGCAATTTTATTTTGTTCGATAGTATTGGATGCGATCCAATAATTCTCACTCTTGGTATTGTGGTTCTTGATATAGGAAGTATCAACGCCTTGTTTTTCGTTCGACCATAATTTGATGGCGGTACCATTATACTTGAGTTGGTTCATGGCAATATTCATTGAATGTCCATGTTCTATGGCAATCCCAAAACGGTTATGCATGATCTTATTATCCGAAAAATCGCTATCAAAACTATAGCCTCCCCAGATGCCGTAATCACATCCCCAGATTCGATTATTGAGTACACTATTACTACTAAATGTAACTTCCACACCATTATTTGATGCATAGGAAAAATCGTTTCCATAAATCAAATTGTTGTTGCATCCACCGAGACCTGTATCTAATGTGGACTGACCCGCCCAAAGAAAAAAACCATCCCCAGAATGTGTGGCTGAGTTATAAGCAAATACATTCTCACTACTTTGCTCATACACCAGGATGCCCGCACTGTCTTGCCCTCTTCTATATTTCCCAAAACTCAATCCCCTGATATTAAAATCGAGTTTATTATGATAGATCAAATTATTACTACTTCTATACAGCCCAATTCCTAATCCTGAATTGAATGAAAAATTATTATCGAAGACTTTCGTATTCTCACATTTTACCATCAGCAAAGCGCACTGATTGCCGGTAATCGTATTGTTTTTGATGAGCGCCTGTTTACAATTGATCAAAAAAATGCCGGCTCCCTTTTCTTTCCATTCGCCTGCTTCATTGTGGTGATAACTCATCCAGTCGCGCTCATCTTCTTTATCTCTATCACTAAATAATTGAGGGCGCCAATTATAACTAAAGTCGCAATTGAGGATCGACAATTGTTTTACGCCATCAGCTAATAATGCAATTTTATACCCATGTACATTCAGGTTCCTGATAGTAATATTTTCAGAACCAGGAGCGATAAAAATGGCCAGTCCATGCATCAGATCCGGCTTGTCGGCTTGCAAAGTTCCATTTAATACAGATTGATTAAAATCGACCTCAATATCCTTTCCCGAGATTTGAATAAGAGGCTGATTGATTGAGCTATCCCCTTCGATAAAATATTGCTGACTTTCTATTGTCACAGATTTTGTGATCTGCAATCCAGCTTTTAAACGCTCGCTATTTTGGGCGATGCTGTATAAGCTAGAAGTAAAGAAAGCCAAGACAAAACAATAACGGATACGATTCAACTGCATCCTTAAAAATACGGAAATGCCAGATAAAGGGTGGTAAATGGGATGCAGAGAACCCATTTTATAGTCAAATCTGTCTTGCTAAACCATCAATCTGGCATAATTGTAGATCTGAAACTGATAGAATGGGTTGAAATGTCTGATAGATGCTGACAATTTTGCACATTATCTCCAATGGCATGGTGATTGACAATAGGATATAGCCTCAAATAGGGGCAAAGATTAAAAAAATATTATATGGGAAAGATTATTGGGATTGACTTAGGAACAACCAACAGTTGCGTATCAGTAATGGAAGGTAACGAGCCTGTTGTAATTGCAAACGACGAAGGAAGAAGAACAACCCCTTCTGTTGTTGCATTCTTAAAAAACGGGGAGCGTAAAGTAGGAGATCCTGCTAAACGTCAGGCTATCACGAATCCACAAAATACGATTAGTAGTGTGAAGCGTTTTATGGGTCGTC
>SESF01001445.1_pt1 | contig 11224 bp, 12 predicted proteins | sample 3171521 | NCBI WGS metagenome assembly SESF01 (sample SAMN10866945, study PRJNA518727) | freshwater metagenome | biome: subpolar coniferous forest; feature: holomictic lake; material: water; isolation source: holomictic Lake 227, 6 m and 8 m depth | place: Canada: near Kenora, Ontario | collected...
TTTTTGATTGCCTGTTCAACACCGGCACGCAGGGTCAGGGTGCTCATCGGGCATGAACCGCATGCGCCAAGCAGTTTTACATCAACGGTCATATCTTTGGTAATGCCGACAATCTGACAATCGCCACCATCAACCTGCAGATAAGGGCGTACAGTTTCAAGTGCGGCAATAACGCGGTCGTAGAGCGCATCGCTGTTTGGCAGATAATCCTTGCTGGAACTCATGGTATGGTTTGTTTACAATGGTTGAAAATAGTGGTAACCTTTTTATTCACAGAACAGAACGTAATATCAAACCTCTTGCTGAAAAAAACAATACACAATTCATCATTGTTTGTTACCGTTTTCAGCTTCCATGATCGAAATCCTGCGGACAACCTCCATGCCCGTCTGATTTATGGCTTTCGATGTCGGTGAATCGGGATGGCTGAGCAGACAGGGTGTTCCGCTGTCACCGCCTTCGCGCACCGCCCGGTCGATCGGGATGGAGCCGAGGAAGGCGAGTCCCTGTGTGCGGGCAAAGATCTCGCCTCCATGATGTCCGAAAATGTAGTCTTTTGTTCCGTCAGGGAGTTCGTAATAGCTCATGTTTTCGACCACTCCGAGAATGGGGACATTGACCTTGCGGAACATGCTCACCGCTTTCGTTACATCGGCAATGGCTACATCCTGCGGCGTTGTGACAATAATGGCCCCGGTCAGGGGAATGGTCTGGGCGATAGTGATCTGGATATCTCCGGTACCGGGAGGAAGATCGAAAATCAGGTAATCGAGTTCCTTCCATTCGACGTCATTGATAAACTGCTTGACCGCGTTTGAGACCATTGGCCCTCGCCAGATAACAGCCGTATCGCTTTCGATCAAAAAGCCGATGGACATCAGTTTGACGCCCCATTTTTCCAGCGGCACAAGATTTTTACCCTCAACTTCTGGTTTGGCATCAAGGAGCCCGAACATGGTTGGAATGCTTGGGCCGTAAAGATCGGCATCAATCAGGCCCACTTTTGCGCCCGTTTGGGCAAGGGTGATGGCGAGGTTGACCGCAAAAGTCGATTTCCCCACTCCTCCCTTTCCCGAAGCTACCGCAATAATCTCTTTTACCTCTTTCAGTGGACGGTCATGATTGCAGTTATGATGACCGCAGGATGCATGTGCCAACTGATCATTGCCTTGATGATGGTTGCAGGATGCGTGTGTTGATTCATCATGGAGTGTCGTCATGGAGTGTTATCGTTTTATGTTGCAAAAAAACAGTTATGATTGAGTTGTGGCCATGCGCCTATTTCTGCATGAAACGCATCGAAATGGGTACCCCCTCCAGGCTGAACTTTTCGCGCAGCTTGTTTTCAAGAAACTTTCTGAAATTGGGCTGCACCAGGAGAGGGTCATTGCAGAAAAAGGCAAAGACGGGCCAAGCGGCATTGATCTGCGTCATATACTTGATCTTCAGCTCCTTGCCTGTTTTTGTGGCAACGTGGGTTTGTGAAAGTGCCTCCTCAAGAAATTTGTTGAGCACACTGGTACTTATTTTACGGGAGCGGTTCCGGCATATCTCCTGTGCCGTATCAATGGCCCGATAGAGGTTCTTTTTGGTGAGTGCCGAAATAAAGAGCACTGGAACGTAGGAGAGGTTACCCATCTGCATCCGGAGATCCTCTTCATAAATCTTGCTGGTCTTTGAATCCTTTTCAACAAGATCCCATTTATTGATCAACAGGAGCGCCCCTTTTTTGCGCTCAACGGCCATATTGATAATTTTCATATCCTGCTTTTCAATACCTGGAGCGGCATCAAGCATCACCAAAGCAACGTCGCAGCGCTCAATGGCCTTTTCCGTTCTCAGTGAGCTGTAGTACTCGATGCCCGCATCAATTTTAGTCCGTTTTCGCAGTCCCGCCGTATCAATCAGGATGAAGTCCTCCTGCTTGCGGGTAAAGTGGCTGTCGATGGCATCGCGTGTTGTGCCTGGTATGTTCGACACAATAAGGCGGTTTGAACCAAGCAGGGCATTGACGAAACTTGATTTTCCCACATTAGGCCTTCCCACTACGGCCAGTTGGGTTGCACAGGCTTTGTTGCTGTGCTCTCTCTCCGTTTCAGGCAGCGACTCCAGGATCTCGTCAAGCATATCGGCCACACCGCTCCCGTCCCGGGCCGAAATAAAGTAAGGGTTGGTAAATCCGGTACTGATGAACGAGGCGGCATCAATGGTGAGTTGCGGGGTTTCAACCTTGTTCACGGCAAAAAAGAGCTGCTTGTGCCGGAAGGTTCGCTGCAGCAGCCGGCCAAGTTCGAGATCTTCGTAGGAGAGGCCTGCACGAACATCGGTTAAAAAAATAACAATATCGGCATCACGGATAGCCGTCAGGGTCTGCTCAAGCATCGCCATGCTGATGGTATCTCCATCGGCATTGTAGCCTCCGGTATCCATCAGTGAAAACTCCTTGCCTTGCCACTCGCCCTCTGCGATATGGCGGTCTCTTGTGACACCGGGGGTTGGATCGACGATGGCGCTTCGTTGGCGCAGGATGCGGTTGAACAGGGTTGATTTGCCGACGTTAGGGCGGCCTACCAGAGCAATTAAAGGCTTCATAAGAACAGAGGCGGTCTTGATAAAAAAAGTTGACGAAGGTCCCCAAGGGAATTCCTTTTGAGATATAAGGTATAATTTGTAGAATTAAGTGGAATAATTTACATTGATGAACTTTATTTTTCCGCAAAAGTCCAGATAATCCAGAGCAAAAGAATGAGTAAGACGATAAGTTTCAAGACATATTCAGCAAAACCGGCAGAAGTTGAGCGCAAGTGGTACGTTGTTGATGCCGAAGGTCAGGTATTGGGCCGGATGGCTTCTGAAATTGCAAAAGTCCTCAGGGGCAAGCACAAACCACAATTTACGCCGCATATCGATACTGGTGACTTCATTGTGGTAACCAATGCTGAAAAGGTTGCGCTTAGCGGCAAAAAAGAGGAGCAGAAAAGCTACTTCTCCCACTCTCAGTATCCGGGCGGAGTCAAGGTTGATCACGTCAAGGATTTGCTGAAGAAAAAACCGGAAAGAATTATTGAAAATGCTGTTTGGGGAATGTTGCCGCACAACAACCTCGGTCGCCAGTTGTTCAGAAAACTCAAGGTCTATGCAGGCGCTGAGCACCCGCACGCTTCGCAGTCTCCTGTTGAAATGAAGGTAAACTAAATATTAAAGCATTGGGAATGAAAGAGGTTATCGATACAGTAGGTCGCCGTAAAACCTCGGTGGCTCGAGCTTTTATGATTCCGGGAAAAGGCCGGGTTATTGTCAACAAACTGCCGATTGAAGAGTACTTCAAGGATGAATTCAAGCGTCAGCAAGCACTCCGTCCTCTCGTCATTACCGAAAGAGCCGAAGAGTTTGATATCAAGATCAACGTTCAGGGAGGCGGTGTCAGTGGCCAGTCCGGTGCAGTGAGCCTTGCTATTGCCCGTGCTCTTACCGAATTTGACGATTCTGCCCGTGCCATTCTTAAGACAGAGAGGCTTCTGACCAGAGATCCTCGTATGGTTGAGCGCAAAAAATTCGGTCGCAAAAAGGCTCGCAAACGCTTCCAGTTCTCGAAACGTTAATCTGGTGGTGTTATTCAGTTTTATTCTATTTCAGAGCACAACTTCGCATATCATGCCATTCTGAGTTCCATTCAGATGAAGCTCTCCGGAAGTGTCCGACGCCCTGCGCCGGATACCGGTGAGCAGAGGCTTGATAGAGGAACAACTAAATCACAAAAACGCACTCATGTCACATTTTCAGCTTGAAGAGATGCTCCGCGCAGGAGTCCACTTCGGTCACCTTGCACGTCGCTGGTGTCCGAAAATGAAGCCGTACATTTTCATGGAAAAGAACGGTGTTCATATTATTGATCTGCAGAAAACGGTTGTTCTTGCCGATGAGGCACTGAAAGCCCTCGAAGCAATTGCCCAGACAGGCCGCGAGATCATGTTTGTCGGCACCAAAAAACAGGCCAAGCACATTATTGCCGAACAGGCAGAGCGTGCAGGTATGCCTTACGTTTGCGAACGCTGGCTGGGTGGTATGCTTACCAATTTCCAGACTATTCGCCAGAGCATCAGGCGCATGAACTCGATTGACCGGATGGCGACTGATGGTACCTACGACATGATTACCAAGAAAGAGCGTCTCATGCTTGGTCGTGAAAAAGAGAAGCTCATGAGGATTCTCGGTGGTATTGCCACCATGAACCGTCTTCCGGCTGCACTTTTTATTGTTGATATCAAAAAAGAGCATATTGCCATCAAGGAGGCACGTTCACTTGGTATTCCCATTATTGCCATGGTCGATACCAATTGCGATCCTGAGCTGGTTGATTTTGTCATTCCGGCAAACGACGATGCTATTCGCTCCATTCAGTTGATGGTCAAGGCCGTTGCTGATGTCGTTATCAAGGCACGCGAACTGAAGGTCGAAAATGAGGTGCTTGCCGAAATGGATGAAGTGGAAGAGGCTGGCGACGATGAAAAGGAAGAGATCAGCGAATAAGCAGAGTCATATAATTATAAGAGTTAAATTTCAATGAGCCAGACTTCAGCAAAAGACGTTAAAAGTCTTCGTGATATAACAGGCGCAGGTATGATGGACTGCAAAAAGGCCCTCGATGAGACCGGAGGGGATATGCAGCAGGCTATCGACTATCTGCGCAAGAAAGGTGCAGCCCTCGCTGCCAAGCGTGCAGACCGTGAAGCCCGGGAGGGTATGGTCGCTATCAGAATGACTGCCGACCACAAGGCCGGAGTGATTCTTGAACTAAATTGCGAGACCGACTTTGTTGCCCGCGGGGAAGTTTTTACCAGCTTTACTGCTGCACTTGCAGACCTCGCTCTTGCAAGCCAGACCACTTCACCTGAAGCGCTTTTGGTGCTGACGCTCGGTGAGGCCTTCGGCGGCGAAACGGTGGATAATGCCATCAAGACCATGACCGGCAAACTTGGTGAAAAGATCAGTCTCAAGCGTCTCGTCTATCTCGATGCCGGGGACGGTATTGTTGAGGCCTATCTTCATCCGGGTTCACAGCTTGGTGCCATCATTCATATCGCTACCGACCAGCCTGGTGTGGTTGGTGAACTGGCAAAAGATCTTGCCATGCAGGTTGCCGCAGCCGCTCCTATTGTGGTTGACCGCTCCTTTGTTCCTGCCGATTATATTGCAAAAGAGTCTGAAATATATCGTCAGCAGGCGCTTGAACAAGGCAAGAAAGAGGCCTTTGTCGATAAAATCGTCATTGGCAGGCTCGAAAAGTATTACCAGGATGTCGTGCTCAGTGAGCAGTTTTTTATCAAAGACAGCACCATAAAAGTCTCTGATGTGCTCAGTGAGTTCCGTAACAAGCATCAAGTAAAGGTTGATGTGGTTGAATTTTTCCGTTGTAAATTGGGAGAATAAAAAAAAAGGCCTCGTTGTTGCGAGGCCTTTTTTTTGCACATATTGTGTTGTTCTTGTTTTCATTTAACCATTTCTTGCTGAGGATTGGGATATGCTTCATTACAAGCGCATTTTGCTGAAATTAAGCGGAGAAGCTCTTGCCGGAGAGGATGGCTATGGCATCAATCCCGAGATGCTTGAACGGTATGCCGAGGAAATCAGGGAGGCTCGCGATATGGGTGCCCAGATTGCCCTGGTGATTGGTGGGGGCAATATTTTTCGCGGAATGTCAGAGGCGGCAGCCAAGATGGATCGTGTTCAGGCCGACTATATGGGTATGCTTGCAACCGTGATTAATGCATTGGCCTTTCAGGATGCGCTTGAACGCAAAGGGATCTTTACCCGCCTTCAGACAGCCATAAAAATGGAGCAGATGGCTGAGCCATTTATCCGGCGCAAGGCTGTCCGTCACCTCGAAAAGGGACGGGTCGTTATTTTCGGTGCAGGCACAGGAAACCCCTATTTTACTACTGATACAGCCGCATCGCTGAGGGCCATTGAAATTGAAGCTGATATTATTGTCAAAGGCACGCGCGTTGATGGTGTCTACGATTCTGATCCGGAAAAAAATAGCAACGCAGAATTTCTCGCCGATATATCCTACCTTGATGTGATACGCAAAAACCTGCGGGTTATGGATATGACTGCCATTACCCTCTGCAGCGAAAATGCGCTGCCCATTGTGGTCATGAATATGAACGAAAAGGGCAACTTCACCAGATTGTTGCGTGGTGAAAAGGTTGGTTCGCTGGTACACGGTTGATGGCCGGGGCTCAGCAGGGCTCCTCAAAATCCATACTTGACTGAAACAGCAGCCGGAGTGCTGCCTGAATCTCCCGCCACTCAAACCCCCGGTTCGAGAGGAAGACTTCAAGTTTTTTTTTGCGGACGGCATCGGTAGCCTCATGCAGTGAACGGAGTTTTTTTTCTGCCGCCCTGCAGCAGAGTGCGGCGCTGTCATACTCTTTGAGGAGTTCGCCGACAATGGCATCCGGTACCCCTTTTTTTCGCAGTTCCGCACCGATTTTCAATTTCCCTGCCGGTCTTCTGTTTGAGCGGCTTCTGATCAGCTCCTTGCCGAATGTTCTGTCGTCAAGCACACCCCGGCTGGTCAGCTTCTCCAGTACCTCTTCAATGCTCACGGTTCCATATCCCTTTTTCAGGAGTTTTCGCTCAAGTTCCCGGCGGCTGTGATTGCGCAGCCCAAGCAGTTTGAGGGCGAAGGCCATTGCGGACGGTGCATTGCTGTCGGTCATGATCAAGAGCGTGATACGTTGCGTTTTGTTGAACAGCTTCATGAAGGATAATGCTCCCCATGATTTTGGTGGTAATCTAATTGGCAGAGCGTCGCCGATCAAAAAAAATAGTGACAATAAATCGTTATTGCGGTAAATCCACTCTTTCTGTGCATGAGCACTCTCTCTGATGCTTTTTCTCTCTCTTCAATTTTACTATATTCCTTTCCGCTCACGGTGAACCGTGTCGGCCTGTCAGGTGGCGACGGCAGGCTCATAAAGTTTTTTTATCAGTTAAGCGTAAAAGAGAGATGGCTCGTTATACCCCCGAACAGCTTGTCAAAAGAAACGCTTCCATCTGGACCGATATCCAGATTATCCTTGCTCCGATTCAGTTCCTTTTTTTTGTTGTTGGTCTTACCACGACAGCGCTGTATGCAAACTCCCTGTTTGTGAGCAGTATATACTGGGTCAGCGTCGCCATTCTTTTCAAGACGCTCTTTTTTGCCCTCCTTTTCATTACAGGCATGTTTTTTGAAAAGGAAATTTTCAATAAATGGGTCTACTCAAAAGAGTTTTTCTGGGAAGATATCGGCAGCACCATTGCTGCATTTTTTCACCTGCTCTATTTTTTTCTGGCTTACTTCGGAGCCTCCAGAGATGTGATGATCATGGATGCCTTTCTTGCCTATTTCACCTACGTGCTCAATGCGTTGCAGTATCTGGTCAGGATCATCCTTGAAAAACGAAATGAGCGCAAACTTCGCATTGACGGCCAAATTTGAAGAAGTGGGGCCGCTTTTTTTTTAAAGACACCTTAATGCTCATGCAACATAGTTTCAAGAGACTCTGGAATACCACCTTTCTTTTTGTAGGGCCGATCTGGTTCCTGCTTGTATGGATGATCTGGTCTTCAGGCCAGTTGTGCTCCATTGATGACAAACTCTTGTTTCTTGGAGTTGTGATTCCCGGCTTTCTGCTTATCTACGGCTCCGGCTTTTTGATTGAAGGGTGGCATGAAAAGAAAAAAAAAGGCAGGGCATGAAGGGGGAACGTTCATTTTGTTATCGTTATTTTTCAACAATACACGCCGCCGTTCGGGTGTGAGAAGTGTGATTTTTTATGCAGAACTTTTGGAATGACGCAGATCTTCAATGCTCCGTCAGAGAGCAGTGCAGCTCAACCGATATGCCATCGGAGCTTGCCGAGCTGGTTTATGCTTCCCGTCTGCTTGGCCGCGAAAGCTCGCTGGTGATGCATGGCGGTGGGAACACCTCAGTCAAATGCGAACTGGTTGATCTGGTTGGTAACCGGGCTGATGTTTTGCTCATCAAGGCAAGCGGTGTCGATTTAAGCCGCGTTTCAGGTTGCGATTATACGCCACTCCGGCTTGGCCCGCTACGCAAACTGGGTGAGCTCTTCAGCCGGAACGATCAGGTAAGCGAGGAGGCTCTTCGGCGTTTTTCGACCAAAGAGTTCAAACACCTGCTGCTTCTGAACATGTTCAGCTTGACTGACCACATGGACGAGCACAGGCTTACCCCTTCGATTGAGACCCTCCTGCACGCTTTTTTGCCACATCGCTTTATTTTTCATACCCATTCGTTCGCCTTGCTCACTCTCAGCAATCAGCCCGACGGCATCACTCTCGTTGGTGAAACCCTTGGAGAGGGTTTTGGTTCGGTGCCCTATATAAAGCCCGGTCTTGGTCTTGCACGCGCGGCGGCTATTGTTTATGCAGAAAATCCGGAAATCAAGGGGCTTGTGTTGCAAAAGCACGGCCTGGTCACTTTCGGTGCAACGGCCAGTGAGGGTTACCAGCGCATGATAGAGGCGGTCAACATCCTTGAAGAGCGGATTGCCAAAGCAGGCAGAAAACTTTTTCCATCCGTAACACTGCCAGCCGAAACTGCTTCGGTTGAAGTGACGGCCCCCGTCATCAGGGGTGCCTGTGTTGATGAAAAGGCTCCAGGCATGCGCGAGTACCATCAGTTTATTCTCGATTTTCGTACGTCGCCCTCCATTCTTGACTATGTCAACAGTGTCGATCTTGCCCGCATGAGTCAAAAGGGTGCCATGACGCCCGACTTCATTATCCGCACAAAAAACAAGCCACTTGTTGTTCCTGCTCCCGATGCGGCTGATATTGAGGGATTCAAGGTTGCGGTGCATGAGGCCGTACAGCGCTACCGTCAGGAGTATGTCGATTATTTTACTACCCAGCAGCAGGCTGCCGACATGCCGGTAACCATGCTTGACCCCTTGCCAAGAGTGGTGCTTGTTCCCGGCCTCGGGCTCTTTGGTCTTGGTAAAACAGCAGAATCAGCCGCAGTCAATGCCGACATTGCAACCGGTACCGCCTCGGCCATCCTTGATGCCGAATCGGTTGGCACCTTTGAATCCATCAGTGACCGGGAGGCCTTTGAGATAGAGTACTGGGACATGGAGCAGGCCAAGATGACCAAGGTCCATCATGATGTGTTTGCCGGTAAAATTGTTCTGGTTACAGGAGCCGCAAGCGGCATAGGCCTTGCAACGGCCAAAGCCTTTCGCCAGAAAGGAGCTGAGTTGGTCATTCTGGATCTGACCCGTGAAGCTCTCGACCGTGCATCGGAGGAGCTTGGCGGCAATCTCCTTGCCCTCACCTGCGACGTCACCTCAAGGGATGATATTCATGCCGCTTATGAAGCTGCCTGCCGCCGCTTTGGTGGTGTAGACATTATCGTCTCCAACGTCGGCGCAGCCATACAGGGGCGCATCGGTGACGTCTCCGACGTTCTGCTGCGCAAGAGCTTTGAAATCAACTTTTTCTCACACCAGTCCATTGCCCAGGAGGCGGTCAGGGTGATGAGGCTTCAGGGAACCGGTGGTGTTCTGCTGTTCAATGTTTCAAAACAGGCGGTCAACCCCGGCCCGGACTTTGGTCCTTATGGCCTTGCCAAGGCGGCAACGCTCTTTCTTATGCGTCAATATGCCCTTGACCATGGACGTGACGGCATTCGTTCAAATGGAATCAATGCCGACCGCATTCGCAGCGGTCTGTTGACTGAAGAGATGATCAAGGCCCGATCAACAGCCCGTGGTCTGAGTGAAAAAGAGTACATGGCAGGAAACCTCCTGCAGCTTGAGGTGACCGCCGAAGATGTTGCGGATGCCTTTGTCCACCTTGCACTCGAAATCAGGACAACCGGCTCAATTACCACAGTGGATGGCGGCAACATTGCAGCCGCGCTTCGCTGAACAAAAAAAGTCTATTTATAGTAACAACCAACAGAAAAATCGGAGAGCAACATCATGGCGGAATACGATAAAGACAAACAGGCAAAAGAGTATTATCTCGACATTCCGGTCAACACCCACGGATTTTTTCTCAAAGGTGCCCACTCCCTTGATTGGGGAATGAAAAACCGTCTTTCAAGGATATTCCGTCCCGATACCGGAAAAACCGTCATGCTTGCTATCGATCATGGCTACTTCCAGGGACCGACTACCGGTCTTGAACGTCCGGATGTCAACATCGTGCCGCTCATGCCTTACGCCGATGCCATTATGCTGACCCGTGGTATTTTGCGCACAACTGTTCCTCCGAGTCTCACCAGAGCGGTCGTGATGCGCTGCAGCGGAGGCCCGAGCATTCTCAAGGAGCTTTCCGATGAAGAGCTTGCCGTCGATATCGAGGATGCCATTCGTATGAACGTTGCCGCAATAACCCTCCAGATCTTTATCGGTGGCGAATATGAGACCCGCTCCATCCACAACATGACCAGGCTTGTTGATATGGGTCTGCGTTACGGTATTCCAACCATGGCGGTGACCGCAGTCGGCAAGGATATGGTACGCGATGCCAAATACTTCAGGCTTGCCTGCCGGATGGCTGCCGAGCTTGGCGCACAGATTGTCAAGACCTATTATGTGCCTGAAGATTTTGATACGATTATTGCTTCGTGCCCGGTGCCTATTGTCATGGCTGGAGGCAAAAAACTTCCCGAACTCGAAGCACTTGAGATGTCCCGTCGTGCCATTGATGAAGGTGCATCAGGTGTTGATATGGGCCGCAATATTTTCCAGAGCGATGCTCCGCTTGCCATGATGAAGGCTGTCAACAAAGTGGTGCATGAGCGCGTGAGTGCCGTGGACGCCTTTGATTATTTCAATACTATCAAGGCAGAAGGATAATCATTGAAGGGTAACGTACATTTATTAGCAGGTTAAAGAGGCCTGTTGCTCTATTTTTCAGAGAGTTCGATTTTCTTAATGGACACCCTTTTACTCTCTCCGTCCGAGCCGGAAGAGTGGGGGGGTATGACGTTTTTTTATGAACAGTGAGGATATAAAAGGTTTTTTTGCTTCAAAAGAGCAGCTCGACATGGCTGACTACCTGACGCTCGATTACTATCTGGAGTGTGTTGGAGATATTGAGACCGCGCTTGCCCATTTCTGCAGTGAACAATCTACCGCCCAATGGAAACGCGTTGATCATGATGAAGATTTTCGTCCCAGGTATGCCGCCAAAGTGATCA
>SESF01024535.1_pt1 | contig 11214 bp, 9 predicted proteins | sample 3171521 | NCBI WGS metagenome assembly SESF01 (sample SAMN10866945, study PRJNA518727) | freshwater metagenome | biome: subpolar coniferous forest; feature: holomictic lake; material: water; isolation source: holomictic Lake 227, 6 m and 8 m depth | place: Canada: near Kenora, Ontario | collected...
ATGATAAATCAAGGAACATCACCATCATAGAAGCGGACAATGAGAGGGGCGCACAAAACGCGGTAGGGCACCTGCTGCGGGCTGGGCGGCGGCGGATAGGATACCTGGCCGGTCCCGAGCAGCGGAAAACGGCCGAAAGGCGTATGTCTGGATATCGTCAAGCCTTGGCCGAGGCTGATATCGCCTTCGATACCTGCCTGGTAACCCCAGGGCTTCCATCCATCAGGGGCGGCTACAAGGCGGCCTTGCGCCTGCTGGACTGCCAATCGATCGATGCCCTGTTCTGCTACAACGATCTGATGGCAATAGGTGCGATCGTTGCCTGTAGCCATAAGGACCTTTCCATTCCGGGTGACATCGCCCTGGTTGGGTTCGATGACATCAGCATGTCGGCGCTCATGAGTCCTTCTCTGACAACCGTTCGTATCGCACAATATGATTTGGGCAAGCTATCTTCCGCCCAGTTGCTCGACCGGCTCCAGGGGCGGGTATCGGAGCCGAAAAAAATCATATTCCCGACAGAACTGCAAATCAGGAATTCCTGCGGGACCAGGGTCCTGACCAGAAAGGAAATCGACAACATTCTCGAGAATATGGTCCAATCGATCGCCGTCGATCTTCCAGGCAAGTACCCGGGAAATTGTGCTGGGGAAGAAACGACATGATTGCTACCATGCAGAAATCCTTCAGGCGCGATTTCGCGTCCTGGTCGGATCGCCGTGCAAGAGGAGAATGCGTATGAACGAATCAGGTACTTCCCCCAACGTTCTCGAAATGCGCGGTATCAGAAAAGCATTCCCCGGCGTACAGGCCCTCGATGGAGTTTCCTTTGACCTTCGGGTCGGCGAGGTTCATGCGCTGGTCGGCGAAAACGGAGCAGGCAAGAGCACCCTCATGAAAATACTGAGCGGCGTCTATCAGCCTGATGGTGGCGAGATTGTGCTCGGAGGCACGACCGTCTCGATCGCCAATCCACGGTATGCGCAGGAACTGGGGATCGCCATAGTCCATCAGGAACTCAGCCTTTTCCAGAACCTCACGGTCGCAGAGAATATCTTCAGCGGCAATATGCCCTCAACGGGACCGCTGGGCCTTGAAGACCGAGGCAAGGCGAACCGGATCGCCAAGGAGATCCTTGCGCGTTTCGACTTGCCTATCGATCCCTCGACTCCTGTCGCATCGCTGAGCATCGGCCAGCAGCAGGTAGTTGAAATATGCAAAGCCCTGTCACAGAAAGCCTGCCTGGTGATTCTCGACGAACCGACCTCCTCATTGACTGACCACGAGACCGAGCTGCTTTTCAAGACCATCCGACAGTTGGCTGACGAGAAAATCCCGGTCGTCTACATCTCGCACAGGCTCGAAGAAATCTCTCATATCGCCGATCGTGTCACGGTACTTCGTGATGGACAACTGGTGGGCTCGCGGATTGTCGGAGAGATCGACCTCGGCACCATCGTCCGGATGATGGTGGGCCGGAACCTTGAGTTGGGTAGCCTGTATGGCACAGGAGAAATCCAGCGCGAGGCTGTGCTGCTTCAGGTCGAGGGGCTTTGCTGTGCCGGGCGCTTCGAGGACGTGAGTTTTGACCTGCGCAGTGGGGAGATCCTCGGCATGGCGGGGCTCGTTGGAGCCGGTCGGACCGATGTGGCCCTCGCCATATTCGGTGCCCTAGCAACGACAGGCGGCACTGTCCTTTTTGAAGGCAAGGCCCGCGCCATCAGGTCGCCACACGAAGCTGTCACCGCCGGCATCGCCTATCTTCCCGAGAACAGGGGATTGGATGGCATCTTCCACAGCCTCTCCATACGCGAGAATATTTCCGTCACGAGCCTCGATGACTATGCGCGGTTCGGCATCCTCGACAGGCGCCGCGAGACGAAGGCGGCCCAGGACTTCGTCGATCGACTGAACATCCAGCTGACTGGTCTAGAGAAGGCCGTATCCAACCTGAGCGGCGGAAATCAACAGAAAGTCATCCTTGGCCGCTGGCTGGCGATCCATCCAAAACTGCTCATCGTGGACGAACCGACCAAGGGCATTGATATCGGCGCAAAACAGGAGATCTATCTGCTGCTCCACAAACTGGCGCAGGAAGGAGTCGGGATCATCATGATCTCTTCCGAGATGCCGGAAGTTCTGGGACTAAGTGACCGCATCCTTGTCATGCATGAGGGACGCCTGGCAGGAATCCTGAAACACGATGAAGCCAGCGAAGAGCGAGTCATGATGCTGGCAACCGGCCAGGGCGGAGCACGACAACCCGTCTGAGGCGGAAGGTCCCAAAGGAGGAACTATGTACTATAAGGAAGATTGGGAATCAGCACGCAAGCGTCTCGAGCTTTTCTGGAATGAAGGCGAGATCACGGACCGTCCCTGCGTAGCTGTTTTTGCACCCCGGAAGACCTCAAGGCTTCCTTCCTTCCCTGAACTGCAATGGGGCCCTTGGCTAGGCGGACTTGAGACCTTGGCCGACGACGATGAAAAGACGATCAGGGAGTGGTGGGTCGATCCAGAGCAGAATTACGCGAGGATGCAAACCTGGTTCGAGAACACCTGGTTTGGCGGCGAAGCCATTCCCTGCACCTATGTGAATTGGGGAGCCATGGCCATGGCCTCCTTCTATGGATCTCCCGCGGTTTTCAAGAAAACCAGCGTCTGGTATCCCGAGGTCATCCGTGATTGGGACGAGTGGAAATGGGATTTCGACAGGGCAAAGAACAAGTACTGGCTTCAAACCCTCGACATCGTCAAGCTGCTGCTTGAGCGCAACAAGGGCCGCTATTTTATCGGAACTCCCGAACTTGGGACGGCAGGAGACCTCCTCTCCCTGATGCGCGGCATGGACAATCTTGCCCTGGATATCCTCGATCGTCCTGAGGAAATCAAACGCGCGATCAGCCTCCTTGGTGACACCAATGTCGAACTCTCGGAGCAGGTGTATCACATGACTTATGAGGCCAATGACAAGGGCGGCGTACTCGCCTGGATGAGTCTTTGGTCCCCTGGTCGTCAAAGCCAGCTTGCCTGCGACTTTTCTACCGTGATTTCCCCCGACCTGTTCAAGGAATTCTTCATCGGAGAAATCGAGAAGGAAGCAGCCTGGGGCGACTACGCAACCTACCACCTTGACGGCCCCGATGCGCTTCGCAGCCATCTCGATACCCTATTGGCTATACCCTCTATCAACACGATCGAGTGGACCCCGGGTGCAGGCAGTCCACCTACCTACACGCCCGAATACCTACCAGCCTATAGAAAGATCCAGCAGGCGGGAAAAAGGCTCTACCTCCTCGCCGAGCCAGAAGAGATAGAGCCACTCATGGCCGAACTATCGCCAAAGAGACTCTTCCTCTGCACCCACGCCGATTCGCAGGAGGAGGGAGAGTCCCTCCTTGAAAAAATCGCGGGTTGGACCAGGAATATGCCCACGTAGCGTCTTGTGCTCCGGCACCGGCGGACATGGCTCTTCCTGTTTCATCCGGACAGTTTCTTGAATAGACCCATTTTTGTATGAAGATGGGATTTTGATTTGGGGAGGAAGAAAGCAATGAAGAAGCTTGTCATCCTTTTTCTGCTTCTTGCGATGGTAATGGGCTTGGCTATGGCCGCTCCCAATGTGGCCGGTCAGCGCTATGTGATGGTCGTAACCATCTCCGGGCATCCCTTCTGGAATGATATCAAGAAGGGCGCTCAGGATGCCGCCAACCAGCTCGGCGTCAAATTTGAATTCACCGGTCCGGTCGAATTCGATTCCGCTGCCCAGGCCGCCCAGGTCGATACGCTCATCGGAACCAAGCCCGCCGGGCTCATCATCGGTTCCTATGATCCGTCGATGACGCAGAGCATCAACAGGGCTATCGCTGCCGGCATTCCCGTCGCGACTTTCGACAGTGACGCTCCCGACAGCAACCGCCTTGTCTATGTCGGCCCAGACCATTACCAGATCGGCTGGGAATACGGCAAGAAGATGTCAGCCTTGCTCAACGGCAAGGGCAAGGTCGGACTCCTGACCGTCGTGTCCCAGACGAACCTCATGCGCCGCGTCCAGGGCATCAAGGACTATTTCGCTGCCAATGCACCAGGCGTTACCGTTGTAGCAATGGAAGATAACGGTGGCGATGACCAGCAGACTGCTGACAAGACAAAGTCGATTATCCAGGCCCACCCAGACATCAATGGTATCATCGTGTGCAATGCTACCGGCTCCGGTGTCGCCACTGCCATGAAAGAGCTCAAGAAGGTGGGAGTGATCAAGGTAGTCACCTCCGATGTCTCAGACCCGATCCTCAAAGGGATCATGGAAGGCGCAATTGATACGACTTCCTATGTCAACATCTACCTTGAAGGTTACTATTCGTTGCAGCTCCTCTTCGACTATGTCAACGGGAACACTTCCGGCGTGCCAGGCGCCAAGGTCGGTACCAATAGAATCCCCGTGAACGTCAATCCCGGCATGTTCTTCATCACCAAATCGAGCGCCGCGGCTTTCATGACCGCGAAGTAACGGAAGGCATATCTGTCGCCCGGCCATTGGGATTCCCCCGTGGCCGGGCGCAAAGGAACGACCATGGCTACCTCGCAAACCTCGGCCCGCAGCGCCAACAGGGATTTACGTGGCTTGATACTCGGCATCATCGGAAACCGGGAAATATTCCTTATTATCTTTATCGTTCTATTTGGCTTCATCGCCTCCCGCTTCACGCCATATTTCCTCAACATGGACAATTTCCGCCAGATACTTATTGCCATCGCCCTTGACGGAACAGTTGCTGTCGGCATGACCATCGTCCTCGTGGGTGGAGGAATCGATCTCTCGGTAGGTTCGATCATCGGCCTGTCTTCCGCGATCATAGGCCTGTCCTTCAAGAGCGGGTTGGGCATCCCCGCCGCCCTGTTGCTCGCCGTCGCGGCTGGGGTCCTCGTCGGCGCCGTCAATGGAACGCTCATTTCCTACGTCAAGATAAACCCGATAATCACCACGCTGGCCTTCATGGGCATAGCACGCAGCGTCACCTACATCGTATCAGGAGGCTATGCTTTTTCCTCAATCCCCGCCGAGTTCGTAGCCTTCGCTGCAGGCAGTGTCCTCAACATACCGAACACTGCAATCGTAGCCCTGACCTGCGTCCTGGTCTTCCATTTTCTGCTCAATCGCAGCGTCTTGCTCCGGAAGTACTTCTACATCGGCGGCAACGAAGCCGCAGCCTTCAAGGCAGGCTTGCGCGTGAACCGCTACAAGTTCATGAGCTATGTCATCGTCGCAGCCTTCAGCTCGCTGGCCGCAATCCTTCTCGTCTCCCGTCTCGGCTCAACCTTTCCCCATTCGGGCCTCGGCACCGAGCTGCGAGTGGTAAGCGCTTGCATCATCGGTGGCTGTAGCATGAATGGCGGCAAGGGCACGATCCTGGGCTCCTTCCTTGGCGTACTGCTCCTCGGCCTGATCAGCAATATTCTCGTATTGCTCAACGTGTCCGTCTATTGGCAAGGTATCGCTACTGGAATTATCCTTGTCCTTGCTGTGGCTTCTGATGCGCTGATCAGCGACGCGAGGAAATAGCTTCACGGGGCCGCTTATGCCCCGGAATGTACCTTTGGGAGAAACGCCGATGACAGCCCGCGAATTGGTCCTCGAATCACTCGCCCACCGCCGCCCGGCGGTCCTTCCCTTCCAGCTCGACCTGACCGACGATGTGCGGGACCGTCTGGCCCTCCATTTCAATGACGCGGGCTTCGAAGACAAGCTGGGCAGCGCCCTGGCCCAGGAGCGCAACGAACTCCTCGTCCACCTCGACCCCACCCACTTGCGGGACATGTTCGGCGTCACCTGGACACGCGAGCAGAAGGGTGACTTCGGCGTCGTGCAGGACTACATCCTCAAGGAGCCCGCCTTCGGCGACTACCGCTTCCCCCTGCCGGACGAGGCTTCCATCAGGGAGAAGTGCGAGCGACTGGTCGCTCGCCGCGACAGGCAGTTTACGATGTACATCATCGGCTTCTCCCTTTTCGAGCGTGCCTGGTCGCTGCGCGGGATGGAGGACGTCCTTGTCGATTTCATCATCAACCCAGGCTTCGCCGATGAACTCCTCGACCGCATTGTCGACTACAACCTGGCAGTCGTCGATCTCGTGGCAGATTATCCGATCGACAGCGTGTTCTTTGGCGACGACTGGGGCCAGCAGAAGGGTCTCATCATGGGGCCTGAGCACTGGAGGCGCTTCATCAAGCCACGGCTCCAGCGCATGTACGCCCACGTGAGGGCGAAGGGCATGATCGTGGCCCAGCATTCCTGCGGTGACGTCAGCGAGGTCTTCGAGGACATGGTCGCGGCAGGCATGGAGATCTACAACACCTTCCAGCCCGAGGTCTACGACATTGCCAAGATGAAACAACTCTACGGATCGCGCGTGACCTTCTACGGCGGGGTGAGCACGCAGCGCCTCCTGCCCTACGCAAGTCCCGCCGAGGTCAGGGCGGAGACGGAACGCCTGATGGGCGTCCTCGGTACCGACGGCGGCTACATCGTCGCGCCGACCCACGCAATACCCGACGACGTACCAACTGAGAACATATTGGCCTTCCTGGACGCCGTTCACTTCCAGGAAACAGTGCGCTTCCAGGAAGCGCGGCAGAAATGAGGGAGGCAAGCATGAAACCCTGGGGCAGCATCAAGGGGCAGGAAGTCGGGCTTTATACCCTGGCCAACGCCGGCGGCATGCAGGCAGATATCAGCAATTATGGCGGCACGATCGTGAGCCTCCGCGTTCCCGACCGCAACGGGACGCTGGCCGACGTGGCCTTGGGCTACAGGACTCTTGATGAATATGCCGTTTCCGCATACTCGCCCTATTTCGGAGCCCTCATCGGACGCGTCGGCAACCGCATCGCCCGCGGCCGCTTCAGCCTCCATGGCCGGGACTATCGCCTGGCCACCAACAATGAGCCCGGCGGCCTCCCCTGCCACCTCCATGGTGGACTCAAAGGCTTTGACAAGATGGTCTGGAAGGCAGAACCCTTCAAGAGGAATGGTGCCGAGGCGCTACGGCTGTTCTACACGAGCGCTGACGGGGAGGAGGGCTATCCTGGCAATCTCGAGGTCATTGTGACCTACAGCCTCGGTGCGGATGGAGCGCTCTCCATCGAATACGAAGCCCACACCGACAAGCCTACACCGGTCAACCTTACCAATCACTGCTATTTCAACCTCAAGGGCGAAGGCGAGGGCGATATCCTGGATCACCTGGCCGAGATCAGGGCCGCCAACTACACTCCCGTGGACAAGGGCCTCATACCTGTCGGGACCATCGAGCCAGTGGCCGGAACGCCCTTTGATTTCGCCGCGCCGCACAGGATCGGCGAGCGCATCGAGGACAGGCATGAACAGCTGGTCCTGGGTGCCGGCTATGATCACAATTGGGTGCTTGACGGTCAGGGTGGGCTGCTGTCCCTGGCGGCGAGGGTCACCGAACCCGTCAGTGGCCGCGTGCTCGAGGTCCTGACCACCGAACCCGGCGTCCAGTTCTACAGCGGGAACTTCCTGCCCCTGCCCGGAGCCTTGCCGCCGATGATCGGGAAATCAGGCAAGCCCTACCTGCACCGGGGCGGCTTCTGCCTGGAAACGCAGCATTACCCCGATTCGCCCAACCAGCCTTCCTTTCCTTCGCTCATCCTCAATCCGGGAGAGGTCCGCCGGAGCGTGACGCAGTACCGTTTCAGCGCCAGTGCTCCAGTTTCCTTATGATCGCCAGTTCTTCATCCTCCGAGGAGGTCCCGACACAGAGGTAGATTCCCTTAGGCGGGACCTCCCGCATGAAGGGCTCGAGTTCGGCGGGCTTCAGGTCGACAACGATCCCCCGGCCTCTGTCCTGTATCTTCCTGATGAGGGGGATCCACTGCATGATGGGCTCGTCATCGCCAACGCCCTGGACCCATTGATAGCCTTGGACCCCCGGAAGTTCAAGGAGGCTGTCGAGATGGCGCGCGACTCCCTTGCCGTCGACATGGAAGACGTTGTGCGACATCATCCGGCATTCGCGCTCGAGCTCAGGCAGGACGAACTCCTCGAAGTGCCCGGGCGACAGCATGGAAGCAAAATCGCAGCTGGGAATATGCATCGTGCCGGGCACGGGTATGCCCATCCAGGTGACGGAGGGCTGGTCGGCAGCCTTGAGCGCCGCATCGAAGCGGCCGTAGATCGCCGCAAAGTCCTTCGCAGCCAGGTCGAGGAGCTTGTTGGCGAAATCGGGGTCGTCGTAAAGATCGAGGCAGAATTCCGTCTGGCCTCGGAAGGCCACGGCGGTATCGATGCCGGGATGGAGGTCGGTATAGCCGACCAGGAAGCGCCCAGGAGCCTCCTTCAGGGCCGCCTGGGTCAGGGCCTCGAGGGTCGTCATGAAGGCGCCATCGGTGTCGAGGTGCAGTGTCCCGATATCGGCTTTCTCCCTGACACAGTGGACCGACCATGAAGTAGCTTCCCCGTAGATGAGGGGACAGCCATAGAAGGCCGCATAGACGTCAGGACCGAGGTTGGGCCAGTAGATCGGGAAGGTTTCGCCGTTGAAATGTCGCCCCTCGATGGAGGCCAGGAAGGTCGTGATCTGGTATTCGACGTCGAACCAGCGCCTTCGAAGGGAACCTTCATCCAGTCCGCTGTCCTGCGCCTCGAACTCGGCATTGTGGCGGGTAAAACGGACGGGGGGCCTATCCTGCAGTTCTCCCGCAAACCAGGCCTGCACCCGTTCCATGGCCCGACCGAAATCGGGCTTGGTCTCGAGTTCTGTGACCATGCTCATAGTGCGTACCTTGTTTTCCGGATCTCGTCGATCATGGCGTCGAAATTCTCCAGCGGCGTATCGAGCTGGACGTGATGGGTCGGCCCGATGATGAGGCCGCCCTTTGCGCCCAGAGTCTCGATCCGAAGCCGCACTTCCCTGCGCAGGTCCTCGGGGCTGCCGAAGGGCAGGCTGTACTGCTCGTCGATCGAACCCCAGAAGCAGAGACGATCACCGTATTTCCTCTTGATCACGGCCGGATCCATGCAGGCTGGCTGGATGGGATTGAGGACGTCGAGGCCGATCTCGATCAGCTCGGGAATGATTTCCTCGATGTCCCCGTCCGAGTGATAGGCGATCTTGATGTCCGGATTGATGGCCTTGACTTCGGAAATGAATCTCGCCATGCGCGGCTTGAAAAAACGCCGCCAGGTCTCAGGCGAAATGAGCATGCCCTTCTGCGATCCGACGTCGTCTCCTGTCCAGATCATGTCAACACCCATCTTCGCGAGCCTCTTGGCTGCCAGAAGGTGGTAGGTAAAGGGAATGTCGAGGATGGCATCGGCGAGATCCGGATCGGCCAGCATGTCCATGAGCATGGGCTCGAGGCCGCGGAGGGCCCAGGCCGTCTCGAAGATCGTCGTGACCGTCGCGCCGACTATCCAGTATTCCTTTCCAAGCTCCTCGATCAGCCTGGCAGTGTCCACATAGAGTTCAGGCCTCCCAGGATCGGGAGCCCTGTAGGAGGCCAGCGCGGCTTCGTCAGCGAGTGGATGCTTGCATATCTCTGTGTACCGCCCCGTACCGAAGGGCGTCCGGTACTCCGTCGAACTCCAGCCGACACCCCACTCGTCGGTGTAGGCATCCCCAGAGTAATAGGAATTGGCCCAGCCCACCGAGGATATGAGCATATCCTCGTCGAGGCCGATCTCAAGATCATAGGCATTGCCCCCACCATGGGGGTTGTGTTCCTTGCCCGATCCCTGCCCCTTCCGCGTCCGGAGCCTTGTCGCAAACTCCGGCGTGAAGCTCACCTGCATCGGGCAGCGATCGGGCGCCTCATGGGCAAGCGCCATTGCAACTCGATCACGGTGTTTCATGCTCATGACTGTCCTCTCGCTTTTGATGTGCGTTTCCCATGACAACTGCGATTACCCCGGACCGTCGCTGCTTCTGTCATTATTTCAGCCGCTTGATCAGCACTGCCTGGAGCGAAACCGAGATCAGGACTATCAGGCCGTAGATCACGTTCGTCCAGAAGGCAGTCATGCCCGCCGCCACGATCCCTGCGTTGATTGCACCAATTATAAAGCAGGCAATGAAGGTACCCAGTATCGTGCCGGTGCCACCGTAGGGGGATGTGCCGCCCAGGAAGACCGAGGCCAGCGTGTTCATCATGTAGCCCTCACCGAGGGTCGGCCAATAGTAGAGGACTTCCTCGCTTACGACAAAGCCGGCAAAGGCCGCGGCCACGCCGAGGATGACAAAGCTCCAGATCTTGGTACTGTCGACATTCACACCCATGAGCCGTGCGCTCGCGATGTTGTCGCCGGTGAGGTAGACATGGGCCCCGAAGCGGGTCCTGTTGAGGATGAGCCACAGCACCAAGGCAATGCCTATCGTCCAGGCAAATTGCGCAGGCACGACGCCGCCTATCCTTCCGACAAAGAGGGGATAGAGGATGGTATCCTGGATGGGAGTCATTCCCATGCCCTGGCCATTGGTTACAACGAGGATTACGCCACGCCAGAGATACTGGGTGCCAATGGTCGCCACGAGGGAGGGTATGCCGATCTTCACGACGAGCACGCCGTTGAGGTAGCCGGCTATCGCTCCTGCCAGGATGCAGGAGAGAAAGCCGACCCAGACATTGCCGGTCACTGTGTAGGTCACATCGAAGGCCAGCATGCCAAGGGACATGATCGAGGGGAAGGAGAGATCGATCTCGCCTACTATGATGATGTAGGTCAGGGGAATGGCCATCAAGGCGAAAAAGGGAGTCGTCGACATGAAGGAGATGTAGATCGAACTGGAAAGGAAGGTCCGGGGAGCGGCGGCGAGAAAGAGGAGCCAGATGAAGATGCCGACAAAGAGAATGCCTATCTGCATCGAGTAGCGGCGAAAGAAACGCTTGAAGCCCAGGGCCGTCGGGGATTCCGCTGCGGCCTTTGCGGTCGCGTTTTCTCCTGATTTCATGCGGTGCCTCCCTCGGGATGGATGTCCTGCCCTTCCTGCCCCTTCTCGAGGCTGCCCGTGTGGGCGACGAGGTAGAGCTTGTCGATCAGCTCCTGCAGGGTGAGCTCGTTCTTCCGGTATTGGCCGGCCACCGTCCCGCGGTCCATCACGACGATCCTGTCACAGACGGGGTACACGTGGAAGATGTTATGATCTATGAAGATACAGGACTTCCCCTCCCGCTTGATCTGGTCCACGAAGTCGAGGC
>SESF01031758.1_pt1 | contig 11211 bp, 7 predicted proteins | sample 3171521 | NCBI WGS metagenome assembly SESF01 (sample SAMN10866945, study PRJNA518727) | freshwater metagenome | biome: subpolar coniferous forest; feature: holomictic lake; material: water; isolation source: holomictic Lake 227, 6 m and 8 m depth | place: Canada: near Kenora, Ontario | collected...
AGGAATTGTGACACTTGAAGATATTATGGAAGAAATTTTTGGGGAAATTGAGGATGAGCACGATGTACATGATTATGTGGCAGAAAAAACCGGTGAGAATGAATATTTGTTTTCCGGACGCTTAGAAGTAGATAGCATTAATAGCCGTTTTAATCTGAATATACCTGAATCTGATGATTATGAGACAATTGCCGGATTTATTTTACACAATCACCAGCATTTTCCCAAAATAAATGAAGTGATTCGAATTGATCGTTTTAGTATTAAGTGCATGAAAGTAACGAATAACCGCATTGAGTTGGTAAAAGTAACAACTGCTGGTTAAAAGTCAACTGATGAGGCTTGATCGTAGATAGTTTCGAATAGTTTTAGACTAAAAACACAGAAATTCAGCCAAAAAGCTTGGGCATTTACTTTTTTTTTGTATATTCGTGCCCTCAAATTTGTTCAAAAAATAATAACAAAAAATATAAATTTAGCACAAAAAAATGGCAACATTAGAAAAGATTAGAAGCAAAGGAGTTTTACTTGTAGTGGTAGTGGGACTTGCATTATTATCGTTTATTGTAGGGGATTTCCTGAAAGAAGGATCGACCTATTTTAACAAGTCAAAAGAGACCGTTGCAAAAATTGCCGGCGATGATATTAACATTAAAGAATATGCAGCTGCAATCGATCAATTGACCGAAGTGTACAAAATTGAGACTGGAAAAACAGAATTAGGCGAAGATATGATGACTCAATTGCGTCAATCGGTGTGGGAAACGATGGTAAATGAGAAGATTTTGTATGTTCAGGCTAAGAAACTTGGGCTTGCAGTAAGTAAAGATGAACTAACTGATCGGTTGATCGGAAATAACATTCACCCGCTTATCACACAACGTCGTGCTTTTGCTGGCGAAAACGGACAATTCAGCCGTGAAGCATTGATGCAATTCCAAAGCACCCTGGAGCAAACACCATCTAATCAGGATCAGAAACAACAAATAGAAAAGCTTAAAAGCTATTGGAAATTCTGGGAAAAGACAGTTAAAACGCAACTTTTGCAAGAAAAATACAATGCCTTGATTTCAAAATCGGTAACAGCTAACAACCTAGATGCTAAAGCTAATTTTCAGGATCGCAAAGTCAGTGTTGATGTAGCCTATTTAGTTCAACCTTATTTTTCAATTTCTGACTCACTTGTAAAAGTTTCGGACAGCGAAATCAGCGACCGTTACAAAAAACAAAAGGAACAATACAAATCAGAAGCTAACTGCTCGTTAAGCTATGTTGCTTTTGATAAAAAGCCATTGAAAGAGGATTATAAAGAAGTTGAAATGCTGATTACTAAAATTACTCCGGAATTTAAAACTACCAACGATGTGATGGGTGTAGTGAACTCAAATTCTGATGTAATGTATGATGGACGGAATTATTCAGAAAAAACAGTACCAGCCTTACTAAAAGACTTTGCCTTTAAAGCTAATACCGGGGATGTATTTGGTCCAACTTTTATAAACGATACCTATACCATGGCTCGTATAATGCAATCGGGTATTATGCAGTCTGATTCGGTAAAATTGCGTCACATTTTCCTTGTAACCAAAGATGAAGCGAAAGCAGACAGTTTGATTGCTGCTATTAAAGCCGGGGCTGACTTTGGCGCATTAGCAAAACAATATTCTGCTGTGAAACAAACTGCTGCCAACGGTGGTGAAATAGGTTGGTTACAGGAAGGCGCTCAGGGCGTTGAAAAAGAAATTACCACACAGGCATTCAGTAAATCTAAGAATGAAGTATTTACAGTTAAAAATGCTCAGGGAACTCAGATTATGCAGGTAATGGACAAAACTGCTCCTCGTCATAAAGTGAAACTGGCCATTCTTGTTCGTAAGGTAGAACCAAGCAACAAATCAATCAGCAAGATTTATAACGATGCAAAACAATTTGCTGTTGACTTGAAGGCTGATAACTTCGAAAAGAAAGCGAAGGAAAATAATTATATGGTTCGCCCGGCAGCTGATGTAATGCAAACGACTGATAAAATTGCTGATATAGCTCAATCCCGTCAAATTGTTCGCTGGGCATTTAAAAGCAGCAAAGGCGATGTTTCTGATGTGTTTGAATGTGGTGGAAAATTCGTGGTGGTTATGACTTCGGAAGTAAACAAAAAAGGATATCGTGCTGTAGATAAAGTAAAAGACCAATTGAAAGCGGAGATTATCAAGGACAAAAAAGCTGAAATGATGATTAAAAACATAAATGCTCAGTTGGCGAAAACACCGGCACTTGAAGGATTATCGAGCTTTATAAAGGATTCGGTAAAAACTGCAGTTGCCGTGAATTTCGGTTCGTATCAGTTTGGAACAGCCGGTTTTGAGCCTTCAGTAATTGGAAAGATAGCTGCATTGGCTGTTGGAAAAGTATCTGCCCCAATTAAAGGAAACTCAGGTGTTTATGTGGTTCGTACGGCTAATAAGAAAGAAAATCCACAACCCTTTGATGCCAAAATGGAGGTTATGCAGTTGAATGGCCGTATGAGTTATTCATTGCCATATATGATTATTCAGGATTTGAAAGACAAAGCTGACATTACAGATAATCGATTAAATTTCTATTGATAAATTCAATACTGAAACCCAACCTTACCGAAAACGGAGTGAGTAATTTCATTCCGTTTTCTTTTTTCATCAAGTTTGCGTAACTTTGCGGAATACTGTAAACTGTAAACTTTAAGCAGTAAGCAATGTAACACAAACTTATCAAACCTTTCATACTTTACAGACTTTCAAACTTTTCAAACCCTTACAAACTCTCAATCCCTTCAAAATTAACAAACCAATGACCAAAACAGCGCTTACAGGCAAAACTCTTGAAGAAATAAAAACAATCGTTTCAGAGCTTGGTATGCCCGGATTCACGGCCAAACAGATTACGGAATGGCTGTATAAAAAACGGGTTTTCAGCCTGGACGAAATGACGAATATTTCGGCTAAGAACAGGGAATTGCTCCAAGAGAAATATGAAGTGGGTCGCATCTTAGCAGTCCAGGTTTCGGAATCGGAAGATGGAACAAAAAAATACCTGTTCAAAACCGGAGGTGGTCATTTTATCGAAACGGTTTATATTCCGGAGGAAGATCGTGCTACGCTTTGTGTATCGTCACAGGTTGGCTGCAAAATGGATTGTTTGTTTTGTATGACAGGCAAGCAGGGTTTTATTGCCCAACTGACATCCACCGAAATATTGAACCAGATTATGTCGGTTCCGGAGTCCGATAAAATCACAAACCTGGTGTTTATGGGAATGGGTGAACCTTTTGACAATACCCTGGCTATGCTTCGTTCGTTGGAAATTCTGACAGCCGATTACGGTTACGCCTGGAGTCCCCGCCGCATAACGGTTTCGACAGTTGGTCTGATTCCCGGCATGAAAATTTTTCTCGAAAAATCTAATTGCCATTTGGCTGTGAGTCTGCACTCGCCGTTTTCGGACGAACGGCAGAAACTGATGCCGGTTGAAAAGGCTTATCCAATTGCTAACGTGCTGGAAATACTTCGTAAATATGATTTCAGCAAACAACGACGAGTTTCTTTTGAATATATTATGTTCGAAGGCCTGAATGATAGTTTGCGACATGCTGTGCAACTGGCTAAAATGCTCAGGGGAATTGATTGTCGTGTCAATTTGATTCGGTTTCATGCCATTCCGGGCGTGGATTTAAAAACTGCTACTACTGAAAAAATGAATTTTTTCCGCGATTATTTGAACAGTAACGGGGTGATTACGACTATCCGCCGTTCCCGTGGTGAAGACATTCTGGCTGCCTGTGGCATGTTGTCGACGGTTGAAAAGGAAAAAGCGGAATAAGCAGATTGAAAATATGAGACGAATTCTTTATATCCTATCGGTTCTTGTATTGTTTCTTTTCGAAACAACTCAAACTGTTTACGGTCAAAAGAACCTCGAGAATCAGATTTCAGATTCGCTAACAGCCATTGCAAATAGTTATACAACAGTTGGCCGGATTACTTTGGTTGGATTTACGGCTAAAAACAATACATTGACTGTAACTGCGAGTGATAAATTCAGTTATATGCCTTTTCGGCCGGATAATGTGAAGCGTATCTACAATGCGATCTCAATTGCTGGCAGTAAAAAGTTTTTGGGTTATTCTATCGTTTGTTTGGTCGAAAACCGGCGAATTGAGGATTTGATCCCGAATTTCTACAAGACTGAGAATGTCGACGAAAGTCGCCAATTTTCTGTAGCTCTTCTTTCCCATCCCTTAGTTGTAAATTCTTCCCGACCTTATGACATTACTGGAGGACTACAAAATCGCCACATTGCCCTTTGGCAGAGCCATGGTTGGTATTACAGTCAGAAAAGAGCCCATTGGGAGTGGCAGCGTCCAAGGGAGTTTACAACGGTCGAAGATTTATATACACAATCTTATGTGTTGCCCTATCTCGTTCCGATGCTCGAAAAGGCAGGAGCGAACGTAATGCTGCCCCGTGAACGGGATACACAGTTGAATGAAGTGATTGTCGATAATGATTCCAAAAACAACAATTCACGTTACCGGGAACAAAACGAATGGAAGAAATGGAGTAAAGGTGACTTTAGTGGTTTTGCCAATAGCAAGAAAAGCTATTTGCAGGGCGAAAATCCGTTTACTTTCGGAACTTACCGTGAAATTACTTCTATTAGCAATTCCGACGAAATAAGTCGTGCCGAATGGTTCCCCAATATCCCCGAATCGGGAAAATATGCTGTATATATTTCGTATAAAACCTTGCCAAACAGCACAACTGATGCACGTTACACTGTTATTCACAAAGGCATTAAGACAGAGTTTTCGGTCAATCAAACCATGAATGGTGGAACCTGGCTTTATCTGGGACATTTCCAGTTCGATAAAGGACGAAACAATCAGAATAAAGTCGTGCTGACAAATGTAAGTTCCGAAGAGGAAAAAACCATTACAGCCGATGCCGTAAAATTTGGTGGCGGTATGGGGAATATTGCCCGAAGTCCCTATATCAACGATTCAATTTCCAATCCTAAACAAACGGATAGTATTGCATTCAATCCCATTACGGTACAATCCACCTTGTTATATCAACCCGAAATTAGTCAACATCCCCGATACACCGAAGGCTCACGGTACTGGCTGCAATGGGCTGGAATGCCTGATAGCATTTACAGTCGAACCAAAGCGCAGAACGATTATTCCGACGATTTTCAGTCGCGTGGTTTCTGGGTCAATTATTTAGTGGGTGGTTCTTCTGTTTCGCCGGGCACGAAAGGACTTGGCGTACCGATTGACTTAGCCATGGCTATTCACAGCGATGCCGGAATGACTCTGGGAGATTCTATTGTGGGAACGCTCGGCATTTGTACGGTGAAAAATACCCTTGGGAATTACGTTTTTACGAATGGCATTTCACGTTGGGCATCGCGCGATCTGGTAGATATTGTTCAATCGCAGGTTGTAGCCGATATACGTAAAACTTTTGCTCCTGAATGGAGTCGGCGGGGAATGTGGAATAAATCGTACAGCGAATCCCGAGTTCCGGAGGTACCAACTATGTTGCTCGAATTACTTTCCCATCAGAATTTTGCCGATATGCGTTACGGTCTCGATCCACGCTTCCGCTTCACTGTGAGTCGTGCCATTTATAAAGGCATATTACGCTATTTGGCTACAGCCAACAAAACTCCTTATGTGGTACAACCGCTAGCGGTAGAACAGTTTTGTTGCCATTTTATGGATAAAAATAAGCTGCAATTGCGTTGGAAAGCCCTAACCGATTCATTGGAACCGACTGCACGGCCCGACAGCTATGTGCTTTATACCCGTGTGGATGACAATGATTTTAATAATGGCGTGACGGTGAATTCGAATGAAATAATCCTAACCGTTCAGCCCGGAAAAATTTATAGTTTCAAAGTTACCGCGCTTAATAAGGGCGGCGAAAGTTTTCCTTCTGAAACATTATCGGCCTGCCGAATGGCCAATTCAAAATCGGAGGTATTAATTATCAACGGATTCAATCGGCTGAGTGCTCCGGCCAGTTTTGTAATCGACAGCACCTACGCCGGTTTTTTAAGCGATATTGATGCCGGAGTTCCTTATTTGTCGGATATCTCATTTGTGGGAAAACAAATTGATTTCAGACGAAATTCAAGTTGGAAAAGCGATGATGCTCCCGGATTTGGAGGAAGTAATGCTAATTATGAAACGAAAGTGATAGCCGGCAACAGTTTTGACTATCCCTTTTTACATGGAAAAGCGATTAAGTCTGCCGGATATTCGTTTGTTTCGTGCAGCGAAAAGGCAGTATTGAGTGCAGACATAAGCCTGAATCAATTTAAATCAGTGGATTTGATATTGGGTAAACAAAAACAAACTTTCGTAGGAAATGCAAAAAAAGCACCCGATTTTAAAACTTTTCCATTAGCTTTGCAACAAACAATTGAAACATATTGTCAGCAAGGTGGAAATCTAATGCTTAGTGGGGCTTATATTGGATCAGATGGCTGCGAATCAATCAATGCATTGCCAGCCGACAGACTCTTTCTGGAAAATGTATTGAAATTCAAATTCCAAACGTCACATGCAAGTGTTGGCGGTGGAATATCCGTACTAAATTCACCTGTCAAAGCATTCCGGAAAATGGATTTTTCTTATTATGATCAACCAAATTCAGATGCCTATTTTGTAGAATCGCCCGATGCCATTGAACCTGTAGGAGACCAAAGTTTCAGCATTTGCCGTTATTCCGAAAATAACCGAAGCGCGGCAGTGGCTTATTCGGGCTTGTATCGGGTCTGTTCATTCGGATTTCCTTTTGAAGTAATAAAATCAGAAAAAGACAGGGCGAATCTGATGGAATCGGTATTGACTTTTTTGAATACAGAAAAGTAGTTTTTTTTTACAAAAAAAGTCAAGGTAATTTTTTCGTTTCCCTGTGACTTTGTGTTTAACTCTTAAAATATGATAGTATAATATGGAATCAAACAGAATAATTATCGGTATAACGCACGGCGATATCAATGGTATTGGATACGAAGTCATTCTCAAAACCCTGGTAGAACCCCGGATACTGGAATCATTTATACCCGTTATTTATGGTTCGCCCAAAGTAGCGGCATTTTATCGCAAGCATTTCGATATACAGGGATTGAATCTGAATATTGTCAATTCAATTGAGGAAATCAACCACAAACGGGTTAATATTATCAATTGTGCCGACGATGAAATCAAAGTGGAGTTGGGCACTTCAACCCAGGAAGCCGGCAAAGCCTCATTGACTGCCCTTGAACATGCCACGGACGACCTGAAAAAAGGAGCATTACAGGCTTTGGTAACAGCACCTATCAACAAAAAGAATATACAGTCAGCCGATTTTAATTTTCCCGGACATACCGAATACCTGGAGAAAAAGTTTGGAACAAACTCCCCTGCTTTGATGATGCTGGTTAACGATGTGATGCGTGTAGCAGTGGTAACTGGCCATATTCCGCTGGATAAAGTGTCGAAAGAACTGACTGAAAAACTGATTGTGGAAAAACTGATTGTTTTAAATAATTCCTTGAAAAAAGATTTCCGAATCATTCGTCCTCGTATTGCCGTGTTAGGACTGAATCCCCATTCGGGCGATAATGGCGTAATCGGAAACGAAGAACAAAATGTGATAATTCCGGCCATGAAACAAGCCGAAGCCAAAGGGATAATAACCGTAGGTCCCTATCCGGCTGATGGTTTTTTCGGTTCGGGAAATGTGGTTAAGTTTGATGCCGTGCTCGCCATGTATCACGACCAGGGACTTATTCCATTTAAAACCATTTCGATGGATTCAGGAGTGAATTACACAGCCGGTCTGTCGGTTATCCGCACTTCACCCGATCACGGAACAGCCTACGACATTGCCGGACAAAATATTGCCTCTGAAGAATCTTTCCGTCAGGCTATGTACCTGGCCTACGATATCTATCAAAGCCGGAATTGGATAGAGGAAATTAGTGTCAATCCCCTGATAATAGAACAACGCACCGAACGACGGGAACGCGGATCAAGAGTGGAATAGTTGACAGTTTATAACGGCCCCCTAATTCCCCCTAAAGGGGGACTTTTGGATAGTGCGACCATTGGATTTAGTAAAAAATAGAACTAACAAAAGATAATTGCGTTTAGTTGCATTAATAAAAATACTTTGTTAATTGATAGTTTATAGTTGGCTAAACAGATTACCTTTTATATCTCAAGAAAATCAATCCGGTGCCGTTGGTATCGGATTTTTTAGTAATTTAGAAACTCAAAAAGAATAACTTTATAAACTATAAACTCTTCACTTTTTTGTATATTTCCCGAAATTCGTATCTTTGCAACATGTCAAAATTTCTGCTACATTGTTGGGTTATTCTGTTATTCATTTCAGCAATGAGTGCGTGCTCACTGGTGCCTAACGAGCTGACCACCGCCGAGCAATTAATGGAGACCGCTCCCGACTCAGCCCTGCATTTACTCCAACACCTTGCCCCGACCAACTACAAATCCGACAAAAACCGGGCATTGTATGGGCTGCTGATGATACAGGCATTAGACCGAAAACACCTGCCGCTAAAACCCGATTCACTGCTTGATTTTACAATTGATTACTACCAAAACAACAAGGATGCTGACATACTGGCAACTTCTTATTTGTTTAAGGGCCGTGCATTCAAATATGCCTCACAATATGAAAAAGCAATGACATTTTACCTGAAAGCATTGGATGAAGCCAATGAATCAGACAATGATTTATTGTTGGGACGAATAAATCTGGATATGGGAGATATCAATAACATACAGGGTGATTATAAAGTAGCCCGGGAAAAATATCAAAGTGCATACAACTGCTTCAAAAAAGCAAAATTTCAGCCCCAGGCATTTTACTCTCTTTTGAATATTGCCAGAACATACCACGATGCAAAGGATTATAAAACTGCTCAGAATTATTTTAAAAAAATTATTCCACAAGCTCACGATTCATTACAGCAAGGAGCCTTACTTCAGGAAATAGGATTGAATTTTTATGATTCAAAGCAAATAGATTCAGCACTGATTTATTTTCGCAGAATAATATCTTTTCCATATCAGGGAAATAACCGGGCTTTGAGATTCTATTATATTTCAGATCTTTTTCTTGATTTGGGGCAGTATGATTCGGCTTACGTATTTGCATTAAAGTCTTTCGAAAATAAACCGGAAATTAGAACTCAACGCGATTGCTATCGAATACTCACTAACTCAGAATTTAAAAGAGGGCATCTTCGGGAAATGTCAATGTATATGAATAAATACGTCAATTTGAGTGACTCAATCCGAAAGATCGATGCTCAGATAAAAGGCAGTTATATGGAAACCACTCATGTTGCCAAAAAGGAAGCTGCTAAAAATAAATACATAGCCTGGTATCTGGGAGCATTAGTCTTTCTGATACTGTTAACAGCTTATTTTCTATATCGTTTTATCACCCGACGTAACAATAAAGAAAAACAGGACACAAAACAATTGCATTTACAACAAAAAGCAAATATGCATAAGGGAGTACTTGTTAATCACAGGGAAGTACTGCTGAATAAAATTAAAGAGCGAAAAGAAATGTTGGCTTCTGAGCGCAAAAAAGCCAGCCCGGCAGGCAAAATTGAAATAGACCGAAAAGTGTACGAAGAACTTTTGCATATAAACGATACTGAATTTTTCTACGATGAAATGAATTCTGTCCTCAATAATCTGGTCAGTAAGTTAAACAAACTCTATCCTAATCTTACTCCACGTGAAGTAAAGTGGTGCTGCTTGTCTTTGCTTCAGATTCCCAGTAACGACATGTATTTGGTATTAGATACCAATGTGGATAGTTTAAAGAAAATGAAGCAACGCCTGGCTCCTAAATTTAAGTTGACGCTTGTTTCTGAACTCGAAGCTTTTCTATTCAACTTAATTTCTGAATAAAGTTAGCTTCCCTTTTTGAATAAAAATAAAACAATTTTCTTCCTATTAGCTGTTAAACGATGCCCTAAAAAGCATCGTTTTTGGTTCCGTATTAACTATTTTTACAAAACGTCCCCCATTTTCTTCTTTTCATTCTTTAAAACGCTTATTTTCAATTTTTTATAAAACCCTGATGTCCCCCTGTTTTAGTGCCTAAAATTTGGTAATTGCTAATAAGTATTCCTAATTTAGCAACACGATCGATCAGAATTTTTTATCAAAACCCAAAAATTATCAACCAACGTGCCTATGAAATGAATTTAAGAATCGGAAGTGGTTCATGAACATGAATGATGATTAGCTGAATTTCATACGGCATGATTTATTAATAATTATGAAACGTATAAAAATTTCAAAATCATGGATTTTCAAAGTCTGCCTCGTTGCAGCTTTAGTTCTCTCTGCTCAGTTTAGTTTTGCGGTTGACCCGATACCGCTTCCAATACCAAAAGATGGTACTCCAAAAGATCCTCCGACACAAACAAATGGTATGACTCAGGAGCTTTCCGTTTCGGCCACCATCAGTGATACGGAACTGGATGTGTACTTCGAGTATGGAGTAGGTAATGCCAGCATTACGGTGTATGATGCCTACAACAATGTAGTGGATGAGGAAGAAGTGGATACGGATTCAAGCTCCGCAGTAAGTATCGGAGTGAGTAACCGGGCAACCGGCGACTATATGATTACCGTAACTTACGGAACGACAACCCAGAGGGGATATTTCAGTATTGAATAAAAAAAAATCGAAAAGCAGTGCAACCGACGGGTTGTTAGATAAAGCTAATGAACATAGCCCGATGTATAACCTAATGTAATCCAAAGGTTGTGCTGCTTTTCAAAACTAAAACAAAAATCTTATTTTTTTAATCAAGTGTATTTAAACAAACTTTTCAAACAAATTAAAATATTTACAATTATGAAAAAGCTATTCATCATTCTTTCGGTTGGATTATTTATTTTCCAATCCAATGCACAATTAAAAGTATATTCAACAGGTGTTGTAGAAACTAATGATCAGACTGTTATCAGGAGCAATAGCAATCATCAAACTGACGGTTTAGATGTTATTGGAACAAATACTTCATTGTCTAATGGGACTGATTTGATTTGGAGTTGTTATTATGGATCACAACCGAATAATCCTGGCATATTAACTGCACAATCAACTGATGGAGCTTATTTTTCAA
>SESF01010362.1_pt1 | contig 11204 bp, 9 predicted proteins | sample 3171521 | NCBI WGS metagenome assembly SESF01 (sample SAMN10866945, study PRJNA518727) | freshwater metagenome | biome: subpolar coniferous forest; feature: holomictic lake; material: water; isolation source: holomictic Lake 227, 6 m and 8 m depth | place: Canada: near Kenora, Ontario | collected...
CTTTTCCACTCGGTGTGCGGGTCAAACACCGCGATATTTCACGATCAAGTTCAATGAATTTGTGCGGCACGGCGGGCTGGCGTTTGGGCGGGAGTCTGCTATCGTGGGCCTGGTGAAAGCGGACCGGCGGATGTTCATCAAGGTTTGTCGCGGCGGCGACGGTTTCTCCGGGACGCTTCTCGTCGTGGGGTTGCTGATCTGTTTCGCTAGCATCGACTGGGCGGCGGAAGCACTTCCGGCAGCTTCGGAAGTGACCCGGCGCATGATTGAGCGGGCACAGACGGTGGCCCGGGCGGACCAGGGTCCGCAATACACTTACGAAAAGCGGTCCTTGCTGGAGCGCCTGGATGCGACCGGGCAGCCCATCAGTTCGGAGGAGAAGCTATACCAAGTGACATTGATCAGCGGCTTTCCTTTCAACCGGCTGGTCAAGATCCAGGGACGGGAGTTGAGCGCCGAGGAATTAAGGAAAGAGGACGTCAGAGAGGAGCGGTTCCGCCAACGGTTCATTTCCGCAGACCGGAAGAAACTGGTTGCGGGGAAGGAGGCCCTGGTGACGGCTGAATTGCTGGACCGCTATCAATTCGCGGTCAAGGAAAGGGTGGTCCTGAGCAACCGCCCTACGCTGGTGGTGACCTTCAAACCCAAGGAGGGGGATATCCCCTCAGGAACTGTCCAGGATAAACTGCTGAACCGGATGGCCGGAACGCTCTGGATTGACGAAGGGGACGCCGACACTGCCCGATTGACGGTCAGCCTGGTGGAACCCGTATCATTGGGCTGGTTTGGCTGGCTGGGGTCGCTCAGCCGGTGTGAGTTGTCCCTGGACCGTCAGCGGATGCCTGACGGCGTGTGGATCAATGCCAGGCAGGCGTTGCTGATCCAGTGCCGCAAGCTCACGGCCAGCCTGCGCTTTCGCACTACGGAGGAATCCAGCGGGTTCAGGCATGTGGCCGCAAAGCCATGATTGTGGCTGCTTTTCGCCTTCCGCCAGAGCGCCCCATCCGCTAGAAATTGGCCCCGTCATGCGCAAGCTCCTGCAACCTATCCTGGCCGTGGCGCTGGGGCTTGCCGTGGGCCTGGCGGTGACGTGGGCGGCGGGAGAAAATCCCTGGCGCGTCTTCCTCATCCTGGGTAAGGGCGCGTTCGGGTCGGGCTACGATTTGGGCATGACGCTGTTCTACGCAACGCCGCTCATCTTTACCGGCCTTTCGGTAGCGGTTGCGTTTCACGCGGGCCTCTTCAATATCGGCGCGGAAGGGCAGCTCACGCTGGGGGCGCTGGCGGCAGCGGCGGTCGGAGCGGTCTGGCCCGGCTTGTGGTCGCCGCTGGCGCCGGTGATGGCTGGCCTGGCCGCGATCCTGGCCGGAGCGCTGTGGGGCGCAATCCCAGGCTGGCTCCGCGCCCGGCGAGGCAGCCACGAGGTCATCAATACGATCATGCTCAATTTCGTCGCCGCTGGGTTGGCAAGCTATGTGGCGCTTTACCTACTCAAGAATCCGGACTCCCAGAATCCGGAGACGCGGCCCGTCGGCGCGGGCTATCTGATCCATAAGTTCGCCGTCTTTGGGGGTGCGCCCGTCAGCCTGGCGCTGCCGCTGGCTCTGGTGGCGGCGCTCCTGGTCTGGGTGCTGTTGTGGCGGACCGCCCTGGGATTTGAGATTCGCGCCGTCGGGCAGAGCGAATCGGCCGCGCGTGCTGCCGGCATCGATCCCGGCCGGATTAGGATCATTGCGCTGTCGTTGGCTGGCGGACTCGCGGGGTTGGTGGGCGTGGGGGAAGTGCTTGGCAACGCAGCCAAGTTCAGGGTGGGGTTTTCGCCGGAATTCGGGTTCATTGGTATCGCAGTGGCGTTGTTGGGCCGGAACCAACCGGTTGGGGTAGTGGCGGCGGCGTTGCTCTTTGGCGCACTGCATCGAGGAGCGGCGGCGCTGGACCTTGAAACGGAGCGGGTCACCCAGGAATTGTCGCTGGTTTTGCAGGCGCTGATTATTCTTTCCGTGTCGGCCGATGGGCTCTGGAGCTGGCTGAAGAGGCGCGAACGCAAGGTCGAGGTGTTAGGATGTAGGAGGGTTACATGAGTTACAGAAGTTACATGAGTTACAGGAGTTACATAGGGCGGGGGGGTGGCAGCTCGGGGCGCGAGGGGAAGGGCGTATGACTCGGCAATTGCTGGAGTCAACTTTGCGGGTTTCGACGCCGCTGATCTTCGCCGCGCTGGGGGGGTTGTTCAGCGAGCGCTCGGGCGTCATCAATATTGCGCTGGAAGGCATGATGCTGATCGGCGCCTTCGGCGCGGCGGTCGTCACTTATGCCACCCACTCTCCCTGGCTCGGATCAGCCGGGGGGGTGGGTGCGGGCATGCTCCTGGCTGCCGTTTACGGCTTGTTCGTGATTTGGTTGCGCGCCAACCAGATCGTGGCCGGCACCGCGATCAATATGCTCGCGCTGGGCCTGACGCCCTTCCTGTGCAAGATCCTTTACGACGTCACCGGCCAGACGCCGGCCATCCCCGTAGCCGAACGATTTCAATCCGCACCCCTGTTCCTGAGCTGGATCCTGGTGGGGATGTGCTGGCTCTGGATGAAATACGCGCGGGGCGGCCTTTGGCTGAATTTCGCCGGCGAACACCCCGAGGCGCTGGATGCAGCGGGCGTTCGGGTCAATCGCGTCCGGTGGGCGGCGGTGCTGATCAGCGGCGCGTTGGCGGGCATGGGCGGCGCGTCGTTGGCGGTGTTCCTGGCCTCCTCATTCTCGCGAAATATGACGGCGGGGCGAGGGTTCATGGCGCTGGCGGCAGTCATCTTCGGCAAATGGAAGCCGGTGCCGACGGCCATTGCCTGCCTGCTGTTTGGCTTTGCCGAGGCGGTGCAAATTCGGCTCCAGGGTGTCAGCCTGTTCGGCGGGAAACCGATTCCAGTTCAGTTCATTCAAATCCTTCCTTACGTGGTCACCGTCCTCGTGCTGGCCGGGTTCGTGGGTCGCGCGCGCGCACCCAAGGCTTTGGGGACTGTGTTCCGACGGGGATAAGAGGCTTGCAACGATTGAGAATCGCCGCGCATGCGCGGCGATTCTCAGGGTTTGGCGGGAGGCGGAAAAAAGGAGGGACGGCTCGAGGCCGTCCCTATCGAAAAAGGTCTGGCGGATGAGACTATTCGCTCTTCTTTTCGGCTTTCTTGCCGCCCTTTTTGCCACCACGTTGGTTCATCTCCTGGTACTTCTTATACTGGTCCGCCGTTAGGATTTCCTTCATTTTCGCGTTTTGCGCATCGCGAATTTCCCGGCCCTTGGTCTGTCGGTCTTCCGGTGCCACATCCTGCATCTTCTTGCTGGTCTCCTCGAGGAGCGCCTTAACCTTAGGCTTTTGCTCGTCAGTCAGGCTGAGTTGGGTGGTCATCGCATCCACGCGCTGTTCGACCGTCATACGGCCTTTCCCGCCTTTCTTTGCGTCTTTGGGGGCATCTTGGGCGGTGGCTAGCGTGCTGCAGGTCACCAATGCGCCGAGTGCCATCGCTGCTACTAAACTAAGTTTGCTCATATTTGCTTGTCCTCTGTGTTTTATTGTTTTGTTTGGCAACCGCCGCATTACACATCGGCGGACTGCTTGTCTGTTACAAAAGGACTAGACGCTGACCAAAGCAATTGGTTACAAGCAAAATCCGGCCCCTCTCGCATGCGGATGGGAGCGAGAAACCCCAATCTTAAACTGGAATTGGCGCTGGGAAGACGCCGTGGATGCGTAACTAGCTAATCATACGCAACTTGCAACACTGGAGAGGCCGATCAGCACTTCAAGGGGGGACAATCGACATGAGGGGCCGAGGCGCCACAGGTGGGAGGCATTCGTAGGCGTTTGGCGATAACCGTCTCGCCTTATACCGGCCGAGCAGCTCGGTAGCTCCTGCCAGCCAGTCAGGTGCGAGCGTGCTGTCGCGTCGGGGCGGTGCGCCCAGGAAAAACCGGGCTGGTTGGTCAGGGGGTGCCCAAGAAGCCCGGGGAATTTGGAATAGTACAACAGTAGGACGATGGGGAGAATCGGCCCAGGTCTGTACCCGGGGCCAAGGCCGAAATCGAAATCGAACTGGCAAAGAACATAAGACTTCCGCCCGCGAAATTCGTAAGGCGTAGCTGACACCAGTTAATCATAGACCCTAATTTCTGTCAAACGGTTACAGATAAGTGTTAATCACGGCTGAGTGCGCTATAAGCAGACTATCCGCGCATGCTTTTCGCGATAGAACTGGTGGTTCGGGGTTGAATGAACACCGTGCGGCAAAGCCGCAGCCGAAGGCGGGAGGAATTACCCGCTAAACACGCGAAATACGCTAAACGGCAATGTTCCGCTGATCTCCTTCCGTCTTCAGCGGCCTGGGTGGCACCTGAAACTTGATCGCTGCCGGCGGACAATTGCACTACCGCTATCCGATCCAGCGGCCGGGGGATTTTTTCAGCACATTCCTGTTGCCAGCCTTCCACCGGCTGTTAGTATCTCTGTGGACAAAACGGAAGCACGACATGAAAAAGATCGAGGCCATCATTAAACCTTTCAAACTAGAGGACGTCAAAGAGGCCCTGTCGGGTCTCGGCGTCGAAGGCATGACTGTTTCGGAGGTCAAAGGCTTTGGCCGACAGAAGGGCCACACCGAGATTTATCGAGGCAGTGAATACACCGTCGATTTCCTGCCGAAGATAAAGATCGAAGTCGTTCTGGCGGACAGCCAGGTCACATCGGCGGTGGACGCGATCGTGAAGGCAGCCAAGACCGGCAAGATTGGGGACGGGAAGGTCTTCGTCAGCACCATCGAGAACGCCATTCGGATCCGAACCGAGGAGACCGGCGAGCAGGCGGTTTGATATTTTGGGCCGCCGCTGGCAGCGAACTCAGGCCAAGAAGCCTGATTTTGCTGGGTGAAACCGGCCTGTGAATAACTCGTTAATAAGAGTTAATATGTTGTCCTCGCAACGGAGGGCCACATTTCATAAAAACAGCGGCAGCAGTAGCCGTTTCGTCCCGTCATATTGATCTGTGAGGGCATCGTGCCAAATACAAGTGTGGTTCCTGTTTGCAAGTTGCGTTTTTACAGTAGGTTATATTTGTCCTGGTTTTGATCTGATTGAAAGCCCTCGTATGAACAATAGATTTTGTTGGTCTGAAGTGAAGTCGGCGCACGAAGCAGCAAGCGGGAATGCCGTTTGATTTGCGGTAAACTGGCTAAGTGAATAAAACGCCCGAAAATCGGGCTTTTTGGCAGAAAGACATGCAAGCTTCCGCAGATAAGATTTGGGGTGCGGCACAGGAACATTTATGTTCCATGCTGAGTGCTGACACATACAATCTATGGTTCGCCCCGTTGCGCGCCTGTTCGCAGGAGGACAACCACCTCACGCTGGAAGTAGCCAATGACTTCTGCGAAGTCTGGCTCAAAGACAACTACATGGATCTGCTGAAGGACGTGGTTGCACTTGCCTCCGGCCGGCAACTCGAGATCAGATTCAAAGTGGGTTCCGGGAGCACTCCTGCCGTGCCGGTTCCGCAACCGCCCGCGGTCAAGAAGAAGACGGTTGAGCTATCCCCCGAACGCAGCGCGGGCAGCCAAGAGCCGAGCTTTAACCCGAAGAACACTTTCGACACTTTCGTCGTCGGCAACAACAACAATTTCGCCTACGCCGCAGCGCTCGCCGTGGCGCAGGCACCGGGCAAGTCGTACAATCCACTGTTCCTCTACGGTGGAGTCGGTCTGGGCAAGACGCATCTCTTACACGCCATCGGGCACTATGTCGTCACGCACAAGAAGGGGGCGCGGGTGGCCTACCTTTCGTCCGAGAGATTTACCAACGAGTACATTGACGGCATCCAGAACAACCAGATCGTCCGCTTTCGTAAGAAATACCGGCTGACGGATGTGCTGCTCATCGACGACATCCAGTTTCTGGCGGGCAAAGAGCGGATTCAGGAAGAATTCTTCCACACGTTTAATGCGCTGCACGAGGGGCACAAGCAAATCGTGCTAACCTGCGACCGTCCCGCCAGCGAGATTCAGAATCTCGAGCATCGACTGGTTTCACGATTTGAGTGGGGGCTGGTTACGGACCTGCAGCCACCCGACGTCGAGATGCGGCTGGCGATTTTGCAGAAGAAGGCGCAGATCATGGGGGTTCAACTCCCGGAGGAGATCATGAACTTCCTCGCTAACCGGATTCGCGCCAACATCCGCCGCCTGGAAGGCGCGTTGATTCGGGTGGCATCTTATGCCGCGCTGACCGGCAAGAAACTGGGCCTGGAACAGGTTGAGGACTTGCTGCGGGAGATTCTCAACGAGGAAGGGCGCTACTCAGTCAACATCGAGGTCATTCAAAAGAAGGTGGCCGAGCATTTCGACATTCGTTTGGCGGACATGACGAGCCGGCGCCGGCCGGAGAGCATCGCTTTCCCACGCCAGATTGCCATGTTCCTCTCGCGCCAAATGACGGAGACTTCCTTGAGCGCGATCGGGGATGCCTTTGGCGGTCGCGACCATGGGACCGTGCTGCACGCCTGCCGGCTGGTCAAAGGCCGCATGGAAGTGGATGCCAACGTCCGGCAAATTGTCAGCAACCTGGAAAAGCAGCTCATGCGCTGACCCTCCCGGCGGGATAGAGTTATCCCGTCCGGCATGGTGAAACGCGAACAACCTTGGGCATTGTCCACGGGGCGGTATGACGCGCAAAGCACAGCATCTTTCATGACCAAGCCGGCGATCGAAGTAAGCGGTCTGACCAAGGCGTTTCGCACCTACAAGAAGCAGCCGGGATTTGCTGGCGCCGTGCGCGGGTTATTCCGCCGCCACTATGAGCAAACTGTGGCGGTCAAGGACGTCAACTTCACCATTCAACCCGGGGAGTTGGTCGGTTTTCTCGGTCCCAACGGGGCGGGCAAGACAACGACCCTGAAAATGCTGGCGGGGCTGCTGTATCCCACCAGCGGATCGGCCCGCGTACTTGGTTATACTCCGTGGGAACGGGATGATGGCTACCGCCGACAATTCGCGCTCTTGCTCGGCCAAAAGAACCAGCTTTGGTGGGATCTGCCCGCGCGGGAGTCACTAGAGCTAAACGCCAGGATCTACGGCATTTCGCCAGCCCAGCTCGAACGCACGGTGGCCGAGATGAGCGAATTGCTCGCGGTACGCGACAAGCTCAACGTCAGCGTGCGCGAACTCTCGCTGGGCGAGCGCATGAAGATGGAATTGATCGCGTCGTTGCTGCACCAGCCTAGAGTTCTGTTCCTGGATGAGCCGACCATCGGCTTGGATGTCGTTTCCCAGAAGATCGTGCGCGAGTTCCTACGCGAGCACAATACGAAGCAGAAAACGACCATCCTGCTCACCAGTCATTACATGACCGACATCCAGGAGCTTTGTGAGCGCGTTATTATTATCGATCACGGCACGATTTTCTTCGATGGCCGGCTTAGCGAGGTGGTGGACCGCTTTGCCGATTCCAAGCTCATCACCATCCAATGTGAGGGCGCGGCCGATTGTTCCGGCGAGCAATTGAGCAAATACGGCGAGGTCTTGGCGCAGAGCCCCGGCAGCATTCAACTCAAGGTCAAGCGCGACCGCGTGATCCCCGTTTGCAAAGCCTTGCTGGACGAACTGCCCGTCAGCGACATCGACATACAGGAAGTCCCCATCGAAGAAGTCATCCGCCGCATCTTCGCGCGTTAGACCACGAAGCGGGGCTCGAAAATGTGCCCGCAGCCGTGGCGACGCAGGAGTTCGATGAATTTTACCAGGCCGCGCTTTTCGTCCGCGCCAAGGTGGTAATGGATGTGCCAGCCCAGGTAATCCTTGCGGAATTCGTAGGTGTACTCTGTGCGCGAGCGGATGATGGACTCCAGCGTGTCGAGGCCGAAGTCGCGCGCCTCGCGCAGCAGCCGCCGCAGCGCGGAATTCTCTACGCCGCGGCGCAAAGCCCAGACCGCATAAACAAAGGGCAGCTTCGTCAGTTCGTACCAAGCGGCGCCGAGGTCCCAGACCTCGTGCTCATGCTGACCCAGGGCAAAATCCAGCGCCGGGTCGCCGATCAGCATAGCGTAGTCCGGGAGCGTGGCGAAGTCATAGCTGACGAGGGGTTTGAACTCCGGCTTGAGCCCGCGCTCGGCAAGCAGCACCCGCAGCAAATGAACGCTCGTGAGCGAGGCGGTGTCGCAGTAGATCTCGGTCGCCTCGCTCAGCGGTTTGCGGTGCGCCAGGAGGACGCTCTTGACCTCGCCCAGGGAGGCGATGGCCATGCCGTCCAGGATGTCGTAGCGGTCGTTGAACAGGACTTCAACCACGCTGACAAGCGCGGCGTCCAATTCGTCGCGCTGCAGCATCTCCGCCAGCCGGGCCGGCGTGACATAGATGACTTCATCCTCCAGCCCGCGCGTCAGCGGGGCCGCGTTAAGGTAGCCGACGGAACCGACGCGAAAGGGGGCCAGCGAGTGGTCGAGGTTACTCTCGCGCTGCAGTTCAGCGGCCCGCTGCTCGCGCTCGAAACGATGGGCCGTCTGTTCCACTGTCTCGGACGGGGCCATGCGAAGTTTGGGAAGCGGTTCGGAGGGGTCCATTGAACTGGTGCGGCTAGGCTGTTGCCAGGTTGTTCTCCAGCACCTTTGAGCGCTGATCGCCGGGTTCGGTCGGCGGCGGCGGGGGCGTATCCCACACCTTGATTGGCTCGTAAAAGCTGTTGCGCTGGACGGGGGTGCAGCCAGCCTCGCGGATGGCTTTGATCATCTCGGTTTCCGTTTGCAGTTGCGGCGATTGGGCGCCGGCCATGTGGAAGATGTGCTCCTCAATGATGGTGCCATGCAGGTCGTCAGCGCCGTAGCTGAGCGCGACCTGGGCCAGTTTGAGCCCCATCCCCACCCAATAGGCGGTGAGGTGATCGAAGTTGTCGAGGTAGATCCGGCTGACGGCAATGGTACGCAAGGTGTCGAAGCCCGTGGGCGAATGTTGCACCGGTATGTCATTGTTCTCAGGGTGGTAGGGCAGCGGGATAAAGCCGACAAATCCATGCGTTTCATCCTGCAAGGCGCGCAGTTGGCGCAAGTGGTCCACCCGGTCGGGGAGGGTCTCGACATGGCCGTAGAGCATGGTGCAGGTGCTGCGGCCACCCAGACGATGCCAGGTGCGATGGACGTCGAGGTATTCTTCGGCGGACTCCTTGCCCCGAGCAATCGTTGAGCGCACCTCCTTGCGAAAGATCTCCGCGCCGCCGCCGGTCAGGGAGTCGAGTCCGGCTTCCTTCAAGGACAGCAGAGTCTCGGCGACTGATTTCTTCGCCAGCCAGGCCAGGTGCAAGACCTCAATCGCCGTAAAGCACTTCAGCTGCAATCGCGCATCCAGCGCGCGCAGCGCCTGGAGCATGTCGGTGTAGTAGCTGAAGGGCAAGGAGGGGTGCAATCCACCGACGATGTGTAATTCGGTGATGCCCAATCGCAGCGCCTCCCGGGCCTTGGCGACGATTTCCTCGACGGTGAGCTGGAAGCCGTCCGCGTCGCGCTTCTTGCGGGCAAAGGAACAGAACTGGCAGCTCAGGATGCAGTAGTTCGAGTAGTTGATGTAGCGGTTGATGATGTAGCTGGCATGGCGGCCCACTTTGCGCTGGCGGGCGAGGTCGGCGATGGCGCCGAGGGTATTCAGATCTTTGCTCTCGAACAAGCGGAGCGCGTCTGCCTCGGAGAGGCGTTGGCCGGAGCCGACCTTGTCGTAAAGGTCGCGGACTTCGCTGCGCTGAACAAAGAAATGCACAGGCTACGATTAGCAGAACCGGCAGGTTTGGCAAATTGTGTTTCGGTTCAGCGCAACCGGAAGCCGCCCTGGAAGACGACTTCGGCGATGGTGACGAACAGGAAGATCGCGCTGACGACGGCGTTCAGACGAAAGAAGGCGACGTTAATCCAATTGAGGCTGCGGCGGCGGGCGATCCAATGCTCCAATACCAGGCAGCCGACGATGAGCAACCAGCCAACCAGGTAGGCGATGCGGAACTTGCAGAGCAGCCCAAAGGCGAGCAAGAGCCCACACATCACCAGGTGCGCGAGGAAGGCGGCTTGCAGAGCGTTCTTTGGCCCCCAGGCGACCACCAGCGAGTGCAAGCCGTGGGTGCGATCGAACTCATAGTCCTGGAGAGCGTAAATGATGTCGAAGCCAACCAGCCAGAGCATCACCACCGATGCCAACACGGCCATCTGGCAGATCTCCAGGACCGAAACATCCGTCCCTTTCACGGCCAACCAAGCCCCCACTGGCGCCAGCGCGAGGGCCAACCCGAGGTAAACATGGGTGTAATCAGTGAAACGCTTAGTCAGAGAATAGAAGCAGATCACCACCAGCGCGACCGGGGATAGGTAGAAGCAGAGGGGATTGAGAAGGAAACTGGCGGCGACGAGGCCAGCGCCTGACAGCGCACAAAGCGTCCCAGCGCCGAACAGGCTGATCTGGCCGGTGGGCAGGTGCCGCGTGGCGGTGCGGGGATTTAGCGCGTCGAATTTGCGGTCCACAATGCGATTGAAGGCCATCGCGCAAGTGCGGCCGCAGACCATCGCGGCGAGGATCAGGGCGAACGTTCGCAAACCGGGCCAGCCGTGGTTGGCGCGAGCGGCTACCGTCATCGCTGCCAGAGCGAAGGGCAGGGCGAAGACCGTGTGGCTGAACCGCACGAAAGAAAGCCATTTGTTAAGCATGACATCGAACAACCAACAACCAACATCCAACAACCAACATCCAACAACCAACATCCAACATCCAACATCCAACATCCAACATCCAATACCGGACGGCTGGCATTCGATATCCCTTTGCTAGCCGGATTTTCTGGATGGATAGCGAATGGGATCTGAGGCAGGGCGTTTTTCGGCCAGTGCATTTCGGCGCGCGGTCTGGATGCTGGCAAAGAAGATACGGATCAATTCATCCGACTCTCCCAAGAGAAACACGAGAGTCGGATCGTCTTTTGCCCACGCCTTGCGCCTGACCAGGCGCGCCCAGCGGCGCGTTTCGCGCAGCTCCTTGAGACAGATTTTGAGCTTGTGAATAAAGTCATCCCGTGACTCGGCATCCTCAGCCTCGCCGTGATTCGGGTAAGGTGAAGTGCCGGAGCGCAGAATCTGACCGGCCACATGATTTCCCGCCCGCGTGTTGGGCAGGTTTTCCGATAGGTCAATCACCGCCGAAGCAAAC
>SESF01018311.1_pt1 | contig 11202 bp, 10 predicted proteins | sample 3171521 | NCBI WGS metagenome assembly SESF01 (sample SAMN10866945, study PRJNA518727) | freshwater metagenome | biome: subpolar coniferous forest; feature: holomictic lake; material: water; isolation source: holomictic Lake 227, 6 m and 8 m depth | place: Canada: near Kenora, Ontario | collected...
ACTATAAAATCATGGGGCTATCCAGGGATACCAGTCAGGATGAAATCAAACGCGCTTATCGCAAACTGGCGCGTAAGTATCATCCCGATGTCAGTAAGGAAAAGGATGCCGAGGCAAAATTTAAGGAACTTGGAGAAGCTTATGAAGTCCTCAAGGACCCCGAAAAAAGAGCCGCTTATGATCAATTAGGTGCCAATTGGAAAGCCGGACAGGATTTTAGGCCACCGCCAAACTGGAATGAAGGTTTTGAATTTAAAGGTACTGGTTTTACTGTCGATGAGGCAGGTATCTACAGTGATTTTTTTGAACAATTATTTGGCCGGGCAGGATTTCATCCAGGCGACAGGGGGCAATATGGCATCCATGCACGCGGCCAGGACAGCCATGCAAAAATCTACATTGATCTGGAAGACAGTTTTCACGGGGCAACGCGTAATATATCCCTAAGCACCCCTGAAATGGATACACAAGGCCATGTACAGGTTAAACACAGAAGCCTGAATATAAAAATTCCGAAAGGCATCAAGGCAGGTCAACATATCAGACTGGCAGGTCAAGGTAGCCCAGGCTCAGGTAGCGGCCAAGCGGGCGACTTATTTCTTGAAATAGTGTTTAACAACCACCCGCTTTATCGAATTTCAGAAGCGGATGTTTACCTGGATCTTCCCGTTACACCTTGGGAAGCGGCTTTAGGTGCAAAAATAAAAGTACCCACCCCGGAAGGCACTGTTGATCTCAAAATACCACCCAACTCCAGACAGGGTAGCAAACTGCGCTTGGCAGGTCGCGGGTTACCCGCCAAGATACCGGGCGATTTTTACGTGGTGTTGCAAATTGCCCTGCCGCCGGCCACTACCGCACAAGCCAAAGCGGCTTACCAAGCCCTGCATGAACAACTTGATTTTAACCCGCGACAGGCTCTGGGAGTCTAATCAATGAACTCACATGATTTATCGTTAGTACATACCGGAACAGTCATTGAAGAAGACAGTTTAACACTGGAGCAACTGTGCCATGCTTGCGATGTACATGCAGACTGGATAATCAGCATTGTTGAGGAAAGCATTATTGAGCCCCAAGGAGAAGATAGTCGTTTATGGCGCTTTTCAGGAGCAAGCCTGATACGCGCCCGTTCTGCCCTCAGATTAGAACGTGATCTGGGGATTAATCTGGCTGGCATTGCTCTGGCACTTGACTTGATGGAAGAGCTTGAAAGTCTGCGTACGCAAATAAAAACAGGTGGGCATGCCTGAAAAAACAAGAGGTGTATCATCCGAAAAAAAGCTTGTTACCACTGAATTTTCCAAAAAACGTATTATTTAAAACCATCACTCTTTGAGGAAAACATTATGAAATCAACCTTGGTACTCGTCGCTGATAACAGTCGTGCACGCATCTTTACTGTTGAAACACCCGCTTCTCCGTTAGAAGAAATCGAAGCACTGGCTCATACCGAAGCTCGTTTACATGATCGGCAAATCACTTCTGACTTGCCCGGAAAGATTAAAGGCGAAGGTAATGTGGGACATGCTTTTGAGCAACCCACCGACCCAAAAAAACATGAAGCCGACAACTTTGCACATCGCCTTGCCCGTTATTTGGAAGACGCACATAACGCCAATAAATTTGAACAATTACTGATTATTGCAGAGCCCTCTTTTCTTGGCTTGTTGCGTAACCAACTATCTGAACTGGTAAAAAAACGCGTCTGTTTTGAACTGGATAAAAATATCACAACCCATAGTGTTGATGACATTCGTAAACATCTCCCGACGTTTTTGCCAAGTCATTAATACATTTCTCAAAGCCTTGTGTTATGTCAAACTGCCTTACACAAGCTGAATTTTTAAAAAGGTGAATCATTATGCAATTACCATTACAAATTACTTTTCGCGGAATACCTCATTCTGATGCGGTTGAGGCTAAAATTCGTGAAAAAGCCGGCAAGCTGGATAGATTCTGCTCGCATATCATGAGTTGCAGGGTTGCAGTTGAAGCCGAACATCAACACCATCACCAAGGCAATCAGTATCACATTCGTATTGATATAACCACGCCTAACAAGGAATTGGTTATTAGCAAGGAGCATTATGACAAACAGGCCCATGAAGATATTTATGTCGCCATTCGTGATGCCTTTAATGCAGCCACAAGACAACTGGAAGATTACTCACGCATTCAGCGCGGCGATGTTAAAACGCATAACTGACAATCTTAACCGGCAAGCCGGTTTAGCCATAAGCAAATGCCCGCTATCAACATAATTGAGCCATTTGCGCTGTTCTGTAAACCTTGATATTTCTAGTCTGTAGCGCCTCGTAAAATTCGTTCACCCCAATTTTCAACGGTAGAATCAGGGTTTGAGGGGGGTAGATTTTGATGAAATTCGTTTTTTACAAATTTTCACACCAGAATTAAAGCTAATAATTACAATATGTTAGAATGATAAAATAATTTGTGAAAAATAAATTATCTTATTAATCAAGGTGTTATTTTACAGCGCAAATGGCTCTAATTAGCTTAACATTGGAAACCCAAAGGCAGACTTGGCAAAAGTATCTTCAGCTCGATAAACGGCATGCATAAAATAGCTTGCCCGAATGAGTGATTGGCAAAATTGAATGGGAATAGGGATTTGAATCAGTCTTTAATGTATTACATTGACGACTGGTTGGCTTCATAAAGTTCTTTGCGAACTGTGATGATCAACGCTTTAATTTATTTCGATGAGGTAATGCTGAACGAGGCCAGTCAAGGATTTCCAAGACATACAGCTCACAAAACAAATTCTGTAAAATTAACTGCTAATCAGGAGGCTTTGAAAAACAGATAGATAATGAACATAAAAATCCCTCCCCGCCATGATATAAAACGGGGAGGGCAATAACTTTATTTGCCTGAAATTTCTGCAGCGGTGCTGTTATTTGAGGTGTGTCTTTTCTCAATTTTTGTAAATGTTTCTTTCTGGAGCTCAGCAACCGCACCACTTTCCAAATGCTTTGTTTCGTCTTTCTTTAGCATGACCACCAAAAGTATAATTGCAGCGATACAAACGCCAACGATTACCCATGTGTTATCTTTTTCTTGTACTTCAGCCATTTTAAAATCCTCTATAGTTATTAGTATTTATTATTCCCTCTCCACAAGGGATCAATTCAAAAATCAAATTTTATGAATTGGTTGCCGAATTAACTTTCAACAACGGTGTATTTTTTAACATGAGATAGCGTGTCATGTCAAAACTATAAATAAAAAAACACTGAAATAACATTAAATATTTTTTTGGCAGGAGCTTCTTTATGGCTATAACACTGATATTTTATTTATTAACCAACTGAAAAATAAAAGAATATTTTTCTTGCTCACTAACAATACGCCGAATGCCGCCCAACAGCTTCTTTGGTCAGGTAATGCGAATCAGTTAAGGCATGACTGTCTGGAAATAATTTGACCGAAAATAACCGGAGTTTTTAGTTGCTTAATGGATCCACTTTTAAGCTTCATATACTGAATCAACCGATTTGGCGTGGTGGTTTTTGAGTATCCAAGTAACGCTCATCACGCCCGGTCGAGACAATTGCACGATTTTAATCGGCTTCATCAGAACTCAAGGCTTGCAATTTAAGTTAAGACAATCTACTTTTATTTTTATAAAATTACCTGACAAAGCTCTTTTGTCCCCAGTTGTTATACAATAACCCTCCTTTTTTGCTATTCCACGTGTTGCCTTAATGAATAAATCGAAAAAACTTCTCCGTTCTGATATACGTTATGAATGCGGTGATAGTTCTTATGAACAAGGAAGAAGTTATTTTGATATAGGTCTGGTCATTAAGCTGGATGTTGAAAATGAAGGGGCTCTTTTTGTACAGCTTAACTCATCCGTTAAAAGTAGTGATGCCCTTCCGTATCAGCAAAATATTCACATAGCCTGGCGTCCTGATTACAGCGCGGCAAAGATCACGGGGAAATGTTCTTGCCCGGTTGGCCATAACTGCAAACACGTAGCTGCTGCCTGCCTGCATTATCAAAATATCAATCAAACCCCCTCATTGCCTGCGGTTACCAGCGCCCGTTGCATGGCCTGGCTGGACAGTCTGAATGAACCTGAGCCTCAGCAACATAACATCTACCAGGAATTTGTTGTTTATATCCTTAAACCTGGCGAAACAAAACATGAAGTGACTGTCGAGTTTCTGATCACCAAAGCAAACAAATCAGGGCGTCTTGGCAAAGCCAGAAAAACAACCTTGGCCAATCTTCGTTACAGCTTTTCATACCTCAGCTATATTCAACCGCTGGACGAAGAAATTGCGCGATTAATGACAGCGCTTAACACGTTAAAAGGTGAACCCATACTGGTTGGTGCCATCGGTTACATCGCCTTGTCAAAATTATTGCAAACCGGTCGATTGTTCTGGGAAAACGCCGAGAACCCGCCTTTAAAAGTGGGTGCTAACCGGGATTTACGCTTTGATTGGCATCAACAGGAAATGGGGTGTTATCAACTATCGGTTGCCGTCGAACCATCGGCAACACTACTGTTGACTGATCCGCCCAAGTATCTGGATATTATCCAAGGTACCGCAGGCGGGTTTATTAACAGCACGCCCAGTGCCGATCAATTAAATAAAATTTTGTCTGTCCCGCTTATTCCTGCTGAATTTGTCGATGAATTCAGTTTTAAATTGACGGTTGAGCACCCAAACCTGCACCTGCCTGCGCCCAAAAAAGTTGAATTAATCGATCAGGATGAACTGGCACCTACCCCCCAATTATTGTTATACGGCCAGCCATTAAATGCCCAAAATTATTTTCATTTTATGGCAGTGAGCTTTAATTACGCAGACTGCAAACTTCCTGCCATTCCCTCTGAAGACTTCAGCATTATAAAAACCGGCCAGGGTTTTGTGCGTATTAAACGGGCGCTGGACATTGAACGCAAGGCAATAAATCGTCTGGCAGAAAAAGGTTTCAGCACTGCGCCGTCCAATAAAACCGGCTCGCAGGAACTGGTTCTTTTTAGCGACGCCGCAAACAGCAATGAGAGTGCCTCATGCTGGCGAGAGTTTATCCAAAACGCGCTTCCAGAACTTGAACAGGAAGGCTGGGTTATCGACATTGCCGACAGCTTTAAGCTTAATTTTCAAACCGCTCAAAACTGGAATGCCGAGATCAGCGAAAGTCAAAACGACTGGTTTGAAATGCACTTCAATGTAGAAATTGGCGGCCAATCCTATCCCTTGCTGCCCTTGATTATGCCGGTGCTGCAAAACTACGATCCGGAAAACCTTCCCGACATACTCAATATATCGCTGGGGGATCACAATTATCTGAGCGTCCCCAGCGACAAAATAAAACCCATACTGGCTGTTTTATTTGAATTATTCAACACCAGTACACTGGAAAAAGACGGCACACTTAAAGTATCCCGCTTTAATGCGGCCAGTCTTGCTGATATGGAGGAGAGCAGTTATGGCCTGTTTTCTTTATCAGGCGGCAAAGAACTGAGAGAACTGGGGCAAAAATTAAAGAACTTCGCCGGTATTCAAGATGTTGACTTGCCTGTCAACTTGCAGGCAGACTTGCGCCATTACCAGCAACAGGGACTTAACTGGTTGCAATTCTTACGCGAATATAAATTCGGCGGCATTCTTGCGGACGATATGGGGCTGGGCAAAACTGTTCAAACACTTACTCATTTGTTACTTGAAAAACAAAGCGGCCGCATGACGTTGCCCTGTTTAATTATTGCCCCCACCAGCTTGATGAGCAACTGGCGACGTGAAACCGAACGCTTCACCCCAGAGCTAAAAGTATTAACCTTGCAGGGTGCAGACCGTAAGCAATTGTTTGATCAAATCAACGACTATGATCTGGTACTGACGACTTATCCATTGTTAAGCAGAGATGACGAAACACTGCTTAAGCATAACTATCATTACTTGATTCTGGACGAAGCCCAAACCATTAAAAATCCGACGTCTATAGCGGCCCAGATGGTGCGCCAGATTAAAACCAATCACCGGCTGTGTTTAACAGGTACGCCCATGGAAAATCATTTAGGCGAACTTTGGGCGCAATTTGATTTCTTGATGCCTGGTTTTTTAGGCGACCATGCCACCTTTAAAAAACGCTTTCGCACGCCCATTGAAATTTATGGTGATAGCGAACAACGACTACGCCTGTCAAATCGTCTTGCGCCTTTTATGCTGCGTCGAACCAAACAGGAAGTCGCCAATGAATTGCCGCCTAAAACCGAAATTATTCGTTCAGTCCCCCTGCATCCAAAACAGGCCGCTTTGTACGAAAGCATCCGCCTGACGATGGAGAAAAAAGTCCGTGATGCGATTGCCGAAAAAGGCTTGTCACGCAGCCATATCACCATTTTGGATGCCTTGCTAAAGCTGCGTCAGACCTGCTGTGATCCGCGCACGCTGTCGCTAAAAGAAGCCCTAAAAGTAAAAGAATCAGCCAAGCTCGACCTGTTGATGGAGCTATTGCCGGAACAACTGGAAGAAGGCCGGCGAATTCTGATTTTTTCACAGTTCACCCGTATGATTGCCTTGATTGAAAATGAATTAAATACCCGAAAAATAGCTTACAGCAAACTGACCGGCCAAACCCGCAAACGCGACGAAGCGATTGAGCTGTTTAAAAGCGGTGCAGTGGATGTTTTTCTTATCAGCCTGAAAGCAGGCGGAGTCGGTTTAAATCTGACTGAAGCCGATACCGTTATCATTTATGACCCTTGGTGGAATCCGGCGGCAGAAAGCCAAGCCGCCGACCGCGCACATCGCATTGGTCAGGATAAGCCGGTTTTTGTCTACAAACTGATTACTGAAAATACGGTTGAAGAAAAAATTATTGCCATGCAAGACAGAAAACGCGCACTGGCCGAAAGTATTTATAAAGGCGACGCTAAAGATGAGTCATTAAAACTGACGGCTGAAGATCTTACTGCCTTGTTTGAGCCGTTATAAATAATGAAATTCTCTATCATTATCCCGACCCTGAATGAGGAAAAAACCATTCAGTCTTGTTTATTGGCATTGCAACCGTTAAGGAACGACTGTGAGCTTATCATTGTTGATGGCGACAGCACCGATAACACGAGAATACTTGCCGCACCGTTAGTTGATAAAGCATTGCTATCCTCAAAAGGTCGGGGCAAACAAATGAATAACGGTGCCAAACAGGCAGGGGGAGAGATATTGATATTTCTGCATGCCGACACCTGTTTGCCTGAAAACGCATTACCGCTGATTCATGAAAAAATCAGCCTTGCCAGACAATGGGGGCGCTTTGATATTCAGTTAAGCGGTAACCTTTTTCTGTTAAAAGTTATCGCACAGATGATGAATTGGCGTTCCAGGTTTTCGGGGATTGCAACGGGGGATCAGGTTATTTTTGTTACCCGCCAGGCGTTTGAAAAAGCGGGTCAATATCCTGAAATCAACTTGATGGAAGATATCGCCCTTTGTAAAAAGCTAAAAAAAATCAGCCCGCCCATTTGCTTAAAAGACAAGGTCATCAGCTCGGGTCGACGCTGGGAACAAAACGGTATTTACCGAACTATCCTGCTGATGTGGTCTTTACGCCTGCGTTACTTCTTTGGAGAAGACCCAAAAACATTGGCTTTTCTTTACACGCAGGGTGTGTTCACGCAATTTAAATGCAGTGATTTATGCAAGCGACGTTGCCGGTAAAATTCATCTTAAATGCCATAACAGGGCGGCTATGGCTGACTTTTAAAAAGCTGCGGCCACAGTGATGATGGCTTATAAATACCCTGACGCGGTGTTAATGATTTTCTGTAAAGCGCCCGTTGCCGGCCAGGTTAAGACCCGTCTAACCACTCAATTAACGGCCGAACAGGCTATGCAGTTACACATTGAGCTCACCCAAAGAACACTAAACTTGGCAACCCGTATTAATTTATGCCCGGTTCAACTCTGGTGCATGCCCTCAACCGATCATGCTTTTTTTACTGCATCAGCGCAACGCTATCCGGTCATTCTTCAGCAACAACAAGGCCCGGATTTAGGTGCGCGAATGCACAACGCTTTTTGCCTGGCGCTTAAAAGTTACTCATGCGCCCTACTCATCGGCTGCGATTGTCCCTCATTAACCGAACAAGATCTGGAAGAAGCGTTAACCGCCTTAAGTCAGAAAGCCTGTTGTGTATTGGGGCCTGCAGAAGACGGCGGTTATGTGTTGATTGGCCTTAATCAGCCACACCCGGAACTTTTTGACACCATGCCCTGGGGCACTGACTTAGTGCTTGAACAGACCCGCTCGCGTATCCAACACAATAATCTTCTTTATCATGCCCTCAAACAACAATGGGATTTAGACACGCCGCAAGACTTGGCGCGATACCAGGCTTTAAGATCGAACCAAGGAATGCGCTTGAAATAACTCAGACATCTTGCTCCCTCTCCCTCTGAAGGCATAGGTATCTACACGGTTCGTCATCCCGGCAGGGATTGCCGGGATCCAGATGCCATGGATGGCAATATTGAATTACGCAAACCATTTTTTAGCTACATGAAGCTATTTTTGATCTGATTTTTCACATCCCTGTGCCCTGGATTCCGGCAATCCCTGCCGGAATGACGCTACTTTTATTTGTGTAGATACCTATGTCCTCTGAGGGCTGGGGTGGGGATATAAATGGTCAAGTTATTTCACGCACGTTGCCAAGCCGAATTTTTTGCACCGCTTAATGCCGCCTGGATTAGCGCTGTAACTATCACTAGCCCTTAAAAATTAATCCCACAGGCTAGTCATTGAATAACATTAAGACAAATTAATTGTGCTCTATAGGTATTTCTACTAATTGTACAAAGGCTTTTTTTTATCTATCCTTTAAATATCTTAACCATTTCAGGTGATTTTTAGGTGGATGATTGAATGTCGGCAAGCGGTTATTGGTAACATTAGCTTATCAAAACTAATAATAGCCAAGGCATAAAATGAAAGCAGGAACCATTAAACGTTTTTTTCGTGTTCTTTGTCTGCTGATAATGGCGGGTTCGTTATCGGGTTGTATTTACTGGATAAGGGCTTACCAGACCTATTTACAGATGAGTGAATTTGATCGTTATTTTAATACGGTTACCACTGACGAGTTTACCCTTCAGTTTAAAGAGCCTATTTTATATAGCAAAGATTTTGTTTCTTTATCCAGGTTGTATCCCAGCGAGGATATTCCTACTCTGGAAGGCAGACTTTGGCGTTACTGGTTTCGCAAGGTTGATGGCAACAATAAACTAATTGTTCCGGAAATAAAATTTTATTCCAATTTAAACTTTAATAAAGAAGGGAGAATAATTGCCTGGTCGTTTTCATCGTTGTTTTTGCAAATTGCCCCGCCAAAATTTTTGGAAGCTTCTTTACGTTCATTAGGGGGGGCTGAAATTGATACGGAAAAACAACAACTGCGGGCCAACAGTCAGTTAATCGATAAAATTACTGAAGATTTACCCAAAAAAGCAGCTGTTGTAGCTCAATTAGGGGAGCCTTTGGAAATTAAGGATGAAGGCGATATAGAAGTGTATGTCTACCATTTTCTACTGGAAACTCATCTTATAGAAAAAGGTTATGAAGATCGTGCATTAAGCGAGGTCATGGTCAGCTTTGACAAGAAGACCCAAGAACTGACCCGAATGAGTGGACGATTTGCCGGTCTAAAGGTGTCAATTAATTACCGGAAGTTTCTTGATGAGCTGCCCAAGGCACCGTCATAGGCATCAAGTGGCAGCGTACATCTCAATCCCGGCAGACCGCCACAGGGCGCTAAAAACGATATAAATTATTAATATATATAATGCATGGCGCATTATTACAACAATACGCTATGCTTAAATACATAGCTTTATAACTAACCAATAGCAAAGAATTATGATAAATGTACTGCTCGTTGATGATCATGAATTTGTCCGTACCGGTATCGAAGCATTGCTGAATGATGCTGAAGATATTACCGTTGCAGGCGTTGCAAAATCAGGTGAAGAAGCGCTTGATGCAATGGCGGCGCGGCCTGTCGATGTTGTGCTTATGGGGGTTAATATGCCAGGTATCGGCGGCATAGAAGCCTGTCGTAAAATTTTGCAAGATAATCCTGATGTAAAAATAATTTCCTTATTTGTAAATAACGACGGCCCCATTCCCCCGCAATTACTCAAGCTTGGCGTATTAGGCTTTGTTTCAAAAGAATCACCCGTTGACGAGATAATTAATGCCATTCGTAAAGTGATGACCGGCGATCGCTACCTGAGTGCAGATGTTGCCAATAGTCTGACTTCTCAAGGTCTGCCTGGCTATCATGAGTCGCCGTTTTCAAAACTTTCCCGTCGGGAAGCCGAAGTAGTGACTTTAATTCTTCAAGGCAAGTCCATTAAGGAAATGTCCAAAATGCTGATATTGAGCGACAAGACCGTTAATACTTATCGCTATCGTCTTTACGATAAACTTAACATAAAAAATGATGTTCAATTAACCCGCCTGGCCATTAAATTCGGCCATATTGATACGGCGTATATCTAGTAAAATGTAGCGTATGCCCTTTTAAAGCAGGTAAAATATTTAATTATTTAAGATGTAATTTTTCAGACCCCAAAAATAATGTTAATCTTGGTGGCTACTTTAACAGAGCCAATGACTGCGATGACAACGACACAACCCACTAAAGACCTGGAAACTTTCCCTAATCCACAACCAGAACGCGACTATACCATACGCATTGACATTCCCGAATTTACTTGCCTTTGCCCAAAAACGGGACAACCTGATTTTGCAACCATCCAAATTGAATATGTGCCCGCCGCACTTTGCGTAGAATTAAAAGGCCTTAAACTCTACATGTGGTCATTCCGTGAGCAAGGCGCATTTCATGAAGCCATTACCAATGAAATTCTCAACGATATTGTAAAAGCAATAGCGCCTAATTTTATGCGTATTCGTGCTGAATTTAACGTACGCGGCGGCATTTATACGACCGTTGTTGTCGAGCATAGAAACAGCGATTGGCACACTCCTGAATTGGTTAACCTGCCTTAGGCGATTGCCTTAGATTTCCTGCGTAAAACAGACCCAACCTTGTAGGTCGGGTTACACTGTCAACCCGACTTACCCATCCCTGATTATTCATGACTTTTAAAGAAACGTTAACCACCCTGCCCCAATACATTTTACCGC
>SESF01002987.1_pt1 | contig 11194 bp, 12 predicted proteins | sample 3171521 | NCBI WGS metagenome assembly SESF01 (sample SAMN10866945, study PRJNA518727) | freshwater metagenome | biome: subpolar coniferous forest; feature: holomictic lake; material: water; isolation source: holomictic Lake 227, 6 m and 8 m depth | place: Canada: near Kenora, Ontario | collected...
TTTGCCATAAACATCTTCCGGGTTAAACATGAGGGTATCACAGATTTCCATAGAAAGGTCGCTTGTTGCCTTGCGGTAAAAGCAGGAGTGGTAGCCCACGTGGCAGGCACCGCCGGTCTGCGAAACTTTCAACAGCAGGGTGTCGCCATCGCAGTCAATCAAAATATCATGCACCACCTGCATATTGCCCGACGATTCACCTTTCAGCCAAAGCTCCTTGCGGCTGCGGCTCCAGTAACAGGCCCTCTTTTTTTCAAGGGTCATCTCAAGACTCTGGCGGTTCATCCAGGCCATCATCAAAACCTTGCCGGTTTCATGATCCTGCACAATAGCCGGAACAAGTCCTTTTTCATCGAACTTTACTGTTTCAAGAAAGCTTTTCTGGATATCTTGATTATCGCCCATTGATGGTGTAGATTAAGTGGTTTTTATCCCGTGTCCCCTCGTGCGGGAGGAGCTGGAAAAGAAAAATGCTTTTAAAGATTGATAAAATTATGGAAAAACCAAGATCGGAATGGATAAAAAGATCAAAACAGGTAACTTCCCAAAGCTGAATTCATAATAACCAAGGCCCATGCTGCCCCTACAGAAATTTCTTCCAAAATATACCATCGCTCTTGCCATTCTTTTTGTTGCAACCGTCGTTTTTTTGATGACGAAAGGCAACACGGTCGATCTTGAGGTTGCCCAGGTTACCAATGCAGAGCTGGTTCAAGCCATCTATGCAACCGGCTTTGTTGAGGCTGACGCGGTGGCCAACCTCAGTGCTGAATTATCAGGAACGGTCAGCTATGTCGGCGCGCTCGAAGGGCAGCAGGTCACAGCAGGCCAGAAAATCCTGCAATTCAGCACTCCTCAGCCACAACTTGCCCTCCGTGAAGCGCGCTCATCCCTGGCAGAACAGCAGGCACAGGTGAGCGATAACCGGCTTCGTCGTCTTCGAAAGCAAAACCTTTTCGCTCAAGGAGCGATATCCCGGCAGGAACTCGATGATGCCGAAAAAATGAGCACCCAAGGCGAAGAGTTGCTCCAGCAGAAGGCTCTCCAGTTAAAGATGCGTGAAGATGACCTGAAAAAATTGACCGTTACGGCCCCTTTTGCAGGAATCCTCACCTTGCAAAATGTCAAAAAGGGCGACTATGTCACGGCCAACAGCCTCGTTGCACGGGTGGTCGATACCTCAAGCTACATGGTTACGGTTGAGGTTGACGAACTCGATATTTCCCGGATACATCATGGCCAGGCAGCAACCGTCGCCTTTGATGCCTGGCCCGACAAACGCCTCTCCGCCGTTGTATCGCGTATCGTGCCCCAGACAGACCGGATAACAAAGACGTCAAAGATTTATCTGACGCTCGACCATGCGCTCACCGACATCCAGGCAGGCATGACGGCCACAGCAAACATCATCTACAATATCAGGCCGAATGCCCTTCTGGTCAAAAAAAGCTCAATCGTTGAAGAAAACCGTCAGCGTTATGTCTGGAAAGTTGCCAACGGAAAACTGAAAAAACAGCCAATCATTGTCGGGGCAAGTGATATGACCTTTGTTGAAGTGCTGCAGGGGCTTAAAAAAGGGGACAAAATTGCCCTTGTCCCTGAAAAAGGGCTTCATGAAGGGATGGAGGTCAACATCATTGCAAAAAAGAAGAGCTGAGGTTATTATGAACCGTGCGGCTGTTTTTATTGATGGAGCAAACCTCTTTTTTACGCAGCGTCATCTGGGATGGCAGATCGACTTCTCTCGCCTCATGTCATTCTTCATCTCTTCGTTTGGCTCAGTGCAGGCAAATTACTACGTTCCGGCATCCGAACCGGTTTCAGAAGAAAATGCAGCATTCACCAGGGTGCTGACCGCGCATGGCTACCGGATAACCTCAAAACCGGTCAAAAAGATTGTCAACAAGGAGACCGGAGTGGTGGTCATGAAAGGCAATCTTGATGTTGAACTTGTTGTTGATGCCCTCAGCGCAGTCGATCAGTACGACACCTTTATCCTCTTCAGTGGCGACAGTGATTTTCTTCCCTTGCTGAGGGCTTTAAAAGAGAAGGGCAAAGAGATTATTGTCTACTCCACCCAGGGATTGAGTGCGAGGGAGTTACTTGCCGAACCGGGAATCACCTATGGAGACCTTGCACTCCTCAAAGAGCGCATTGAACAGGTCAGGCCGGGCGACCTGCAGCGTGTTGAGGGAGTGGCTGCCGGTAATGATCCTGACTTTTCCCTTCCTCTGCCCGATGTCGGGACAATCTTCACCGGCAGTGTCCTGAAGGTACAGCCTTACGGGATTTTTCTCAGTAACCCCTATCATGTCAAATGCCTGCTTCCCCTTGGTTTTCTCGGTATCAGCCGTCATATTGCCGATCTGACGGCAATTGTGCGCATGACCGATATGTTTGACGTGGTGGTCTTTCATGTCAATGCTGCTCGTGACGTTGCCGAAATTACCGTCAAACTGGCCGATAAAAAGATGACAGAGGAGTTGACATCGCGCATTGAGGGGTAATTGTTTAGTGGAGTCAGGGTTGGATGGACATTCAGGTTAACAGTAAATAAACGGAGCAAATCCAATGGATATAGTCAGCGATGCGATTGGCGCGGTAACAAATCTTTTTGCCGGCTTGTGGCCGCAGCCGTCAGAAATTCCGCAACTGGTAAACGGCAAACTGCGCCCCTCTCCCGGAACGCCGAATGCAGTGTGCAGTGAAAACACCAGCCCGTCGTGTCAAATCGACCCCCTGCATTTCACCGCTCCGGCCGACGAGGCATGGGCAGCTTTGAAACGGATAGTCCAGGCAAACGGGGGAGAGGTACAGAAAACAGAGAACGACTATCTCTGGTCAACCTTTCTTGTTCCGGTTTTCGGATTTGTTGATGACGTTGAATTCCGGCTCAGCCCCGCGGAAAGGGTGATCCATGTCCGCTCCGCTTCACGCCTCGGCATCTCGGATCTCGGAGTAAACCGCGGAAGGGTCGAGCAACTGCGGCGGGCGTTCCAGGCAGCCCTGCAGCCATGACCCGGAGCCGGGTGAGTTGAGCGCCCTTGATTGGGTCCGGCTCCTCTCCGTATGGCCGGAGAGGGGGGGAGAGTGTGCTGAAAGAGTGCTCTTCGTGCTTATTGCTGGAGGCGGAGCGGCAGCTCGAGGCTGTTGGCTTCAAGCAGCTCCCTGTTGCCGAGAATATCGTGCGTCGGCCCGTCAGCCACCACGCGGCCACGATTCATGATGCAGACTCGCTGGCAGGTATCCCAGATAAAATCAAGGTCATGGGATACCGTTATTTTTGTTATTGCAAGCCCATTGACCAGGTTGATCAGTTGTCGGCGGTTTTTCGGATCAAGATCGGCGGTGGGCTCATCCATCACCAGCACCTGAGGCTTCATGACCAGCACCGTTGCAAAGGATGCAAACCGTTTCTGACCTTGCGACAGGTGTGCCGGCGGTTTATCACGAAGCTCCCAGAGATTCAGATCCCGGAGCGCATCTTCAACCACGGTTGCGATATCGGTCGGATGCATACCAAGATTAGCCGGTCCGAAGGCGACATCATCATAGAGCCTTGCCATAAAGAGCTGGTCATCCGGGTTTTGAAAAAGCAGTCCAACCATTTTATGGATCCGATCAAGATTTTTTTTGTTCACGCTTATACCGCCTATTGAAATGGAGCCCTCCCGGGGAAGGTAGTAACCGTTCAGGTGGTTGACCAGCGTTGATTTTCCTGCGCCGTTTGCCCCCACAATACCCAGAGAGCTCCCATCGGCTATCCGAAGGTTCATTTGGTCAATGGCCCTTGTTCCATCAGGATAGGAAAAGCTGAGCCCTTCAATAGCGATCATGCTGCCTCTCATTTAAAAGATCAAACGAAGAAGAAGAAAGAGGGCTGCCCACAGCGAGATTGTTTTCCAGTCACCGGAGCCCAGGTGCTCACCATGCCCTGTTGACAGCCTCCACTGGAATCCCCGGGCGGTCATAGCCCGATAAAGCCGTTCTGCACGGCTTACCGTTCGTAAAAGCAGCGATCCGACAAGCGATGCTGTATTCGAAAACTCTTTTCCCCTCCGTCCAAATGATCGCAGATCCCTTGCTCTCTGCATCGAAAGAGCCTCCTCCTGCAGGAGCGAACTGTAGCGATCGAGCAGCATCAGTTGCGTGACGAGTACCTCCGGAACATGAAACGCTTCGAGGGCGCGGCATATCCGGTAAAAGGGAATGCTGAGAGTCACCGAAAGCAGACCAGCCAGAGAAATGATGGTTTTCGCAACAATCACCGTACCGGAAATCATGCCTCCGCTGAGCGTAACTCCGGAGATTTGCATGACAGGGCTTCGGTCGAGCCAAAGGTTTCCGGCAGCCATGACAAGTACGAAGGGCGAAATCTGCAGCAGTCGTTTTATCAGTACTCCAGCAGGAAGCTTTCCTGCGACCATCAAAAAAAGCGGAAAGGCCCCGAAAGCAATCACACCCGGTATGTTGAATTTCGGAACTGAAAGCAGGGAGAAAACAAAGAGAGCCGCAACCAGCAGGGCAGACCGGTCACTTCCGAGGAATCGAGTGACGTGAATTGCTGCTCCCGGCTCTGCCAGCTCAGAACCAATGGCGCGTAAGCTCTTCTCCATCATAAACGTTGCTGTTCGGGCCGTTTTCTGCCAAGGAGAAGAGCGATGGTGCCCGCTGCTGCAAGTACCGAGAGACTGCCGACGATACCTGCCAGACTGGTGCCTGCATTGACGGGTGATGCTAAGCCTGTGCGTGATTTCGGGCCGGATTTGAAGTCGTAATCGGGAAGAAATGCGATCTTCTGCTGAAAAGCTGCAAGCACCTCCTGCACCGGTTCGCCTGCCGGTCTGAACTCAGCGGAGCCCGTCACCTTCGCAATCGACCATTCAAGACCGTCGGGTTGCGAAGAGGCAAACCAGGATACTACTCCTCCGACGAGGAGTGCCAGAACGGCAAACAGTGCAAAAGAGAAACGGGGACGAACAGATGATTTGGCCGGAACGAGCAGTGCCGGATCTGTTCGTGCAACGAAGGCAAGTACTCCCCACGTAACTAATCCCTCAACAATCCCGATGGCAAGATGGAGTGGCAGCATGAAAAGAACAAAGGTGCTGAACGGCAACTCAGTTATACCAGAAACGAGCGTTTCAAGAACAACCGAGAATGCTCCCATCAAGAGTCCTGCTGTTGCGGCCATCATGCTGCCGACAGCAAGTTTTCCCGGAGTTGGAGCATTTCCGGCAATAATCCGGTAAATAAAAGGAAAAGCAATAAATGCCGGAAAAAATGCAAGGTTGAAAATATTGCAGCCAAGTGCCAAAAGTCCTCCGTCAGCAAAAAAAAGGCATTGAACGATAAGTACCGAGGCAAGGGTGATAAATGCCCGGTACGGGCCGAGCAACACCGCCAGAAGAAGCCCTCCGCCAAGGTGGCCGCTGGAACCGGTGCCAGGGATAGTGAAGTTGATCATCTGTGCGGCAAAAACAAAAGCGCCAAGCACACCCATCAGCGGCGTTTTCACCACATCATGCTCTTCGGTGATCTTTTTTGCCGAATAGCCGATAAGCGCTCCGCTTGCAATCCAGAATGCGCCCCCCGTAACCGGTGACAACAGTGCGTCAGCCATGTGCATGATTAATTCCCCCCTAAATTTAAAATCGCACGGCAAGCCCGGCAAGAACAGCTCTGTCGGTTTCCGCTTCATTGAGTCCGCATTTCAGGCCAAGATCCAGATCCAGGTTTTCATCAATGCAGCAGATCAATCCGCCGATGAGAAAAACGGGGTGGATATCCGATGTTTTGTCCTCATTGGTTTCAACACCGATGTTCAAAACAGAGCGGAGGCTGCCGGTCAGGTTGAGTTCTGCAGCCAGCGACGCCTGCCAGATATCATTTCTTGCCGACATATTGTTTTCTTCTATGCCGTAGTCATTACGGAGGTATCCCAGATTGCAGTGCAGCACCCCGAGCCGGCCTTCATGGGTTGCAATTAATGTCACCCCTCCTGTCAGTGCTCCGTTTCCAAGCCCTTTTTGTTCATTTCCTGTAGGTATCGACAAACCCGGTTTCAGCGCAAGACTCATGCCGTTCTCTTCAGACTCAAAAAATCTCCATTTGAGTTCAACCGTCATATCACCGATGCCCTGTTCATCGACCGCAGTAATATCTGCCTCCCTGATGGTGTAACACTGCCGGGGGAGGCCAATAACAAGGTCGATATTTTTCCTGATTCCACCGCTAAGCGCTTGTTAACAAATAACTGTAACAATTGATTTGTAATTCCGCTCTATTTTTTGGTTCAATTTGTCATGGAACTCATTTTTTTAAAATATCTTGTCTTATGATAAAGATAATTCAATGTTCGTATTTTTGAAGAATTTTGTTACAGTATTTCTCTAACGATTACTAAGAGCCGCAGCTATGGTACTGCCGGTTTCCTTTATCGATATTCCGTTCCCGTTCTTCGTGTCCGTCGAAAACTCGCTGTTGATTTCGATCTGGAATTTTCCCTTTCCCTGGGTACCGGTATCATCAGTTATGAGCGGATGAGCTGCATAAGCGATTGTGGAGAAAAAAAAAGTGAAACAGAAAACAGCGCTGTTTTTCAATATGGCCATAACGGTAATGAGTCTTTTTCTGTAAGCATCAAGACTTTTTTGTAGCACTAAAATAATAATCGTGTTACTGATGTTCAAATAAAAAGTATCCTGCAGCTCAAGAATTGACGGTTTTTCTTCAGTTCAGTCGGCAGAAGAAGAGATGCTCAGGCTCAGATGCTTGACTCCGACCTGCACCTTGAGGGTCGTGGCCAGTTTTTCAACGTCTGAAGCACGGCCTTTTAGCGCGATGATTTCAAGACAGTGGTGATGATCGAGGTGGACATGCTGGGTTGAAATGATGGTCTCCTGAAAGTCATGCTGGATATCAAGAAGCAGGCTGACCAGCTCCCGCTTGTGATGGTCGTAGGTCATGACGATCGCGCCAGCCACCGTGCCGCCCTCCTGCCACTCTTTTCTGACCAGTTCTTCACGGATCAGGTCACGTATCGCTTCAGAGCGGCTTTTGTAGTGCTGTGTTTCGATATGACGGTCGAAAGCCTCGATCAGTGTTTTTTCAAGCGAGATACCGAATCTGTAGAGATTGCTCATCTGCATGAGAAGGGTTGGTGAACAAAACCGGGCACTCTCAACCGGTCGGTAATACCAGCAAAAGGAGGGCCATTTCCGGCAGCCCTCCAGCCAGCAGATGCAGAATCAACCGACCTGAGGCATCAAATTTCTTTACTGCTCATCAGCTTTTCGTGAATTGCCGCTGCTGCAGTACGTCCTGCACCCATGGCAAGAATAACCGTAGCCCCTCCGGTAACAATATCACCACCAGCGTAGACATTCTCCTTTGACGTTGCCATGGTAGCGATATCAACCACAATCGTATCCCGCTTGCTCACCGCAATATCCGGAGTTGTCTGCTTGATAAGCGGGTTGGAACCGTTGCCGATCGAAATAATTGCCATGTCGATGGGGAGGATGAATTCCGAGCCTGCGATGGGCACCGGACGGCGACGTCCGGAATCGTCCGGTTCGCCCAGCTCCATGCGGAGGCATTCTACCCCGTTAAGCCACTGCTCCTCATTGCCGATAAACTTCAGGGGGCTCATAAGCATGAGGAATTCGATTCCCTCCTCTTTGGCATGATGAACCTCTTCGAGGCGTGCCGGCATTTCCGCTTCTGAACGGCGATAGACGATCCAGGCATGTTCAGCCCCAAGACGCTTGGCCGTACGAACAGCATCCATCGCCGTGTTGCCACCGCCGAAGACGGCCACATTTTTACCCGTGCAGTCAAAGACCGGAGTATCATTGTCGGGGAACTGATAGGACTTCATCAAATTGACCCTCGTCAAAAACTCATTGGCCGAATAGACTCCAAGCAGGTTTTCTCCAGGGATTCCCATAAACCAGGGCAGACCGGCTCCGACCCCGATAAAGACGGCATCAAAATTCTCCTCCTTGAGCAGTTCATCAACGGTGACCGAACGGCCGGCGACCGCATTGGTGATAAAGTTCACTCCAAGCTTTTTCATTCCCTCAATTTCAGCCTGTACAATCTCCTTTGGAAGGCGAAACTGGGGAATGCCATACATCAGCACTCCTCCCAGCTCATGCAAAGCCTCGAAAACGGTCACCGCATGGCCCAACTGCACCAGATCATTGGCACAGCTCAGTCCTGCCGGTCCGCTACCGATAATCGCAACCGTTTTTCCCGTTGGCCGGGCCACCTGCGGCAGCTCCACCTGTCCGGTTTCACGCTCATAATCAGCCGCAAACCGTTCGAGATTGCCGATAGCGACCGAAGTATATTTTTTTGTCAGAATGCACATCTTCTCACATTGGTCTTCCTGCGGACAGACCCTGCCGCAGACAGCGGGGAGTACATTATCCTCCTTGATCTTTCTTGCAGCACCCGGAAAATCACCATGAGCGATAAGCTTGATAAACTGGTCAATCTTGATATTGACCGGACATCCCTTGACGCAGGCAGGCTCCTTGCATTGAAGACAACGAAGAGCTTCCTGTTGGGCCAGCTCCTTTGTATAGCCAAGATTGACCTCCTGGAAGTTATGGCGTCTTACCTCCGGATTTTGTGATGGCATCTCCTGACGAGGAATGGCAAGACGTTCTTTGGTCGTAATAGATTGTGCGTCCATAGTAATGCTTCTTTAAAAAAAGAGAGTTTGATGATGCAAAAAAAGCTGCCCCCGGCAAAAAACCGGGCAAGAAGGTCGTCATTGAGAGCAAAATAAAGCCGATGAAGGCTTCAGGGCTGCTTCTGGAGGTTGCATCGATGTGTGAATGCGTCAACGGCCTGCCGTTCCTGGGGCAGGTACATTTTGTTCCGGTCAGAAAGGTTTTTGAAATCGACCAGGTGAGCGTCAAACTCAGGGCCATCAACACAGGCAAACTTGATCTGGTTGTCAACCGTAACCCTGCAACCCCCGCACATGCCGGTACCGTCAACCATAATCGGATTGAGGCTCACAATCGTTTTGATGTGGTAAGGACGGGTGACCTCGGCAATGGCCCTCATCATCGGGATTGGCCCGATAGCAAGGACATAATCAATCGCCCTGCCCGAATCAATCAGCTCCTGCAGTTTCTGGGTGACAAAACCGTGAAAGCCGTACGATCCATCATCGGTCGTAATATAGGCCTCATCACTCACCGCACGCATCTCCTCTTCAAGGATCACCAGCTCTTTTGAGCGGGCACCGTTGATGGTAATGACATAATTTCCGGCCTCCTTCAGTGCTACCGCCGTAGGATAGGCAATTGCCGCGCCCAACCCGCCGCCAATACTCACCGCGGTACCAACCTTTTCAATATGCGATGGAGCCCCAAGCGGACCCACAATATCGTGGATGCTCTCGCCAGCCTCTTTGCTGTTGAGCTCCCTTGTCGATTTACCCATACCCTGGACAATGACGGTAATGGTTCCTTTTTCAGGATCAGCACCAGCAATCGTAAGGGGTATCCTTTCGCCCTTCTCGCTCACCCTGATCATGACAAACTGACCCGCTTTTCTTTTTTTTGCAATACGGGGGGCCTCGATCTCAATTTTTTTGATATTTTCAGCTAAAAATATTGCAGAAACAATTTTGTGCATTGGCTCCTTGATTTCGTATGATAGTGGAGAACTTGCAGTTTTTCGGGCAAGAACAAAAAGTCACTATAATAATTATTTTTTATCCAATATAAAAGACACCGCGCTCTTTTGCCCTCAATAGTTTGCATGGCATGAGAGACGGAGCGCAAGTCCCCCAGAGCGACTCTGTTGGCAGTTCTGCAATTTTAAAGTGGTTATGCACATGGTTTTTATTGCCGATTACGGCGCAGGAAATCTCCGATCTGTTCTCAAGGCATTCGACTATCTTGGCGTCAAGGCCATGGTCAGCAGCGATCCGGCCAAGCTTGCCGGCTGCCGAAAAGTGATTCTTCCCGGAGTCGGAGCCTTTGGCTCTGCCATAAAGTCACTGAATGCATCGGGTTTTACCGAAGCAATTTTGGAGCATGTCGATAAAGGAGGTCAGCTCCTCGGCATCTGCCTTGGCATGCAGTTGCTGCTTACCGAGAGTGAGGAGATGGGAGTCAACAAGGGAATGGATCTCATTGCGGGCAAAGTGGTTCACTTCAGGAGCGACACCGACAAGATTCCCCAGATCGGGTGGAACTCCGTTGACCAGCAGAAAGAGAGCGTATTGTTTCGCGGTATTGCGAACCACTCATTTTTTTATTTTGTACACTCCTATTACTGTGAGCCCGAAAGCCCCGACTCCGTGGCGGCAACGACCTGGTTCGCCGGAAAAAACTTTTGTTCAGCCATTGAAAAAAATGGTATTTTCGCTGTTCAGTTTCATCCTGAAAAGAGCTCCGATGCCGGTTTGCAGGTGCTCAAAAACTTTGCCGGGTGCTAAATCCGATTTTTGTTATTCGTTATGTTGATTATTCCAGCCATAGACATTAAAGAGGGAAAGTGTGTACGACTGACCCGTGGCGACTTCAGCCAGAAAAAAATATATCTCGACAATCCCCGCGACATGGCCATTATATGGCGCAAGCAGAATGCCAAGATGCTCCATATTGTCGATCTCGATGCGGCCCTTACCGGTGAGATGGTCAACTTTGAGAAAATAAGGGAAATTGTCATCAACATTGATATTCCTGTCCAGGTCGGCGGTGGAATCCGCTCTGCTGATGCGGTGCGGCGCTATCTCGATATCGGTGTCGGACGAGTGGTTATCGGTTCAGCCGCCGTAACCAATCCCGGTCTGGTCGAAGAGCTGTTGAAGAGCTACACGGCCTCACAGATTGTTGTCGGCATAGATGCCGAGAACGGCATTCCAAAAATCAAGGGGTGGACTGAAAGCAGCATGCTTCACGATTACGACCTCGCGCTTCAGATGAAAGCGATGGGCATTGAGCGCGTCATTTATACCGACATAAGCCGTGACGGCATGATGCAGGGCTTTGGCTATGAGAGCACGAAACGGTTTGCCGAAAAAACCGGCATGAAAATTACCGCTTCCGGTGGCGTAACCAATGCCGAAGACCTGAAAAAACTTAACGAGCTTGCCGCTTGCGGAGTTGATTCGGTCATCATCGGCAAGGCACTCTACGAATGCAATTTTCCCTGTCAGGAA
>SESF01001109.1_pt1 | contig 11193 bp, 7 predicted proteins | sample 3171521 | NCBI WGS metagenome assembly SESF01 (sample SAMN10866945, study PRJNA518727) | freshwater metagenome | biome: subpolar coniferous forest; feature: holomictic lake; material: water; isolation source: holomictic Lake 227, 6 m and 8 m depth | place: Canada: near Kenora, Ontario | collected...
AACTTGTCGCATATAGTCAGAATCAAACTGGGTTAATTTAATTTTTCGTGTTAAAATGCCATTAATTTTAATGCTTGCTTCTTTTTTATGGTCACCAAACATAACTGGGGTTATGGCTATCTCACATTCTTTACAAAACGGCAATTCTAAAATAATTATGTTTTTATTTATTTTAGACTGGGAGATATTATAAAATGGCAAGTCCGTTTTAATCATCTCTTTTTTAATAGAGCCTAAAAAGGTTCCATAGTCAAGAGTATTCTTAGCTCTTGTCTCTTTAGCGGAGGACAATAGATTTGAAATAGTGTCTGCTATTGCTGATTTAAACGCCTGTTCTGCCATTAGGGGTATCCCGAGATATATTACTCTACTAATTAATTTAAGAGAGAACAGTATCCAAATGATAGATTTATCGTATTTATTGACATATACCAACAATTCAATTGTACCCTCTTCCTTGGCGATAGATACTTCGACACAGTATCTGCTAGGGCCCATCTCCCCTGACACAACTTCTCAATATAATACCCAGTCCTTTTTATTAAACAAAATGAGTACATCTGTAAGAACCTCAATAACTCATACCGCACGAATGGGTCTTTTAATATATAATACATCATTGTCTGAGGTAGAGCAATTTGCAGGTATTGATAATTGGGTTATTATAGATCTCACAGGAGGAGGCGGTGGCACTGGGGACTTAACCAACCCAATGACTGAGGTAGGTGATTTGATAGTAGGAGGTACTGCAGGTGCCGCTACTAGACTCCCAGTAAATACAGCCGCAAGCGTAGAAGTATTAACTTCATATGATAATAATACAGACTGGCTTAGCTTTAATACACTATTGCTTGCAAATAATATTACCCCGTCTTTAAATTTTGTTGGTACTTTTGATCACGAACCTACGCAGATAGAGCTTGGCAGTAATTGGGTACAGAATGCTTTATATAAAAATAGTACAGATGGTAATTCCTACATATTAACTGGAAGTCCCCTAGCTTGGGTAGTATATGTTAGTGACGGGTTTGCGTTTTATTTAACCGTTGAATCAACTAACGGCACGGCATTTAAAGTAGGGGAAAGTAGTACTACTATACTTAAAGCAAGATTATTTAGAAACGGCGCTGAAATTACTGACGTTGCCCCAGCCCAATATTTCTTTTGGCGGCGTGTTTCAGCGATACCTCAACCAATACCTAATGATGATGCCACCTGGAATGCAATATATTCATCTGGTGGACAAAAAGAGCTTTTGATTAATGTAGATTCTGTACATGCAAGGGCTACTTTTTTCTGCGATATTAAAGTTTAATTAATTAGTGAGAAGGATTTATAAGATATGCCAACAATTCTAACAACTGGTCAGATCACGATAGTAGATAATAATGATTCAAAACAGATTACTTCTGCCCTAGCTTCAGACGCAATTACACAGCTTTTCACTCCAGAAGCTGATCCAGCGTTTACTCCTAACTGGACTGGTTCTGGTACAGGGCTTGTTGTAAGTTTATATGCCACTATGGCTGGTACACCTTTCCCAATTGATATTTCTACAAGTCTTATTTCATACTCATGGTCATTTGCTTCCGCAGGCGGGGTGGTTCATTCCTTAACTACCTCCTCTACATATAATATCCCAAGCGGACAAAATGTTTTCAATGATGGCGGAACCATTACGGTAGGAACTAATAGCATAACTATCCATGCTAATATTTATAATAATGGAGGATCCGCTACATATACTGCCATTCCAGTAACTATTTATTTTACCGGTACTTATCGTGATTCAATTACCGGAACTATATCTAATGTAATAGGAACGCAAGAGCTAACTCAGGTAAGACAAGGAACTTCAGCTACTTGGATAAGAATTAATGGAGCTACGGTATTAAAACCTGCCGCTTCTGGGGAGACGGCTAATAAGAGCATTGTTATGATTTCTGCTGACTTATTGGCTGGTGGTGTAGTAGTAAATTCAAACATAACATATCAGTGGGATATGGAGGAACCTTTATCTAATACTTTAACAGATACTTGGATCGCCGCTAATACTGGATTGTACGGTTTTCTAGATACTAAGTCAGTTGAGTTTTATTCTTCTGTAAGTGATGTTAAATATATTGGTTATGGTGGAAGTGAGGGAACTACTAGAAGAACTTTAAACTATGGTTCTATAGGTAAGTCTTACGTAACCACCGTTAATGGAAGTAATGTTATAACAGGAATTGCAGCTAATACTATCTTGACTGGTGGTACTGTCTCTACTGCAGCAAAGGGGATATTAATTTCCCAAGATGCTGTAACTAATTTAACAATATATACTATTACTATAACAGAGGGTGCCCCAGTAAGTAAATCATTTACTGCAAGTTTTACTATCGTAGATCTTACAGATCCGTATTCATTAGAACTCGTCTCTTCTGCTGGCCTTGCTTTAAAGAATGGTGTCGGTACTACAGTCATAACTCCGTATATTAAAAGCGGTGGTATATATGTAAATAATGCAACTGGTTGGTCGTTTCTATGGCAGTTAAATAATAAAAACGGTCTTAGGGGAGGGTTTGTAGATTCTGTTGCAACAGACATGACCAATTTCCCTAGTGGATTATCTATAGTCTCACACACTACTGGAGCCACTCCAGCGTTTACACTATCTGCAATACCTACAGGAACTCCATGGGATACTTCGCCACATCTAGCAGATCGTTTAATAAAATGTATTATGGTAGATGGAATTACATCAATGTTTTTTCAAGTAGGTTCTCTAGATGTATCTGGTAAAATAGTAACGGTTAGAAGTGCTGCAACAGGTACTTTTGACTATAATTCAGGAACAGTTAGTTGGGTTACGGACCATTTCCCTACTTCAGCTGTAGCAGTTAATGCATTTGTTGGAGGTAAGCTATTTGTGTGTAATTATTACAAACTTACAGACGGATGTAATTTCTCTGCTGGTGGAGCACTTCAGGCAACTCCTGGAGGTACTAACGATACCGCATCTCTAGTATATAATAGTAGTCTTCAACATACTGCTTACCTATTGACCGATGCTGGGTTAGATATAGATGTAAAGGGCAATTTTATTTGCAGTGCCATAAAGTAATCATAATATATAACTAATGGACTTCTTAGAATAGCGACTATTATGACAAGTATTTTAGCAATGGGACAGCTATCAATAAATGATCTCAATGATCATGTTAATGTAACCTACTCCATCCCACCACCTCCGATTAACCCAACTCCAGGAGACTTATGGTTTAATACCTATAATCTCAGTGAGTTGGATACTCATGGCATGCCTTGTAATAATGCTATGTATTATTATGATAATACTTTTAATCCGTCTTTAGACACAGGTAACCCAAAGAAGAAATATTATCCTAAAATTAGTGGTAATCCTACAAATGGTTACTGGGTTTTAGGACAGGACGCTGCTCTAAGGGCCAGAGTATATTATTCTAATGTTGAGCCGACAGCTACAGAAACTTATAATATAGGAGATATGTGGGTTAATACTGCTACTGGAGATATCTATATTTGGTCTACTCCATCTGCTTGGGATGCCACGATTTCTTATAATGTAGGAAATATAACTTTATATACAGATGGCCATTCTTATTATGCTAAGTTGGGGTCATCTCTAGATTCAGGAGTTAAAAATATTGGGAGAATTCCTGCTATCGGAGGAACTGATTATTGGAGTGACTTAGGGCCACGCACTTGGTCAAGTATAGTATCATATTCTTTAGCTAGTATAGTATATTATTCTGGAAGATATTATAGTTCTCTCGTAGCTGGAACTAATACTAATTTAAATCATACACCAACTTTAACCCAATATTGGACTGATTTAGGTACTACTAGAGCTTCTTGGGTAAGAACTTATGCTTTTTCCGATTTGAGTAATTTATACTCTGCTATGGCTGATGACGGGATATTAAGTAGAGTAGAAAAACCAAGAGCTATGGTTGATTTTGAAACGGCTAAGATAGATTCCGTTGGAAATCCAGTAATAGGTTCAGAAGGTATCATACAAAAAGCTCGTGCTGTAGGAGTTTCGGCAACTGGTTTTGAAGCGGCCTATCTTACTTTATATGCTTATATAGTAAATGTTATTACATTAACTGCTTTTCAAGATACTGCTACAGATACTGTACTACCAGCCGATGGTATTTATACCGGTAACTTAGCATGGTCAACATATTGGCAAAACTATTTTACTGAAAAGACTAAGATTTTATTAGCTCTACAAAACGCCCCTATTCAATATGTTACGTTTGTTATAGATTCAGCCCACGGTGGCAGTAATACTATCAATCTAACTACAAATACATCAGCTTTTGCAGCTGATGGTCATACTGGCGTTGCGGCGGAAACTGTAATGTTAGTTGGGCAAACTACTACTGCTAATGATGGTATATATTCGATTGTACAACAGACTAGCAGCGGTGGTTCGCTGCCCTTGGTAATTCCTCCGCCTAGTTTTTCAGCGTCAAATTCTCAAGGAGCTATCTCAGGAACTGCAGGCACAAGATCCCCTTATACGGTTCGGTGTACTACAATCGGCTCTAACCAAAATAAACACTATACGGGTACTTTTAATTGGGTAGCTAACTCTAACGTATCTTCTGGTACATTATATGTAAACTTTACTGTCACTGATTCATATCTTACTGGAGAACGGGCAATTGTTCAATATAGTATTGATGGTGGTTTAAGCTGGAATAGTTTTGATGGTACTCTAGATGGAATTTATTTTGTTGGTGGTAGCTATACTAAAAGCATTCCTGGTTTAGTTATTGACCTAGCCAATTTAAAAGTACAGGTTGTGGTACATGGTTCAAATATTACTTCTCTTGTTACTAATCCCCACACACTTAACTATATCACAAACTTACCAGAAGAACAAACCTACGGTACTATAGAATCTCAGGATTTTGAAGTTTATGTGACTATTTCCGATGTTCAGTTTACTTCCAGCGTAGCTTCTACTTCTAATAACTGGGCCTTAGCTAGAAAGAGTTCAGTAATTGCTGGCACTGTTTGGAGTATTACTAACGGAACTTATTATGGCGGTAAGAAATGGAAAGCTGGATTAAATTCAGGCTCACTTTATTTAATAGATACTGGTGAGACTGTTACTCAATTACCTTGGGCTGCTATTACAGCTAGAGCTAGTTGGTTAGGGGCTGGCGGTGCTACTGGATTAGGTGTAACTAATGGAGCGTCTTTAGACAATATTGGTAGAGTATCTGGATCTACTGGACACTTAAGAAAAACTGGTACAGATACCTGGGATCTTGACACTACAAATTATGGAATCGGATCAGTAACCTCCGTTACAGCTGGAACGGGTCTTACTGGAGGTACTATTACCACTTCAGGTACTTTATCTCTAGTTGCTTCTGGAGTGTCAGCCGCATCCTATACTCATACTTCACTTACTGTAGATACTTATGGTAGAATTACCGCAGCATCAAGCGGAAGTGTTACTAGTGGAACTGTAACTTCTGTTGGCGTGTCTGTTCCTACTGGGCTAGAAATTACAGCTGGGACCTCTCCAGTATCTAGTAGTGGTACAATAGCTATAGTATTTTCCTCTGGTTATTCTATTCCGACAACTACAAACCAAACTAATTGGAATACTGCATACAGTAATAATCATGCCGCATTAACCCTAGGCACTTCTCAAAATGGATTGTCGTTATCCAGTCAAGTGTTATCTTTGGGGTTAGCAGGAAGCGGAACCACTGGAGCATTAAGTTCTACTAACTGGAGTACCTTTAACGGTAAACAGGATGCCTTAAGCGGAGGTACTGGATTAGTTTATTCTACAACTGGTGCAATTACTTACTTAGATGCTTCTACTTTTGTAAGAACTTCAGGCGACCAATCTATCGGAGGAACTAAAACTTTTACTGGGGTAATTACTCCATCGGTTGGTTCCACTTCAGCAGCAGGCTTAATGTGGCCTACCAATCCCGGTACAGGTAGCGGTGATGCGGCCTGGATGAGATATTGGGCAGTTACCGGGGAAACCACTAAACTTCAAATAGGTATTGATAACGATGCTGACGATGCCTTGGAATTATATGAACAGGGTGCAGTCAGATTATCAATTGCTGGTGGCCTTGTTACTATAGGCTCATTAACAGTTACAAATACAATAACTGGGAGTGTTAGTGGATCAGCTGGATCAGCTGGATATGTAACCAGTTCTTTATCCGCAGGCAGTTATTTAACTTGGTCAACCGGTACTACTTTTAATGGCTCAGCGGCTTCTACTCTGGCTGTGGATGCAACCTCTGCTAATACAGCCAGTAAAGTAGTTGCTAGAGATGGTTCAGGTAACTTTAGTGCTGGCACAGTTACAGTTAACAGCTTAACCGTAGCCAAGGTAGGAACAGATTCCTTAATCACTTTCCCTGCCCAAACTAATGACCCTGCGTATATAAAACATTATGAAAGTAATAATACTGCCATAATGTATTTTAATGTTTCTGACGATGCAAACGACAATTTCCATTTTGGATATACCTCATCCCCTAGTACATTTATTCTACGATCTGACGGTGTGGTTACTGCAGGTGCTTGGAATGGCTCGTCTATTTCTACAACATATACAGATGCCAAAGTAACCGCAGTTAATGCTGGAACCGGTATTGGTGTGAGTGCAACTACTGGTTCATTAACGGTAAGTAATTCTGGGGTACTGTCAGTAACTGCGGGCGGCGGCATATCCGTTAGTCAAACTACTGGCGCTTTAACAGTTACTAATTCAGGTATAACAAGTGTAAGTGGTACCTCACCAATAAGTACGAGCACTACTAGTGGTCAAGTATCAATTTCAATAAGCGCTACAATTGCTGTACCAGTTAGATTCTATTATGAGGCTTGGGTAGATATTGCAGATAAGCAACCATTGTATAGGGTACAAAAGGATTGCACACTAACAGCAATTAGATGGTTTAGAGATGATAATACTGCCGTCTCTAATACCTATTCATTCCCAACAACATCCTCCTCAACAACTTTTGTATTATATAAATATAATAGTAGTGGAACAGTATCTACCTCAGCACCATTTAATACGGGGCCATCGTCTACTGGTATGTCTATAACATTACCAGCAACTATGACAAGCAGCACATATTATAGATCTTGGCAGGATATAGCAACTGGAATGACTGCTCTACTATCTGCTGGAGACTATCTGGAGTTATGTGTAACTAATGGAAATACCAAAGTAATGAGCTTAACAGTTCAATTAGATATCAGCCAAGCTGTAAATACATAGGAATACAATGACTCAGTTCGTTAACCTTTTTGATAAACCCCTTAAGCTCGTATTCCCAGATAATACGGAGATATTATTACCGGCTAGTAATTTTCCAGTCACCTTATCTTATATGGAAATTACACAAGAGTTAAATGGTATGCCATTTAAACTACGAACACCGCATAATCCCCCTGTTAATAACTTACCTGATCCGGTAGAGGGTGTAATTTATCTTGTCCCGTCTTGGATAGCTGTTGCTGTTAAGAGATCCGATTTTGTAGTGGCATTTGCACAAGCAACAGTAACAGATACAAATCTTACAGTCAAAAGTCTTTTTAAGCAAGAATAAGATATGAGCACTTACGGATATGCAGGTTGCGATCAAGCCAGTCCCCAACTTTATGGGGTTGGTATTACGTTCTGGGGAGGTGGGGATTACGTAGATGATGGGATGGACTTCTACGTTGGAAGTTCTTCTACAAATGTATCCGTTTCTGAGGGCGGTACTGAAGTAGCTTATAATGATGGTGGAGGAGATACAGCAACAGCGTCTGGAGGGTCTGGCGCAATTTATCCTGCTGTGGGGACTCATTATTATAGCGTATCTTCTAATACCTCATTTGATCTTTACGATAGATACTATAACGAATACCAAGGGACCGTAATGGCATCCGGTTATGCTGCCGTAACTATGGTTATAACGGTGTTAATGGGGTCTATTACACCAGCAAATCCTAATGTGACAGTAGGTTTAACTAAAGATTTCCATGTATCTGTTTCTGGTGGTTCTGTTAATACCGTTACTTGGAGCTGCCCTGTAGGTTCTTTTGGATCTAACAGCCTTAGTAGCGGAGTAAATACTGTTACTTGGACTGCCCCATCCTCAATAGGTTCCAGTCCCTACACCATCACTGCCACTTCTAACGACGATGGAACCCAAACTCGTACTACGTCTGCTACTCTTATAGCGGCCCCAGTTGCTACGTCTTTAACTGCATCTAATGCTACACCAGCATCTGGCGGAACTTTTACACTAACTCCAACCTATAGCAATGGAACTGGGACATTAACTTGGTCTGGCGACAGTACAGGAACTGAGACTTGCCCTTCCAGCGGGTCAGCCACTAGCTCTATTACAGCTAGTTGGTCTGGCACAAGAACCTATACACTAACGGTTACTAATTCTGCCGGGAATACTGCAACTGCTACTAGGACCGTAACTCCGCAAACATTAACACCTACAATAAGTGCTGTTCTTTCTGGCGGCTTTGGTGTTTCTACGGTAACTATTGGCGGTCCCTATACCTTAGCTGGTAGTAATTATACGTCAGCTACTGGAGTTACGGTAGGAGGTGTTTCTGCTTCCTTTTCAGCAAGCAATGACTATGTTATTTCTTTTACCGTCCCGCAAATGTCAAGTTATGGGTCTAAGGATATAGTAGTAACTAACCCATACGGTACAGCATCTATATCCGTTACGGTAAGTACTCCTAGCATTTCTGCTATATCTCCTTCATCTGCTAACGTAACTGCAGGTAATACACAAACATTTTCAACGTCTGTTTCTAATCTATATAATACTGGGATTACTTGGTCCGCTTCTGGTGGCTCTATTACTTCCGGCGGCGTTTGGACCGCACCAACTCCTAGCACCAACGGACAAGCATACACCATTACTGCTACAGCTACTGGAAATAGCTATACTTCAACAACTGCTACTGGCTATGCATACTTTGTAGTCACCGGTCTTGGGTTAACTGCTACATCTACTACCCCAGCACATAATGGCACTTTTACTTTAACTCCTACTTATAGTTCGGGTACTGGAACTTTAACGTGGTCAGGCGATAGCACAGGTAGTTTAACCTGCCCAGCAACTGGAACAGCTACTAGCTCTATAACAGCTAGTTGGGTTGGGTTAAGAACTTATTTACTATCCGTAAATAACGGAGGCACTGTCACAACTACAACCCTAGGTGTAACTCCTCAGGGCGTTAGTGCTGGAACAATTACTCCTGCAAATTCTACAAAGACTCAATCAACTGTAGTTGCCTTTAGCACAACGGCCTCGGGTGGTACAACAAATGCAGTTACTTGGAGTTGCTCTGGGGCAGCGGGTTCTTTTGGGACGAACAGCAATAGTAGTGGAGTAAATACTGTTAACTGGACTGCCCCAGCAACAACTAGCACGTATACTATTACAGCAACCGCTGCCGATGATGGAACTAAAACAGCATCAACCACAGTTGCCTTAGTTTTACCTCCAGTAACTCCAGTAATAACAACACCATTATATGTATTAACTAGTTCGACAGGGAATGCCGCATCTACTTCTACCAGCCAACCAGCCAGTTCTACTTATACTTGGTCAGTTACTAGTGGGACAATCACCAGTGGACAGGGTACAAATACAATAGCTTGGACTGCACCATCCGGTGCAACTGGGGTAACGCTTTATTGTTATGTTACTAACCCAGCTGGTACTGTCTCTTCTACAGGCAGTTTTCCTGTCGCTGTAGTGGCTACACCAACTACCGGAGGTATTTCAGTAGCAAGAGCTGACGCTGCTGGAACTCTAGATCATGCGTACACCGGATGGAAATTAGCAATAGTTCCTACCTTTACCGCATCTTCTGGGGTTACTTATAGTATTGTAAGATCTGTAAGTGATGTAGACGTTGAAACAGTAGCAAATAATGTTACTAATGGCAGTACTTATATCAGTGTTATACCCGAAACTTCTCAGTATAGATTAAAATCTACTGATAGTTACTGGGGAGTAACTGCATATTCATATAACTGGGCTTCTGGTTCTAACATAGTTACTGTATATGGCAGGGCTCCATCAGCAGAGACTATTGGATACACAGGATATCTAGGAGCATCTGCAACTGCCAGCGCACCAGACAATCTTGTAGTTTCGGGTGGAAGCACCGTTTCATTTAATGCAAGAACCCAAAAAGTCTCTTATGGTAAAGGTTATGTTACCTTAAGTGTCCTCGCAAGCTCAACTATTATATATGGGCATAATGATTTCGGCTCTCCAGACCCATCTACAGCAAGCTGTAGTCTTACTCTAAATAATGCAACGACTTATGCAGTACTTTATACTTATGACGCTTCGGGATATTGGGAGTCTATTAATATATCTAACGCCCTTTTTGATACTGATGGGGTAGAACTTAGATTAACCGCAAACGCTTCTATGGCTTATCATAATCCAGAAATGGAATATAATGCTACAGGAGGTTCTGCTAGTATTTCTATAACTGGCCTTGCCGCTAGAGGCATTGTATGTAAACCCAACCCAAACGCAAAAAAGAGTTGTTGGTTCTAACCTATAAGAGTATTAGGATTAACTTTCATAATTTCTTTTTCGTAAGCTAAGAATTTATTTTTTAGCTCTAGTAATTCCATATACTTGTCTTGGTTATCTTTTATAGCAGCTTCGTAGGCTGTATTAACTTCTGAATATCGCTGTTCCAGCGTCTGTAACGAGAAAAAATAATCGTCTCGCCCTATAGTTATCTTATTGATCTCTTTTTGAATTTCATCAAGTAGACAGTAAATACATTTATTCTCGTGATTATAAATTATCATACTTGATTGTTCAATTAAAACTCTTTTATGGCAGAGTTTACATATAACTATGTCTGGCCGCATTTATGTCTGCCTCTATACTTAATTAAACTATGGAAGCTAATTAATATCATGGAAAAATCTGAGCTAAAAGAGCTTAAAAGCATGCTAGAAAAATTAAATAAAGACTTATCTATTCATATGTTTAGGTTTTCTATGAGTTACGAAGACAGCGGATGGTCCGCAATTAAAAAAGAAATTGAGGAAGCTATAAAAATTATAAATAAGGAGGTATAAATGTTTTTACCAGGCAATGTTATTTTATATAA
>SESF01032727.1_pt1 | contig 11193 bp, 9 predicted proteins | sample 3171521 | NCBI WGS metagenome assembly SESF01 (sample SAMN10866945, study PRJNA518727) | freshwater metagenome | biome: subpolar coniferous forest; feature: holomictic lake; material: water; isolation source: holomictic Lake 227, 6 m and 8 m depth | place: Canada: near Kenora, Ontario | collected...
CGTGCTCGCGGATGAGGACCTGAAGCTGTTCCACGGCTTCGGCTTCAGGGATATTGAATTTCACGGGCGTTTTGCCGACGTACAAATTCACCTTGCCGGGAGCGCCCCCGACGTAGCCGAAATCGGCGTCCGCCATTTCCCCCGGACCGTTGACAATGCACCCCATGATGGCGATTTTAACGCCCTTGAGGTGGTTGGTCGCGGCGCGGATTCTGGCCGTGGTTTCTTGCAAATTGAACAACGTCCGCCCGCAGGAGGGACACGCCACGTAATCGGTTTTGGTGATCCGGCTCCCGACGGCTTGCAGAATGTTGTATGCCACGGGAATCTCGTGGACGCTGTCTTCGGTGAGCGAGACGCGAATGGTGTCGCCGATCCCGTCGCAGAGCAGGGAGCCGATCCCGATGGCGCTCTTGATGCGGCCGTCCTCGCCGTCGCCGGCTTCGGTAACACCAAGGTGGAGCGGGTAATTCCAGTCCGGGCCGAGTTCGTCGAGTCGCTCCACGAGCAGTCGGTAGGTGGCGATCATGACCTTCGGGTTGCTCGCTTTCATCGAGAACACGAAATCGTGGTAATCGAGTTCGCGGGCGAGCCGGGCGAATTCCAAGGCGCTCTCGACCATCCCGAGCGGCGTGTCGCCGTAGCGGTTCATGATCCGGTCGCTCAGCGAGCCGTGATTGGTGCCAATCCGCATCGCCACGCCGCGCTGCTTGCAAAACTCGACCAGCGGGGCAAACCGTTCCCGGATGCGGCAGAGCTCTTCCGCGTATTCGGCGTCGGTGTATTCGACAATCTTGAACTTCTTGGTGTCCGCGTAGTTGCCCGGATTGATCCGGACTTTCTCCACCCACTTTGCCGCCTCAAGCGCGGCCTCGGGTTTGAAGTGAATATCCGCGACGATCGGCACGTCGCATCCGCGTTCGCGCAATCCTTTGACAATGTGTTCCAGGTTTGCCGCGTCTTTGACCGTGGGGGCGGTGATCCGGACGATCTCGCAGCCGACTGCCGCCAGATCGAGCGTCTGCTGGATGCAGGCCGCCGTGTCCATCGTGTCGCAGGTGATCATCGACTGCACCCGCACTGGGTTGCTGCCACCGATGCCGACGTTCCCGACTTTCACTTCACGGGTGAGCCGGCGCTGATAAGAGGAGGAGTTCATGGAATTAGGCTGCTCTTGTCATTTCGTTTTCGGCGTGGCCGGAGTGGCCGCAGCCGGAGTGTCGTCGGTCGGTTTCAGCTTCCGCCAGGGGAGATCCTGCACATCGAAGAAGGTGACGTAGAGCATGTATCCGATGAGGAACAGGGCGCAGGCGCTCTGGATCACTTCCAGGACTTTGACATTCACCGGCTTCCTGCGAATCGCCTCGATAAACGCTAACACAATGTGGCCGCCATCGAGCACCGGCAGCGGGATCAGGTTAAGGATGGCGAGATTGACGTTGAAAAAGACGCTGAACCACAACGCCATGCGCCAGCCCTGCTCGCTTTCGAACATGGTGTAGTAGAGCCGCATGATGCCCACCGGCCCACTGAAATGCTGGGCTTTCACATCGGACTTGGGCGACGCGAGCGCGCCGATCATGTTGCCGATGGTCGTCACGCTATCCACGATCTGCTGCACCGGTCCGGGGTGAATGATCGTCACTCCCGGGTCCCAGGCAATCCCGATCCGCGCCCGGCTTTTGCCTTCTTCGGACGGGAGCGGCTTGGGCTGAATCGAAAAATTAAGCCATTGGTCGCCCCGCTGCACGGTCAACGCCACCGCGCGGTCCGGGTGTTGCTCAATTTCCTCGCTGAGGGTGGCCGGGCTGAAAATCCGCTGCCCATTGACATGCGTAATGACATCGCCGGGCTTCAATCCGGCTTCCGCTGCGGGCGTGTTTGTCTCGACCTTTTCCACCTTTGACGTCATGGCCGGCCCGATTTGAACCTGCCTCAATCCGGCGCGCCCCCATCCTTTGCGGGGCTCTTTCATCCAGCCGGATTCAATGGTGGTCACTTTGCCGTCCCGCTCGATTTTAAACGCAATGTGATCGCCTTCGCTCCGAACGACGAACCACGAGACGCTGTTGATCATCCCGGAGAACCGCTTCACCGCATGCCCATCGACTTCGAGAATCTTGTCTCCCGGTAACAGGCCCGCTCTTTCCGCTGGAGAACCGGGTTCGACAAAACCGATAGTGGTCGTCCGTTCGAGTTCGGAAGTCGGCTTGCCCACCACATACACGAGGCATGCCAGGAGAATCGCCAGCCCAAAGCTGAAGAGGGGGCCCGCAAACGCCACGATCGTTTTGTCCAACGCCGAGATGGGCGGGAGTTGTTCGCGCGGCACGTCCGCTTCGCCTTCGATCACGTCCATCGGCGCGAGCTGCGGCAGCTTGACGAAACCGCCGGCGGGGATTGATCCCAGGGAATACTGGACGCCGTTGATTTTCTTCTGCCAGATCGGTTTGCCGAACCAGACGCCGAATCCCTCGATATAGAGGCCGCGCCAGCGGGCCGCCAGAAAGTGGCCGACTTCGTGAACAATGATGATCACGTTAAAAAGCAAGAGGACTTCGAGCAGGACGAAGATGAAATTGAAAATTCGGAACAACATGGAAAAAGCTAAGGTTCGGGCGTGAATTTGTGGTGATTATATGCCGTTTTGGGAGATCAACTCCGACGCATGGCTCCTCGCGCACCGGTCGGCTTCGACTATAGCATCGAGGGTCGGTTGCGCAACGGATCGGTGGCTCTCCATCACCGCAGCCACAGTCCGCCAGATTCCCGGGAAAGAAAGCCGCCCGTCGAGAAACGCCGCGACGGCCACCTCGTTGGCGGCGTTCATCACGGCGGGGAGCGCTCCGCCGACTTCGCCCGCGTGACGGGCCAGCGTCAGCGCCGGGAAAACGTCATAGCGCGGTTCCTCGAATTCGAGCCGGGCCACTTTTGCAAAATCGAGCGGGCGCAGGGTGTTCGGCACCCGGTCCGGCCAAGTGACGGCGTATTGGATTGGGAAACACATGTCCGAGTGACTCAGTTGCGCCAGTACCGAGCCATCCACGAACTCGACCATCGAGTGGACGATGCTCTGGGGATGGACAATGACATCGACCCGGCTCATCTCGACATCGAAAAGCCACCGCGCCTCGATCATCTCCAACCCCTTGTTGAAGAGCGTGGCGGAATCGATCGTAATTTTCGATCCCATGTTCCAAGTCGGATGCTTGAGCGCTTCGGCCGGGGTGACACTCTCCAGGCGTTCCGCCGGGGCCGTGCGGAACGGTCCGCCGCTGGCCGTGAGGATCAATCGCTGAACTTGTGAAGAGGGTCGGCCTTCAAGACACTGGAAAATCGCATTGTGCTCGCTATCGACCGGCAGGACTTTGATCCCCTTGCGTCGGGCCGCTTCCATAACGATCTCCCCGGCCATCACCAGAATCTCTTTGCTGGCAATGGCGAGGTCCTTGCCCGCTTCGATTGCCGCCAGGGCGGGCTTCAGTCCGCCAGTGCCCACAATGGCGATGAGCACCATGTCGGCTTCAGGCAGCGTGGCGAGTTCGATCAAGCCGCTCTCGCCTTCAAAAATACGACGGGAACTCCGAATCGCTTCCGGCAGTGCCGCAGCCCCGCCGTTTTCCCCGTCTGTAAGACAGAGCGCCGCTTCGGGGAATTCCTCGGCGAACTCCAGCAGCTTCGAGAGATTGCGGTGCCCGGACATGCCAACGATTTGCATCCGCTCCGGGATGTCGCGAGCAACCTTGGCTGCACTTTGACCGATGGAGCCGGTGGCTCCGAGAACAACGAGTTTTCTCATCCAGAAATTTGCTTAGGCCACACCGATAACTACCCGAAGGTAAAAGAAGAGCAGGGGGGCCGTAAATAATAGACTGTCGATCAGGTCCAGCGCGCCACCGATCCCCGGCAGCAGCCGCCCCGAGTCCTTCACGTCGGTGCCCCGCTTGATGATCGACTCGGCCAGATCGCCAATGATGGCCGCAAAACCGAGCAGCAACCCGAGGATCGTCGCATGCAGCCAGTTTAGCCGCGAGAGATGCTCCGGCATGATCCCAAACATCGCGTAGCTGCCGAGCGTGGAAATCACCAGCGCGCCGAAAAACCCTTCCCAGGTTTTCTTGGGGCTGATGTGCGGAACCAGCGGGTGCTTGCCAATGAGGCTGCCGGTGAGATACGCGCCCATGTCGCTGAATTTCGTAACCACCACCAGGTAAAGGACATAGAATTGTCCGGTTACATGCAGATCGGGCGAGCGCGGGAGCGCATAAACGATTTTGGTGACGAAATTGAAGAGCCAGGTGACGTAGAGCAGGCCGAAAATCGTGTAGGCCATGGTCGGGAGCGGGGAAACCTCGCGTAACCCTTTGAACATTTGCCGGGTGAACACCGTGAGCAGAAACCCGAGCAGCGACATGAACTCCCAATCGTACGACTGCGCCGGCCCGACCGTCCGGTAATAGTGGAACGAGCCCGCGATCAGCACGGCGCCGCAGACCATTGCCGTTCCCTTGAAGTTCGGCAACCCCTTGTGGTCGAGCATCTTAAAGAACTCCCACAGGCCCCTTAACCCGATGGCCGAGATCAGGGCGAAAAAGGTGAGTTCGTGCCCCTTGAATACAGCCCACAGCGCCACGGTCCATAGGACGATGGTGCTGGCGAGCCTGGAAATAAAAACGCTCTTCATAGGGAAGTCGCCGGAGAATCTTGGAAGCGCCCGCCGATGGCAAGAAGGAAAAGGAAGACGCGGAGACGCGGGGACGGGGAGACGAGATGGACCAGATGGACTGAATGGACGAAGACATCCCCTGTTCATGCCCGTCTATTGGGAGGCGTCCCCGCGTCTTCCCCCCCGGCACAACCATCGTTCTCCGATTGCCCGAAATACCCAATACACGAGAGAGGCGAAACTACTATGGCTGAGACAATTTTGATTACGGATACAGGGACAACCACGCAAACGAGACCCGAGGAAATGCATCGTCAACCGTCGCAGGAACGCCGGGGCCGGCTGAGTCGGACTCCTTCGCATCAGGGGTCGTTGATCAACGTGAGCGAAGGTGAGCGGCAGGGATCGATCTACGCTGGGATTGCGTTGATGCTTTTGGGATTCATCCGGCGGGGCTTTAGCGGGGTGCTTTTGGGCGGATTGGGCTCACTGCTGCTGGAGCGCGGCATCACCGGACACTGTTCGATGTACGAAAACATGGGAGTGAGCAGCGCCGGGGGGAAATCGGCGGCCCCGAGATTCGGACAGAAGGTGGAGCGCAACATCAGTATCAACCGGCCTCGCGAACAAGTATTCGCGTTCTGGCGTGATTTTCGGAATCTGCCGCGGTTTATGGAACATGTGGAGCGGGTCGATATCTTGGACGATCAACGCTCGCACTGGGTCGTGAAAGCGCCGGGCGGCGGCACTGTCGAATGGGACGCCCGGATTATCAATGAGCACCCCAACGAAATGATCGCTTGGGAAAGTCTGCCAGGAGCGGAGGTGGAGAACTCCGGGAGTGTTTGGTTTACCCCGGCCCCGGATGGCAGGGGAACGCAAATCAAGGTTTCCTTCCAATACAATCCACCGGGAGGGATGCTCGGAAAGGTCGGCGCCTGGCTCTTTGGGGAATCGCCCGAGCAACAAATCGAACAGGATCTGGCCCGCCTCAAGAATGTGTTGGAGGGGAGGGAGACAGCCGGTGCAGGCGCCGGTGTGCAAACCGTAACCCAACGTTCTGGGCGTTAGGGATTTTCAGGGGGAAATCAGGGGCAAGGGCAAGCAACGGAGAGGGACCAAAGGGCGTGGGAGCCGCGAGGCGCTCACGCTCTTTGTGCGCGGAATGAATGGGAATTATGGGAAGCATGGGAGTTATGGGACCCATGCTTCCTATCAGCGCCTCTTACCCTTCTTTTCGCAAAAAGAAGCCTTCTGAATAGCCGCCCTCGTAAATTTCTTTTGACGCAAACGGCCTGAAAACCCCATGTTGCTACCACCTTATGAACTACGACCTTATTGTGATCGGTGGCGGGCCCGCGGGATATGTCGGGGCGATTCACGCGGCTCAACTCGGGAAAAAAGTGGCCTGCATCGAGAAGGAGCGCGCGGGCGGCACCTGTCTAAACTGGGGCTGTATCCCGACGAAGTCGCTGCTGCGGAACGCGGAACTCTATCACTTGATGTCTCACCGCGCGGCGGAGTTTGGGTTTGAGTTCGACAACGTCCGCTTTGACTGGAGCAAGATCATCAAACGCTCCCGCGACGTCTCGGACAAGAACGCTGCCGGGATCGAGTTTCTCTTTAAAAAGAACAAGGTCGATTACATCCTCGGCGAGGCGAGCCTGGAAAAGGCGGGTTCGGTGAAGGTGAAGTCGTCCGACGGCAAGGAGGAGACGCACACGGCCGCAAAGATTTTGGTGGCGACCGGTTGCCTGCCGCGGCCGATGCCGGGGTTGCCGTTCAACGGGAAAACCGTCATCAGCAGCAAGGAAGCGATGATCCTGGCCACCCAGCCCAAGTCGATGATCATCATCGGCGCGGGAGCGATCGGCACGGAGTTCGGCTATTTTTACAACGCGTTCGGCACCAAGGTGACGATCGTTGAGATGCTGCCGAACCTTTTGCCCGTGGAAGACACCGAAGTCTCCCAAGTGGTCGAAAAGTCGTTCCAGAAGCAGGGGATCACGGTGCTGGGAAACACCAAGGTCGTCAAAGCGGAAGCCGACGAAAAGGGCGTGCGGATCAGTATCGAAGGCAAAAAGACCGAAACTTTGGAAGCCGACGTGGCATTGGTAGCCATTGGCGTGCAACCGCTCCTGCTTCCCGGCCTCAAGTTGGAACTGACCGAGCGCGGTTATCTTAAGACCAACGAGAATTACGAAACCAGCGTCCCCGGCGTTTACGCGGCGGGCGACATTATTGGGCCACCGTGGCTCGCACATGTGGCCAGTTACGAGGCGATCCAGGCCGTGGACGGCATGTTCAAGCCCGGATACAAGCCCAAGAAAGTCACCACGTTCCCTGGCTGTACTTATTGCAATCCGCAGGTCGCCAGCGTGGGCCTCACCGAGCGCGCCGCGAAAGAAAAGGGTCTCAAATTCAAGATCGGCAAGTTCCCTTTCATGGCCAGCGGCAAGGCGCGGGCGATCGGAGAGATCGAAGGCTTCGTGAAGCTGCTGATCGGCGAGCCGAATGGCGAGATTCTCGGCGCTCATATCGTTGGCCCCGAAGCCACAGAGATGATCGCCGAGCTTGGCCTCGCGATCACTCTGGAAGCGACTTATGAGGAGATCGAGGCGACCATTCACGCGCATCCGACCTTGAGCGAGGCCGTGCATGAAGCCACGGGCAACGCCTTCGGCCACGCGATTCATATTTAGGGGGCAATGAAGACGAAGTGGGGGATCATCGGGACGGGGCGCATCGCCCGCAAATTTGCGGACGGGCTGCGGCAGTCACGGACCGGTGAGCTTGTCGCCGTCGGCAGCCGTTCTCAAGACTCCGCGAACCAGTTCACGAAAAAGTTCCCGGCGACCGCGTACGGGAGTTACGAGGCGCTCCTGGCCGATCCCGCCATCGAGGTCGTGTATGTCTGCACGCCCCACCCGATGCACGCGGAGTGGGTGATCAAGGCCGCCGAGGCCGGCAAACACGTCCTCTGTGAAAAGCCGCTCGCGGTCGGGTATTCCGACGCCCTGGCCATGATCGAGGCCGCCCGTCGCAATGATGTCTTTCTGATGGAAGCGTTCATGTATCGCTGCCATCCGCAGACGGCGAGGGTCGTTCAACTCATTCGCGATCAGGTGATCGGGGAGGTGAAGTTCATCCGGGCAAACTTCAGTTTCTCCATTCCGTTCAATCCTGAAAGCCGACTGCTCGATCCGAAACTCGGGGGCGGCGGCATTCTCGATGTCGGTTGCTACTGTGTTTCCATGGCGCGGTTGATCGCCGGCGCGGCATGCGGCAAACCCTTTGAAAATCCGATCGAAACAGTCGGGGTCGGCCATCTGGGGCCAACGGGCGTGGATGAATACGCCATCGCCTCCCTCAAATTTCCCGGCGGCGTGCTGGCCCAAGTGGCGGCCGGCGTGCAACTCTCGTTGGAAAACAACGTCCGCATTGTCGGCAGCGAAGGGAGCATCCTTGTGCCCGCTCCGTGGATCGTCAATGGCCTTGCCCCCGGATTTTCAAAGATCCTCGTTTTCAAGGACAACATCCCCGAGGAAATTGTCATCGAGGCGGATCGTAGCATCTATGCCATGGAAGCCGACCATGTCGCGGAACATATCCCCGACCGGCAAGCGCCCGCCATGTCTTGGGACGACAGCCTCGGCAACATGAAGACGCTCGATGCCTGGCGCTACGCGCTCGACGAGATTCCTTATTAAGTGAAACGACGGCGGTAGGCGACGAGCACTTCGCTATTCCGAGCCGAAATCGATTTGAACTCGGCGGAGACTCTGGGTTCCTGGCTGAGCCTCGCCCAGAACTGTTCTGCAAGCGCAACGGCAGCAGTCCAAAAAGGCATCGCTTCCGGCGGTGGGGGAGGGGGTGAAAACGGTTTCTCTGGAAGCTGGCCTTCGCTCCCCGGCCGGTAGGCCATGGGAAGCATGTCGTAAACGGGAGCGAGCGCGAGCGGACGGTGCGGGGTTAAGAACAGGCTTACATTCCCAAAGTGCATGTCCGCATTGGCGATCAATTCGCCGAACCACCAAAGGAGTGTCAGGCGGGCGGCATCCTCCTCGGTGATCCAGCCTTCCTCCCGAAGGCGTCCGGCTGCGGCGGTCCAGGGAGTGTAGGGTTCGCAGAAGTAGGCGGCATCCAGGGCAAGCAGTGAAACCAATCCACATCGTCCGATGCTTTCGATCCGGTCGAAGCGCTCGGATTCCAAAAAAAACCGTCCATCGGATTCCACCAGTTTCGTGCAAGCCGCCGGAATGCCGTTCTGGTTCAGGAGTGTTGCCGCGAGATGTTCAGCAATGAGCAAATCGGCCCAGCGCCGCCCTTCGGGGCGATCTAAACGACCGCTGAACTTCACGATAACGTGCCGGACTGAGCCGTTATCGTCCTTGATCCGCGCCGTGAATTTTGGTTGTTCTCCTCCGGCGGAAGACCCAGGCCATTCATTGGCCAACGCCGCATCGGCCAAGGCTGGATAGTGCATGGCGCGGGACCTCGCAGGCACCATCCCTCGGTCGTCAAACATGCGCTCTTGCGCTATGGCCAGCATCGCCTCGCCGATAACAAACGATCCGGGGAGATCGTGGCCATGGCGGATCAGGGACGCCGCCACCTGGTCGGCATTCCACAAACGGGGATCCGGCGAAAGTCCCAGCGCAGGGCCATAACTCTTGGCAAAGGCACGCCCCAGAAATCCCTGGGGACGAAGGTCGTCCAGAAACCAAGGGAAATCGGGATAGAGGCCCAGCGGAAACGCGTTGCCCCGGAGGGTTTCCCAAGGGTTTTCCTGCTGAAGCGCCCACAGCTTGGGTTGCAAGGCGTTGAGCAGGCCCACTCGATGTGGCTTCCCCGCCGCATCGATCTCATACAGAGGCCAAGCATTCCCAAGCGGCGGGATGTTGCGCGCCATTGCATAAGACGTTAGTTTTCCGCGTCCCAGCCGAACAATCTGACGACCGACCCTGGAAAGAAGCCGCGAGGCGGTTGGCTGGCTGATTTTCAGAGCCGCAGCGATTTCGGCAGCCGAAAGTGCGCCCCGGCGTCGGAATTCGAATTCGAGGAGTGGCTCGTAGTGAGGCATGGCGGATAGTGAATAGAAAATGAATCACGTTTCCATGGGTGGAAGCAACTGCGAATGCGGAAAAGTGAATAGAAAATGAATAGAATACATCGTGGGCAAATCGCGTCGTGTTGCCCGCATCAAGAACGTCCCGCTTCTATTTGCCCCGATTCGCGTGGTTGATCCACGTAAAGACCATCACCCAAAAGGTGAGTGCCAGGCTGAAGAGCGGGATCTGGAGCAGAGAGGGGAGGGCGTACACCATGCTCACGAGCGGAATCCAAACGCCCCAAGTGGCCACCAGCGTCGGCAGCGTCTTGGTCTTGTAGAAGCGCTTGGTCAACACCCGCGACATGCCGGCCAGTCGGTAACCCTGGTTTTTCCACTCGTAGCAAGCATTCCCAAAAGGCCCGGCGTAGATCGGATTATAAACGAATTGATCCACAAACACCTTGATGCTCACCACGCAAAAGCTGGCATGCGATCCAAAGGCCCGCGCCTGGCCGCGATAGAATGCGTCCACGACCATCGCCTGAAATCCCCAAAACACGATTCCGAAGGCGAGGTTTTTGAAGTTATCGAGCCGGACGCGACCGCGTTGGAACACGCCGATGAGCAGTATTTCCGGCAGTACCCCGCCCGCCAGCGCTCCCGCCGCGAAAGAAAAGAGAAAGCCGCTGTGCCGCTTCGCCTCCGCCAGATGCGCCAGCCAGTCCTGAGTCGGTTTATGATAATAGTAACCCAGCACAAGGGTGATCATCGCGGCTTGCACGATGAAGGCGGGCACGAGGTTTGCCCGGGCGGCCCGGAGGCCCACGAGCAACGGGTGATAATCGTCTGTTTTGGTGTCGGAATTCACGAAGGACGCCGAAAGTAATGCGCTTCCGCAGAAAAACCAGTTTTCAAATCGATTCGAAGACCGTAATAAGAGCGCTCCATGTCGCCACACGAAATTTTTGCCCGGATGTCGCCCGAATCGGCCTCACAACTGTTGAGCTACCTGTTCGAAAAAGAAAAGCCCCTCTACAAGGCGATGATCGACTCGCTGGCCAAGCAGCGGAACCTGCGTCCGGTTTTTGTGGAGCGGAAGCCCCGCAATGAGCGGTTCGCTTGGATTCAGGCTGCCCTGGGGCGCAGAAACAGCGAAGCGGTTGCCGCGCAACTGCTCCAAATCTGGCTGGTGGGCGCCCACTCCAAACTCCTGTGCGACTTTCTCGACGGGCTCGGAATCGCCCACGACGAAAAAGGGATGGTCGAATCGCTCCCGGACGCCCCTGCCAAGGAGCAACTCATTCCTGTGCTTGACGATCTGCTCACCAAGCACGACCCGACCGTGGTTGCCATTTATCTGCACGCGTTCCAAGGATTGGATGATAAGGGCGGCTGGCCGACGCTCGAGGAGCTGCTCCAAAGCGATCCCCGGTTGCAACTGGCGGCCAAGGCCGCGGCCTAGCGGTGGCCCAGC
>SESF01008560.1_pt1 | contig 11189 bp, 8 predicted proteins | sample 3171521 | NCBI WGS metagenome assembly SESF01 (sample SAMN10866945, study PRJNA518727) | freshwater metagenome | biome: subpolar coniferous forest; feature: holomictic lake; material: water; isolation source: holomictic Lake 227, 6 m and 8 m depth | place: Canada: near Kenora, Ontario | collected...
ATTGTTGGCAGACAATGAAAGATTCCTGAGAGATATCAGTTATTTACAAGATGCCAAAATACTTATCAGAAATTCTTTCAACAGTGATGATCGAGTTGATGTGATCATTGTTTGTAAAGATCTATTTCCTGTGGGAGGAAGTGCCGACTTGGGAAGTGAAAAACTATTGAACTTTGAGGTCAATGATGACAACCTTGCAGGCACAGGTGATCGAATTGCTTTTAGAAATATGGTTGACCTTGATAGAAACCCCCCTTATGGATTTCGGGCCGAATATTTAAAAAGAAATATCATGGGCTCTTTCGTTAATATTAATATTGCTTACAGTAATATGGAACCTGCATTTAATAGTGGCAGAAGAGAAGAGACAGCCCTTTTTATTAAAGCCGATTTGCCCTTAGTTAGTCCATATAGTACCTGGACCGGCGGTTATGAATCATCACAAAGATTTACTACCAATAATTATATCGATGACTCATCGTATAATTCTGATTATAAATACAACTATAGCATCCATGATCTTTGGGTAGGTTATAATATTGGAGCAAAAAAACATTTATCAGAACAGATCGCCAATCGGCGCAAACATATATTGGCTATAAGAGGAGTATATCGAAAATTTATAGACATTCCGAATTATGACAAAATTTTTTACAATAGTTTTTACGCAAACCTGACTTCCATTCTAACTTCGGTTTCTGTTTTTGAACAAGACTATTATCATACAAATTTCGTATACGGATTTGGAAGGAATGAAGATGTGCCTGAAGGTTTTTCTATGTCACTTACTGGAGGATGGACTAATAAGAATGATTTTTCTAGACCTTATCTAGGATTTGACTATCAACGTTTCTATTTTACAAGGAAGAATGCTTATGTTAATTATATTTTTAAATTCGGCACTTATTATGGCGATAAGCAGTTAGAAGATCTTAGTCTTTTAACTGGATTTGAATACTTTACTAAATTAGGAGGGGTAAAAGGATCAAGGTGGAGAACCAGACAGTTTATTAGCGGAAGTGTAACTCAATTAATGCATACCGAATTAAACGACCCTTTAAGAATATCAGGAATCTACGGATTACCAGAGATAAATGATATAACAATCAAAGCATCTACTAGAATAACTGGAAACTTCGAATCGGTTTTTTATAATACTTGGAAGTTTTTTGGATTCAGTTTTGCGCCTTTTGGTTTTACTAATATTAGCTATCTAAGAAAAAGTGGCGCTAGTATTTCTGAGGGGGACATTTATTCATCTATTGGTGCTGGTATTAGAACCAGAAATGAAAACCTTGTTTTTGGCACCATGGAACTACGTGCTTATTATTATCCACGTGCAGTTGGTTCGATGAATATATGGAACCTGGTTTTTAATACAGATCTTAAATATAAATACAATAGTCAATTAGTGGCCAAGCCAGACTTTGCTGTTAACAACTAACTTTAGAGCATATTTTTGTCGCGCTAATAATAGATGAATTTTTCTTTTACTATACACAACCTTTAACTTAGCTTATTGTTAATAAAGAGCAGTTACTTTTCATCTGCATCATGCAATATGGTACAAGCATATAATTTTTTGGCGAGCTGGCAGTTATTTCCAGAAAAATGTGATTTTCAAAATGGACTAACTCCTAAATCAGGCAATTACAAAATTGAATCTGTAAAGAATGGCCATAATTTATTAATTAGTATTAATTGGGTAAGTATTGAAAATGAAGCTTTTTATAGTCAGTATGAAATTGTACCCGACGATACCATCCGCCCATTCGACAACCAAGAAATAGCCGATTCAATTCAGGCCTCTATTGTTAATGCATCTACTATTCGATGTGTGTTTTTCAAGGAGGATAAAAGTATACTTACTGTAACGCACGAAATATTATCAAACGGTTACTTAAGAATTACGCAAGAGGGTTTTAATAAAGAAGCAGCTTCTTTTACCAATATTGAGATCTATCACAAACAGATGAGTGTGTTACCCTATGCATCATCGGTAGGAAGTGTTGCTATCAGGCCAACCAAGGAAGGTGTTATAAAGCACAAAGCATTAAGTGCAATGGAAGACCAAACCAATATGCAATTAAACCAGATCCGTCAGCAAATTGAATTACTGGCCAAGCAGGCACAGGAAATCAGAAAGCGCAAAGAATTGAGTTTAATGATCTATGAAGCAAAGCTTAGTTTCAAGCCTCAAATCGGACAGGTTTATCACTTATACGAAAAAAGAGATCATACCCATATCCTTTCTTTAGTTGCACCCCAAGAATGGGGCGGTGCGGGTCCGTTCAAACAATTCCTTTCTTCTGTGCAATTGCTAGCAGATCATACCTGGATTGAAGTAGGAAGCGCTGCTGCTTTCCAGTAATATTTAACTAAGCACTCCATATAAACTTCCACCCTTTTCAAAAAGTCGCTCTATTCTTTTTTCAATAGCTGCATCTTTTACAACTGGAGGTGCATGATGCGGTTTAATTCGTGCATCAATAATCAAAGGCCCATTACAACCCCAATGTTTATGTGTGGTAAATGCATCTATGCCATGTATATCATGCGACGGATTGCAACGTGTATAAGTAACCCATAGATAATTATTCAAAGTAGCAGCAATAAACTTGGCATCATCACATAAAACAATGATTGCCACTCCTGATAATTCTATCATTTTTTCAGATAGCTGTGCATTTAACGAGGCAATTTCTTCTAGCGTTTGTTCTTCGTTGATATAAGGCTTTGCTGTTAATGCAACTACTCCGGGCATTGCCATTGATGGATTTTCAAAGCCATTCATCTCGTATAAAACTGCGGGAATTTCTTTCGTTAATTTCCTCAAAGGTTCGCCATAAGCAGCAAAAACCACTTTACTTCCTGTATTAATACCTGTTCCTGAATAATCTAGTGTATCAATTGTTGTGTTGGTATAAAAATGAATATCTCTTTTAAAATCGATTCGCTCCAATACAAATTGCATAAATGCTTGCACATCATGGGTAGATAATTGATTGGTATCATCTGCCGTAATAAACAAAAATTTAGCAAGACTTAATTGTCCAGTTCCAAGCACATGATTGGCAATCGTTAATAATTCGGCGGGATGTTTGGTAGGCAAATATGGCGTATACCTTTCACTGCCAATTGCCAATAATAAGGGATGTACCCCAGCCGCATCCACAGCATGTATTTCTTTTAGTCCCGGTACTTCCATAGGTATGGCAGCACCAGAAATTTCATGGATCAGTTCACCAAAACTGGTATCTTCTTGTGGAGGTCTTCCAACAACAGTGAATGGCCAGATGGCATTTTTCTTTGCATAAACCTTGTGCACACGCAATACAGGAAAAGGATGGGTTAAACTATAATATCCTAGGTGATCACCAAAGGGTCCCTCTGGTTTATTATCCCCCGGAAATACTTCCCCAGTAATTACAAAGTCCGCATCCGTACTAATCCCAAATCCATCTGCATAAGTATATCTGAATCTTCTACCACCCAATACCCCAGCGAAAGTCATTTCACTAATTCCCTCGGGCAAAGGCATTACGGCGGCAACTGTGTGTGCGGGGGGACCGCCAACAAAGCAACTCACTTTTAAAGGCAGGCCTTTGCGATTCGCTTTTGTTTGATGTACGCCAATTCCCCTATGCAATTGATAGTGTAATCCAATTTCTTTATTGGGTATATAGTCGTTACCTGATAATTGAATGCGATACATACCTAGGTTCGATTGCATGATTCCCGGTTGATCAATATCTTCGGAATAAACTTGAGGTAAAGTAATAAAAGCACCCCCATCCATGGGCCAGTGTTGAATAAGCGGCAGATCTGTAATATTTATTTCTTCATAAAATATAGGCTGACTGGAAGGATTTTTCAAAGGCAGGGCCTTCAATGCAGCCATCCCGGTTTTAAAATTATCGATCGGATGTTTAATGGCTTTGATTGGATCAGCTTTCAATTCAACTAATTTTTGAACTGAATCAAGTGTATTTCTAAAAATGAATTTACTGCGTTCGATGGTACCGAAAATATTGGAAGCCGCACGAAACTTCGACCCCTTCACATTTTCAAATAATAGGGCTGGCCCCTTTGCCTCATACACCCTCATATGAATCGCAGCCATTTCTAAATAAGGATCAACTTCCTCTTTGATCCTGATTAGTTGACCATTTGCTTCTAAATCGATTAAACAAGATTCAAGTGATTCGTAACTCATATAAATACAACAATTCTTGATTCGAAAAGTTAGAAATTAGCGCAAAGTTAGCTATTAATAACACTTGTAGAATCTGCTTATCTTTGCTGTATGACCAAATTGAGTGTGAACATCAACAAATTTGCCACCATACGCAATAGCCGAGGGGGCAATAATCCAGATGTAGTAAAAGCTGCAAAGGATGCAGAACGTTTTGGCGCCAATGGTGTTACCGTGCATCCACGCCCCGATGAACGACATATTCGTTATGCCGATGTCCGGGATATTAAAAAGATCATTACTACTGAATTTAATATTGAAGGCAACTGTAAAGAGCAGAAATTTATTGATCTCGTATTAGAAGTCATTCCAGACCAGGTAACATTAGTTCCTGATACCTTAGGGCAGCTTACAAGCGATCATGGCTGGGATACAATTCAACACAAGGATTATCTGATTGAAACAATTCGAGTATTTAAACAAGCTGGCATTCGTGTATCGATTTTTGTAGATCCTATTCTTGAAATGGTGGAAGCGGCGGCACTTACTGGAACTGATAGAATTGAACTATACACAGAAGGATATGCTACGGCATATGCCAAAGGGGAAAGAGCCAATGCCATTGGCCATTATGTAGAAGCTTCAAAAAGAGCGAATGAATTAGGGATGGGCATTAATGCTGGACATGACCTGGATCTGCAAAATTTAAAATTTTTCAAACACCATATTCCTTGGTTAGATGAAGTAAGTATTGGTCACGCATTAGTATGCGATGCACTTTATTTGGGTTATGAAAATGCCGTTCAAATGTATCAGCGTCAATTGCAATACTAGCATATGACAGCCCTCAAGAAACGAATCAAAAAAATTGCAGAAAAGACAGCTGGTGCGGGTGTCGCCAAGAATTTACATTATAAATTCAAAAGCGTTTTCAACTATTTTAAAAATAGAAAATTTAAGGCAAAGAATCCTGGCATCTCAATACCACCAGATGAATGGTTGTTCGAAACCTTTCAACTAGATTATCAAAAATATTTCGATGACGGGAATTTGGCTGCAGAAGAAATTTGGAAATGGACCATCCAATATATATCTGCTGAAACGCCTGCTATACTTGACTGGGGATGTGGCACAGGAAGAATCATTCAACATTTACACCGACAGAATCCTTATGCTTTATTATATGGTGCAGACATTAATGAAAAAATGATTACCTGGAATCATCAACATATCAAAGACAGTTATTTTTCAAAAATTACTTTACAAACACCCACCGAATATCCTGCTAATTATTTCGATCTAGTGTACGGAATTTCTGTATTCACACATCTTTCAGCTAGCATGCAAAAAGATTGGATAGAAGAAATGAGTAGAATTTTAAAACCTGCTGCCATTTTATTGGTTACCACACATGGCTCCTATTTTACTAACCAATTGCTTGAAGCTGAAAAAAAGCAGTACCACCACAAAGGTTTTTATGAAAAGACTTTTCAAAAAAACAATCAACCAGTTTTAGGCGATAGAAATTTTACCGTTTATGAAACAGCTGATTTTTTTGAAAACATGATTGCTAACAATTTTAATACAGTTGCTTATTTTGACGGATCAGTATCTCCTGAAAAGTTCGGGGGACAAGACCTCTGGATACTTCAAAAAAAATAGCCTCTGAGATTTTCAGAGGCTATTTTTTTATTTATCAGACTTTTCAGTTTCGGCCTGTTTTTTATTCCTGTACTCTGAATCCTTCACGAGTCTTTGCACATCATCTAGTTTGCCTACAAACAAACTTCGTCCGTGAGTACCCAATATAATTTCGTTTTCACGAGGCTGGGTAACAATATCATGAATAGGCAAACTAAAAGGAAGTCCCTTATCCCATCCCATAAAACTACTACCAGCATCAATACTCACATATAAACCACCGTCTGTTCCAACATATAATAACCCATCAACCAAATGATCTTCTTTGATTACATTAATTGGTTCATTAGGTAAATTTTTACCTATCTGTTTCCATGTTGAACCATAATCATCACTCACATACAAATAAGGAAGGAAATTATCGTTACGGAAACCATTTAAACTTAGATAAACCCTACTTTCCTGATAGGCACTTGCAATCACACGGCTCACATATAAACCCTTTGGAAGTTTTTTGTTGATCAGGGTCCAGCTATAACCACCATCCTTACTTAATTGCACATTTCCATCATCAGTACCCACATAGATCAATCCAAATTTCAACGGACTTTCACTAATTGTAGTTAAGGTACCAAATGGCACATCACCTTGAGTTGGATTGGTTGTTAAGTCGGCACTGATCGCTGGTAAACTATCTCCTTTATTAAATGAACGATGGAATTTATTAGAACCATAATACAATATATCTGGATTATGCTTGCTTAATAAAATGGGCGACTGCCAGTTGAATCTAAACTGTGCTTCACCTAAATCGTTCGAAGGTTTAATGAATTTAACTTCTTTGGTTGCTAAATTCTGGCGAGAATAAGAACCATACTGAGAGCCACTATACACGGTTTTATTATCGCGTAGATCTACTTGCACCTGCATCCCATCTCCTCCATTAATTGATTGGAATGGGTTATTGCCAGATGCATACCAATTATAGTTCTCACGGTTGTTACCTGGTCCGTACCAAGTTCCATTATCCTGTAAACCACCGTACACATTATAAGGTTTCGCATTATCAACAGCAATATTATAATACTGTCCAACTGCGGGTGTATTTGCTTTGAACCAATGTGCACCATCATCGTAGGTTATATTACAACCACCATCATTACCATTAATGATATGGCTATCTTTTGCAGGATCGATCCATACAGCGTGGTGATCTGAATGCACCTGTTCTTTATGAATAGCCTTAAAAGATTTACCTCCATCATTACTCATCATGATCATCAACCCAGTGATGAATAATTTGTTTTCGTTAACTGGACTAACGAAGATCTTTCCAAAGTAATAGCCATACGTGCTGTAGAAACCCCCTGGAATTGAATTATCATTCACTTTTTTCCAGCTTTGTCCGCTGTTCTCGCTACGATACACTTCACATCCCGTAATGGGTGTTTCAGACATTGCAGTATTTGCATCAAATAAGAAATCCCAAATACAAGTTGGTTTAAGCTTATCTGTTTTTACAAGATCTTTTAAAATAGCTGGCGTGTATTTAGCAGGAATTCCATTTCTTCTAGAGCTTGCAAAAGCTCCTAATTTCCGATCATCTAAAGCCTGGAATTGTTCTTTAGTTAAATTTTTAAAATCTTGAATGGTATATCTAGAAGTATCTAAGTTCTTCTTTGCAGTATCCGGCAAGTGTGCCTGATTATCTAAAACTGCATACACGACAGTCGGATTTTTTGGAGAAATGGCTAAGCCAATTCGTCCCAATATATCGCCTGAGGGAAATCCACTTCCTTCTGTAGTAAGCAATTTCCAATTGTTGCCTCCATCAATACTTTTATAAATACCACTTGTTTTTCCGCCTTCCTCAAAATTAGAAGCCGTTCTAGTTCTATACCACATGGCAGCATACAACTCATTAGGATTTTGTGGGTTCATTTCAAGATCAACAGCACCCGTCTTATCATCAATTGCTAAAGTCTGCTGCCAGCTCTTACCACCATCGGTTGTTTTATAAACACCCCGTTCTTTATTGAAAGAAAATAAATGACCTAGTGCTGCAACCCATACCGTATTGGCATCGGTTGGATGCAATTGAATTTTTCCAATATGGTGACTCTCTGGTAATCCAAGATATTCCCAATGCTTGCCAAGGTCAGTAGATTTATACATACCGATACCGGCGTAGGAAGAGCGACTACTATTCACTTCCCCTGTACCTACCCAGATAATTTTTGCCTGCCAATTAATGGCAATATCCCCGATAGTTAATGTATTTTCTGTATCAAAAATGGATGTAAAACTTTGTCCATTATTATTAGTATACCATACACCACCAGAAGCATAGGCAATATAAAACTCAGTGGGGTCGGCCGGATTAGCATCGATATCTACTACCCTTCCACTCATAATACTTGGCCCAATATTTTTAAAGCTATTTTGGTTCACCAAAGAGCTTTTTAAAAGGGCTTTCTTTTGATCGCTGGTTTTTAATCTTTCAGAAGCTGAAGTAGATTTTATTTGAGCATTACTAGTTAGTGCAAACAACACTAGTACAGCAAAAGTTAATTTTCTCATGCGCATATTTATTATTTGTAAATTCGAAGTACAATTTAGGAATAATGCGCCTGTTTTTAATACCGTTAATCATTTTCATTTCATCAGTAAGTTTCGGTCAGTGTATAACTTATAAAATCAGCTCAAAGGCTGATACCTTAAACTGTACCGATGCAAAAGGAATTAAGCATGGTCAATGGATAGTTCATGTTAATGCCTTACGTGGTGAATCTGGATATGAGGAAGAAGGCGTTTTTGTAAATGATCGAAAAGAGGGCAGTTGGCGGAAATTTAATTTGATGGGCGATTTGATGGCAATTGAGAACTATCGTTGGGGAAATAAAAATGGAAAATCATCTTATTTCAGTTTGGTGGGATTGGAACATGAAGAAAGTTGGATGGCATTGAACCCAGGAAAACTAATCGACACAATTGATGTGCCTGACCCCAAATACCCCGATCAGTATGAGCGTGTGGTAGTTAAGAATGAGGGCAACTCCTTGAAGCATGGCGTTTGGAAATATTATAATCCGAATTATGGCAATATCCTGAAAATAGAAACCTATGTCTTAGACCAATTGCAGACCGACAATCAGGGAATTAGCAATACAAAAATTCTGCCTGAAGCGAAGGACAGTACAGGGATAAAACCGGGCGATAAGTCAAAGCCTAAACCCAAAGAGGTAGAAGAATTTGAGAAAAAGAACAAAAACAAGAAAAAAATAACAATCAGAGACGGAAAAACGGGCTAAATTTTCCCTCAAAAGCAACCAAATTAATATAAGAAGCGTATCGCAATTTGAGAATGCCAACTATTGGAACACAAATTGCCTCATACCAGTTATTTTAGAAATTTGCCCCAGGAACTACCAGAAATAACTAGCCTGATAAAGGGTTGTTGCCAGAACAACCGAAATAGCCAAAGGGAAATATACCATTGGCTGCATGGTTATGCGCTAAAAATCAGTTTCCGATATATTAGCAATCTGAATGAAGCAGAGGAGTTGGTAAGCGAATCATTTGTCAAACTGTTCAAAAATATTCATCAGTTTAATTTCAGTTTGCAAAGCGATCCTGAGGCATTATTAAAAGGTTGGTTTAAACGGATCATTGTGAATACCTGTATCGACCATTTAAGAAAAACGCAACTTAAAATTGTGAGCTATGATGTTAGTCCCGAAAAAGAATTACCGGTTGATCATCAAGAAACAGGGCTCGACAAAATAGCCTATCAGGAAATCATTGAAGCTATTCGACAGCTATCACCTGTTTACAGAACTGTTTTTAATTTATTTGTGATTGAAGGGTTTAGTCACGATGAAATTGCTGCTCAATTAAAAATAAGTGTCGGTGCTTCAAAATCTAATTTATCAAAAGCCAGACAGAATCTAAGAAAACTAATCAAAGAAAAAAAAGAGTATAAACGTTATGCATAGTTTTGATGACGATATGGAACTGGATCAAATTACTAGATCAGCCGCCAATGCTTTCCAAGCTCCTACTGGGGCTAACTGGGAAAAGATGCAGCGTGTACTAGATAAGGAATTACCTCAACAGAAAAAAAGAAGAGGCGGACTTATCTGGTGGATAGCTCCATCTATTCTTGCATTAGGATTAGGATTTATTTGGCTACAATCAAATCAAAAACAACTTGTAACAAAAGCCCCTATTCAAAAAGAATCTATACAACCGAAACCTATACAAAATTCTATAGTTACACAAACAAAAAAAGAACCCGTAGCTATAAATCTGAAAGAGGATATTGTTTTCGAAATATCTAGCGCAAGTTTGAATTCAAAAAAGATAAAAAATATGTTGCCTGATCTATTAAGCAATCCGGCTACTTTAAATAATACAAACACCGTAAACGAATCCCATAAAGAGTCAGCTATTACTCAAGCTGATTTACCTTCCAACAATACCATCAATCCAAACAATAGCAGCAATACCGTAAATGATTCTAATCCTGAGCAAAATAAAAGTGTATCACTAGTTACCTCAAATAAATCTGTACAGGTTCATAATAAGAAAGGATTCTTTATTAGTATAATTGGTGGCTTTGATGCGAGTACTGTTAAGTATAATTACGTTTCTAATGTAGGATATAATATTGGAGGAACTTTGGGCTATCGATTTAATAATCATTGGTCATTACAATCTGGTGCCATCTTCACTCAAAAAAATTACAAACTAAAAGGTGCAGATTTTCACGCACCTAAGGGAAGTTGGATCAGTTATTATGATATTGAAACCGTTGATGGTTATTGTAAAATGTGGGATGTACCCCTCATAGCCACTTACCATTTTAATGGAAATAGCAATGGAAATAGTTTTATTAGCATTGGTTCTTCTTCTTACTTTATGAAGAATGAAAACTATAATTATTTATATTACTATAATAGCCAACCCTATTCACGTAGTTCGAATTATAATTCTACTGATCAACATTTATTTGCCTTGTTACATATTTCCGCTGGAATAGAAAGACCCCTTTCAAAAAACATAACAACTATTATTGAGCCTTACGCAAAAATACCATTATCAGGTGTTGGATTTGGAGGAATTCAACTTAGTAGTTTCGGTTTAAATTTTTCTGTACAGTACAGGCAACCAAAAAACTAGTTCTCTCGTTTTCATCATTAACCATAACTTATTCGATGAAAACTAAAAAACTAAAACTCATTGCAAATGCTACAGTAGCATTGCTTTCAATTGTAATCTTATTAAACGCTTGTAGCAAAGGTGGTAGTGCCCCCACAACACCATCCACCCCTACTACACCTACAACTCCTAC
>SESF01020764.1_pt1 | contig 11182 bp, 10 predicted proteins | sample 3171521 | NCBI WGS metagenome assembly SESF01 (sample SAMN10866945, study PRJNA518727) | freshwater metagenome | biome: subpolar coniferous forest; feature: holomictic lake; material: water; isolation source: holomictic Lake 227, 6 m and 8 m depth | place: Canada: near Kenora, Ontario | collected...
TGACAGAACAAATGAATAGCAATACAGATAAAATTGTTGAAGCTATACATTCTTCAAGTTCAAGCCAAAATGTGGTACAATATACTCAACAGCCAACTGCAACATTAACCGCAGTAGCACCAAAAACAATGGAAGTATCACTCAATAAAGTTTGTGTTAACAAGAAAACAGCTTATAAATTAGTTCACTCAGAATCTTATTATAAAGGTGGTGTAAAGGGCACAGCAACAATGGTAGATGGTACAAAATCTGACATAAACTGGGCTTGGGATAACCGAGGACAAGTAATGGATGATGCAGTATATACTCCAACTCTAGGAGGTGATGACTTTGATGTAGGTACGGTCATTGACTACGCATTTACTCTTAAAGACAATTCAAATAATGAGGTAGGCTCTCTAGCTGGCTCTCTCACTGTGGAGAGTTGTGAATAATATGGGTATTCTTCTTTTGGCTCTAATTGGTGGAGTAATAATTGGAGGAATCATCACCATAGCAAACTACTAAAAGAAAACCCCCGAAAGGGGGTATTTTCTTACTTGATTATTGGTAATTTATCAGGAGCAACATATGGTTCATTTAAGAATGTTTGTTTTGCTTTTTGTGTATCAACTTTCTTCTGAGTTTGCTGTCTAACCTGTTCTAGACTTTTAGATGGTTTACTATTCATCATATTTACTTTCTGTGCTTGTGGTTCGTAAGTAGTTGGTGAAGGTGTGATTATAGGTCTTTCACTTGGGGAAGGAAGAGCACGGAATGTCCCCATAAACTTAGTTTTATCAACATAGGCTTTTATTTCTCCTTCTAGTTTTGATATGGCTTCTGGGCTTGCTTTTCCTGTTCCAAATCTTTCTAACAATGCTCTATCAAAGTAAGTTCTAAGTTCAGGATTTGAAAGAATTTTAGCTGCATACTCTGAACCCATTTCTGATAGGATTGTTCCTGCGATACCTGCTGTGTGAAATCCAAAGATTCCACTAAGCATCTTTCTTCCGATTGAACCTCCAAGTCCACCAATAGTCTTAAAGGTCTTACCTGAATCCTCAATCTTTTGAAGAATCTCTTGAGCATGGATAACTTTACCCCATTCTCGGTTAGCTTCTCGGTATGCTGGAAATGTTCCTTCTTTTTCTACCTGGTCACGTACTGCATTTGCTAAAGCCCAACCTGCTGATTTCCCTACTTTCTCTGGGTCAGAAGCGTTGAATGGAGTCCAACTATTCCCTGTCCTACGTAGGCGTTCCATAACAGTTGAATCAACTAGAGTCTGCCCTTCAGCACCTTTAAATACCGAACTCTTATTCCCTTTAATCATTGCCTCAATTTCTGCATCAATTTTATTCTTAGCAGTCTCACGAGCTGTTTCAGATGGAATATTTTTATTCACTTCTGCATATGCGTTATTTCTCATTTCATTCACATTAAACAAAGCGTGCTCATTATCCTTTGCATGATTAACTGCATTTTCAAACTGGTCTGATACTGAACTCAACTGAGCAACTGCATCCTCTGAACCAGCGTTTATATTATATTTTGCAAGAGTGGTATATACGTTATCACCAGTCTTATTAAGAAGATTAGCCTCTTTTACCTGTTGAGATGGAGTAAGTGGGAGGGCATCTTTATACGCCTTAGCTATACTTGCCTTGGCTTCATCTACCCACCCCATTTGTTTTTGGACACGAGCTTCTGTTTCTGGCATAAATTTATTTACTATGCCACTTCTATCTATAGCTCCAATAGCTTTACCTGCCACAACACCTGCTCCTTCGAGTCCTGCACCTAAAGCTCCACCAACTACTCCTCCAACTAAACCTTGTCCAGCAACATTACCTGCACTTTGATTATTCTGCATGGCATTTGAAACTCCACCGACTGCCCCATAGACACTTCCTACCTTTGCCCCTTGTACTAATTTTTCTGCACCAGAGAGAGATTTAGAGGCAAGTGCCTTTCCACCACTTTCAAGAAGACCACCAGATAATGCTTCAAGTCCAGCCTGAGCACCTTCTCCAATAACTTGTTCACCTGTTTTATTGATTACATCACCTGTAAAGTCCTGAAGTGAAGGCTGAGTCTGTAAGTGCTGTTTAAGAGCTATTTGAAGTCTTGTAGGGTCTCCCCCGCTTTGAACCTTAGCTTTGATAGCATCATTAAGTTGTTGAGTGATATTTGAATACTGTTCTTGTGCTTGTGCATATAGTTCAGCATTTTTGGGGGCAGCTAAAGACTCTCCGATAGTCTTTCCAAATTGTTGAGTCCCACCAGTAAAGAAATCCCCTATCTTTCTAAAGATTGATTTTTCTTCTGGTTGTGGATTTGCTGTATCTGCATTTGCAACTGGTACTCCTAAAGGATTTGAAGTTGGTGTTTGCTGCCCATACTGTTGTGCAACTTGTGGATATATTTCTTTAAACTTTGAAACCACACCTTGAACATAAGCTGGTGTATCATAGTGAACAGTCTTTCCATTTATAACTTTATCTCCAACAAGATTTTCCCAACCAGTTGAAGAACCGTGATTCCACTTTCCTGCGATTTCTGCGGGTCCGAGTCCTTGGTCTTTCCAAGTCTTAATCATCCCATAAGTAACAGCATTTTGATTTTCTGGTGTCATAGGTGCTTTTGAATCTCCTAAAACCTTTTGAGCATAATTAGACCATGTTGCTGGTTGGTATTGATATGCCCCTGTTGAAGTTCCTGCATCCCCTGAAGCATTATAATTACCACCACTTTCATGTGCACGAATAGCCTTAGTCAGAGCTAAAGCCTGTAAGTCTGGTTGTGGTTTATTTGTATCCATATTAGTTGAACCATGAGTTATCTACTGCTCCTACTTTTGTTTGAATAACATTATTTCCTGATTGAGTTACTGGCTGTGAACCTTGCATTAGTTCTGTCTTCCATTTATCTAAGAACCCATTAACAAGAGAAATTTTCTTTTGAGCTGTCTCTAGGTTATCTGAAATAGTTGGTAAGTTTCCAACTGCGGTACTAATTTCACCAGCGTTAAGTCTTAGACCTGAACCTGCACCTCCTGCAAGAGCTTGAATAGTGTTGATGGCTGTATCACGGAAAGCATTGAATGATGAGATATTTGGGTTAAGCTGAAGAGCACTTGAGATATTATTCCAAGCCGCACCAAGAGTTCTTCCTGTAAGACCAGACCCTAGAATTTGTTTTGTTACCCCTTCAAGTTGTTGGAGGTTACTTTGTGTCACATCTATCGAACGCATCTTACTAACTTCATCGCTACTAAGGAATGGAACACCATTTTGAGCTGCAAGAGTTTTAACAATGTTTGCTTGTTCTGCTGGAACTTTATCTGCATTGATATATTGACCGCCAGAGGCATCAAGATATGTTTGAACTTGTTGTGGTAATTCTTGTGGTTGTCCGTTTGTTTGTGCACCACTATTTGAACTAGGAGCACCATTTGAACCGCCCTGAGTTGCGTATGCTTGCTGAGCTGTTTGGTAGTAATAATTGTCATCTACTGTTCCTTGTGGGGTTAGGCGAAGATTACCAGTCATTTGGTCATTCTGTTTTAGAGTTTGAGCATATGAAGTAATTTGGGCTGGGGCAGCACCAGTTCCTTGATACATAGTCCCAAGAATAGGATTGTACATTGTTGAACCAGGAGATACTTGTTCTGGTTTCAATAGACTAGCTAGATTTTGGTACGCTGTAAGTTGATTCCCTCTAATATTTCCAAGAGCAGCTAACTCAGCTGTATTGTACATTCCAAGTCCTGCTTGGTCTGCTAGTTGAGCATCTGAACGTCTTTGAGCCTCACTAATAAAAGAAGCTCCTTGGTCTTTAGTTATTTGTCCATCTTCTTGAAGTTGTTTTATTTGTCTTCGAGTCTCTAGTTGAGTGTTGTAAATTTTAGCATTAAGCAATTGATTTGAGCCAATCAAGTTCTGTTCATCTGGTGAATACTGTGACAGTTGAAAAACATTATTAGCCACATTTTTCATGTAGTTATCAGACCCTGTAAGATTTGGATTTGACCCATTAGCTAAATCATTTGCTTTACTATTCCAAACATCATTCAATTTATTTTGTGTTGCACCAGAACCTAGCATATTTGAATTAACAGGAGCTGTTGGTGTAGGTGATGGAACAGTATATGGATTTGGTGAAAGTTTTGAAACTTGGGAAGATAAGTTTTTAACTTGGTCATACATGGCATTTATATCTACACTATTATCTACAGCTTGTTTTGGAGTATTAGGAATAGTTGCTGCATTTGCAGTTGGGATTAAAGGCTGTGGATTTTTAGACATCGCACCTACAGGAACACTTGGAGTAACTTGAGCTGGTTGAGCCTGAGCTTGTGGCATTGAAAATGGCTGAGCTGTTGGCATATTAAATTTTTGTGCTTGTGGAAACATGTTATTTATTCGCTGTTTGCGATGCTTTATTTTGTAATTGTAAATCTTCTAATTCCATTCTTCCTGTAAACAACATCCATACTTTAAATTGAATCCATGAAGTAGTAGCTGACATTGGAATTTGCAGATTATTGAAATATGGGTTTTTATCTCCTTGGATATTTAGCCCAAGTTTAATCCAAGTCTGGGCACGAGCTTTAAAAGTTTGGTTACTTGCTCCTGTGTATGTTTCGTCTACTGTCACAGTATATGTGCCAGAATTATTGACGATTGAAGTGATGTGAGAGCAACGCCCAGCTCCGATACCTTGGAGAACTTCTATCTCACCACCAGTACCAGAAGTCCAGTAAGAACTTATGTCGGTAGTAGTGGTAAAGGTTGTAGTTGAAGTCCAAGTACCAGTAAATTCTACTGGGTCTGCCTCTACTGTTCTGTATTTTACCACGATTTTGTCAGATGAAGAAATTAGTTGTCTATATCGGTAGTATAAAGACTGCCATGTATCTGTAACATTCGGTGAATAATTTTTAGTTGTGATGATAGACCCAGCTTTTTGATATGTTCTATTTGAATCATCGAACCAGATACCATTTAGTGTAGTTGTGGCATCAGTATAAACAGTTGCCCCCGCCAAATATGTACCATTTCTTGCAGAAGAAGTTGAAATTAGGTTCATTTCAGCTAAAGCCCCTGTTTGATATAACTTTGCTTGACCAAAGTCCTCTCCTGCTGTTCTTTGCCCACCTCTATCTAAATATCCAAAAGATGTTTTGTGTATAATACTCTTTGTTTCTTCATCGTAGTAATAAACTCCTGCTGGCATTGTTTCTTCTGTGTTGGCGGTAGAACTACTATTTTTTGTATCTAGTACAAAATGAATTACACCGTTCACCAAAGCAATTCCATTTGGGTGTATAAATCTTACGTTATCTCCTTGAAATGCGTTTGTGAATAGTTTATTGTTTACACGATAGAGTCCTGTCAATTTTTTAAATGTTCCTCCGTTCCAATAGAGCAAATTCCCAATGGTATCAATAACATAAGGAACGTCATCTTTAATAACACAAGCTAAAGCTCCTTGTGTTTCTAGCCTATATGATTTTGTTGGTTGATTAGATGAGCCATCCCATTCAAAAATAGTGCCTTTCCCACCTACCTTATTTACTGTCCCAATCCAAATTCTATTAGAGGTTGCCCTCATGAAAACTATTTCATATAAATATGAGTTTACTAAGTCGATTGTATATTGAGAACCAATAGTAGCTATTGTGTCATTCTTATCCCAAGAAACAATCTTGGTTGAGTTGTAAGACATATACATTCTGTTAGCGAACTGGCATAACATTTTTTTACCCCCACCAGAACCAGTTACAGTAATAGTGCTAAAGTTAAAAATATCATCCATCTTATTCACGGCTGTTGAATTACCAGTCATGTATAATGAAATTTCAAGAAATTCCATATCTGATTTATCTTGGTCTAGATTTGTTGGAAGTGAGCCAGAGTTTGGTGTTGGTACAGAAAACGAAGCCGATGGGTAACTAACACTTGTAGAGAGAACCTTACTTCCTGCAATAGCACATATTTTACTTGATGTTCCTATTGATTTAATTGCTACAGGTAAACCCATACCAGATACGTTGCTTCCTTGCCCATACCCACTTGTATCAGACGTGTTTAGCATTAACCTGTCTCCTACTCCAAGTTTTCCTCGGTTAGTTATTGTATCTATATTCTTTGAAGCCCATATATCACCTAAAACATCAGAGTTGTTGGTCTGAGTTGCAAGGTTTAGCTTGTATGGAATATTTGTTGTTGGGGTTGGATTTTTTATCATACTTTTAATATTTGGTAGGTTATACCGTTAGCTAACGTTATTTCTACGTAACCACTCGCTGTCGTTGTTGAACCAGTTGTGCCTACAGAAGAAACAGTTTTTAGACGTTCTACAATGGCAGTTTCTACACCACGAGGGAAAGATGATGAGCGTTTAAGGTCATCAATCTGTCTCTGCAAGTTTGCTATTTGGCTTTGTATGTCTTGTGGATTCATTAGCTTCTTTGTTCTTCTGTTAATGTTGCTGTGTTCTTAGTCTGTTGGGTTGGTGTAGCTGTGTGTTTTGTTTGGTTTGGATACTTCCAAGTAATTGTTCCAGTGATTGATATAGCTTTACCGATAAGATTATACAGTCCAGTTGTTGCACTCATAATGTACTGACGAATACGTGAGAAAGTTACATTTATTCCTGTAAGAGTGTAAGAGCCTACTGATGTTATGAGATTGATAGCTCGGTTAAACAAGATATTATTCCCAGTTAAAGTATATGAACCAGCTGTAACTAGGAGAGAGTAAGCTGTACCGAGGATGTTCCAAAGACTTCGTTTTGAAGCACCATAATTCAACATACTCTTTCTGTAATATGTAGATACTTCTGCGGCAGTCCAAGCACGAGATTCTATGATTACTTCGTCTATTGTACCATTTAAAAAAGATGTTTTATTTCCACCTCCATCTATTCGACAACCTATATTTATTCCATTCGAATTAGATTGGATATTACCCGTTTTTGCTGTCGAACTTTCAAATCTACCATCTAAATAAAGACTAATATTTGCACCATCATAAGTAAAAATAATATTTTGCCAAGTGTTAATTTTTATTTTATTGATACTACTTATAAAAGTACCTGAACTTGTATATGCCCCAGCACTTATTATTCCAGTATTAAAAATATCTATATTAACATTTGGCTGACCTGCACCTCCACCATCTTTTGTTCTAATACAAGTATCGAAATTTTCTGGGTCAGAACCAGATGGTAAAACTGGTTCATTTACCCAAAAACTAATAGTAAAAGCAGAATAACCACTGATATCTAAAGGAGTTAATATATTACCAACATTATTCAAAAAAGCCCCTTTACCAAATTTGCCTATAAGATAAACAGTATTTGAATCGCTACCTGTATTCGAGTTACCACTTATATCAAAACTATTACCATTGAGAGGCCAATAGCCTTTAGTACTACTTTTTGGATTATAAGCAGAATGTGTTTTCATATTTAAACAATACTAAAATTCTTTTTCTCAACTGTTACTGAATGGTCTCCCGCTGTTGCTGTAAGGGCGTTACCTGTTGAGTTTACGATTCCAATACAGTATTTAAGTGGAAGTGAAAGTCCGAGTTCTGCGGTATCAAATACTTTTACATAAGTTGCTGTTGCTGGGGTTGCGATAGTTCCTAGAAGAATAGCATTGATAGGTGTGTAAGCTCCGTCTGTACCTGCAAAAGCATCGTCAAAGTTTGTGCCATCATCTGAACGGATAAGATACACAGAAGCGTAACCTGTTGCAGAAGTTCCTGATGTTTTTATTTTTACTCGAATATCTGCTGAAATAGCTAAGTCTGATGAGTTATCTATTGCGGTTGAAGCACGACCAGAACCGTTAGCAAGTGAGGCTAGGGTTATAGTCGCTGCTACGTTGCCTATAAAGTTTTGTTTTGCTGTAGCCATGATTATGCGATTGTTAGGATTCCGTTAGTAAGGTCAAATCCAGCAATAAATGTATCATTCACCACCATATTTACTTCTGAACCATAGTCATACCAAGCAATAAGATTATCACTTGCGGCTGTGTTGTTATAAAGCACCACATATCTAAACTGTGGAACTGTGCCTGAGGCAGTTAAAGTAAGTTGGTTAGCTACAAGTTTATATGTACCTGATGATTGTGTTGAAGCTGTAACTGTGATATTTCTTCCTGTGGTCGTTCCGTTAGTAATGTTTGTATAGGCAATTTCGGTTATGTTAGCTAGTACAGTGTTTGTAGCTACAGGAGCAACATCCGTTAGAGCTACGGTTAAAGTATCTGAACCTAAATTGTGAACCTTATTGGCTATGTCTGCTACAAAGCAGTTAAATTTGTTATATGCGACTGACATGTTATTTCATTGTTTGATAATCTGCTGATAATTGGTAACGACGGTCTATTTGCTTTGAAGAATATTGATTACTTAATCTCTGTTCATAAACTTGTAATTCTCCATAAACACTTTTATATTGTGGCATTGTTTTTGCTAGACAAAATTCTGAAGCGGGACCGTAAGCAAGCATGGCATGAAACGTAACATCAAAACCTGGGATAGCTGTTCCTGCTGTTAATTCAGCCAAAGTGAAATCAGCCGCTCCTCGCTCAAATTCTGCAATAATATATCCTCCATTTGCTACATCTGTAGCAGTTGCCATTGGGTAAAGAAACAATGCTCCATTCTTATAAGAATATTTAGGAGCAGTCCTTGAGAAGTAATTATCTAGTTTTGCATTTGCAGCACTGTTAGCAGAATCAGCTTCAGGTAAGTTTGTCTCTGCAATATCCACAGGATTACCACGATAAATATTTACTCCATCGTAACAGACTGAAATACTTTTTAGTTTTAAAACTGAGTACTGGATTCCACCGATATCAGTCTGAGTTGGAGCGATATAATAATCTCGACTTGTCTTAAGTGGAATAGTAATTTTAGGATAACCAGTAAAACGAGCATCATCAAAGTATGATTCATCTTCTGCTTTCATAATCATACCTACGATTTTTTGTTGCCAGATATTTATGTCAATAAGGCGGTCAGAAAGAGGATACTGAACTGTATCTGTGGTCGTAAGGTTTGATATTTTGGTACTTATATCTTGTAAATTCATTGTTTTAAATTAAAAACCCCGTGAGAGGTCTTAATTGTTGCTTCTGCAATCAAGACTTCACACGAGGTAAGGATTATTAACCGCCTTTTTCTATATTATACCATGTCTAAAGAAAAATTCATAATTAAGGATTTATGTAATTACAAGTTAATATTTTATTTAAGTTTTTTATTGGGTCAATGCCGTATTTCTTCTCAAAATACTTCTCGTTTCGTTTTATAGCCTCTCTTTGAGTGTCCTTTTGAGTTTCAGAATATCGAGTCGCCCCTTCTTTGTGCCAGTACCAAATGCGAGGGGTCATGATAAGACGTTTTCCTTTCTGTTTTGCTACATAGAATAAATCTATATCCTCTACTCCACCATGTTCATAGTTTTCATCATAAATTCCACAGTCTTCAAAGAACTTACGCTTCACAATGAAAAAACCACCAGGGAAAAGCCAGTCCATAAATAATCCACCTTCACTAACACGGTTATCTCTTTGGTATGGGTTTACAGCATCATAAGACCGACACCCAAGACCACCAACTAAATCAGCTTTGAACTCTTCAAAACATCGCTCCGTTTCTTCTACCCAATTCCCACGAGGCTCTAAATCATTGTTAGCACACACAATCCAGTCATCTTCTTTGGCTAACTCCATCGCTTTTTTAATCCCTGAGTTCATAGCCTTAGCAAAACCCCCATTTTCACGTGAAACTATATAATCAGAAAACTTCAAACATTCCGTTGGGTGTGGTGAGCCGTCATCAACAGAAATAACCTTACAATTATAAGATTGAAAAGCCTCGATAGCATTGTAGGCTAGTTTAGCAATCTCATCATTCAAGATGTAGTGAGGCATTACAATATAAATTTCCATAGTCCTTCAAAGATATAACCGCTTTGTGGGTCGGTTAAGGTTAAGTCTAAACATTTCTTATAAAACTCACGGGGTCGCTTCAATATGTCACTGGCTTTGGCTTTGAATTGTGCCCCTGCAATAAATTCCCATTGTTCAGGAACTTCTAAATCAAGTAACTTGATATACCCGTCAACTTCTAAAGCCTTTCCTCTATCTATTTCAGTTCTGCTATCACGAGTGCAAGGGTAAGCCTTTCCAGGAATAGCACCTTGGTATAGTTCATCTAAGAATGTAGGACAATGGTCAAAAGGGTTAGCCTGACAGAAAATATAATCACCTTCAAGAGAGTCATAGTTGTCATAAATAAACTTTAAGTAAGTGTGAGCTTCACGCCCAGGAGCATTTTCCATATTCCTGTCTTTGTCGTAGATATGTATATTCCATCCACTTGGTATAAGCGAAACCCATCCTATGTCTTCTTTATATTTTGCTATAACGATTGATTTCATAGCCACTGTTTAGCAATCTTATCCCAAGAAAACTTCTTAGCCCATTTTTTCATTTCCTCTCTGTCCTTTATTGGTGTCTTTAATATCTTCACCACAGCACTTATCCACTCTTTATGCCCAGTTTCCATTCCGAATGACTTTTGATATGGCTTACTCCACGTATCTTTAGTCTTAGGAGAATGAATTTTAACTCCATATTGCACACTTTCATCAAATGCTCCGAAGTCTGTTGTCACAGGAATTGCACCACAGGCTTGAGCCTTTTTAACAGAGATACAATCTATTTCTGCAAACTCTGATGGATAAGCTAGTACATTTCCTTCCAAATAGAGTTTCGCTACCTCTTTTTGAGATAAACGTCCACAGTTTTCTATTCCTGCTTCATCCATTTCTTTCAAGATATTCTCTTTCCAATCCATCATATTTTTATTTGATGAATGAGCGTTATCAAATATTTCAAAACCGTACGCCCACTTACACTTTGCTTCTGGTACTTGTTTTTTAACTTCTTTAAAGAGTTTTGGCAACACATCCATACTTCGCTCTGGGCTTGAAGTATTCACAAGAAGATACTGGTCTTTCTTGACCTTTTGATTAAAGAGTTCAAAGTCCTGTCCATTTGGCACAACAGCTATTTTCTCATCTGGGACATTTGGAAACAGGGAACGATGAAACTTTGTCTTTACAAATACTTTATCAATCCTCTCTAGTCTTTTATCAGTAAACTCGCCAG
>SESF01033776.1_pt1 | contig 11167 bp, 3 predicted proteins | sample 3171521 | NCBI WGS metagenome assembly SESF01 (sample SAMN10866945, study PRJNA518727) | freshwater metagenome | biome: subpolar coniferous forest; feature: holomictic lake; material: water; isolation source: holomictic Lake 227, 6 m and 8 m depth | place: Canada: near Kenora, Ontario | collected...
CAACCGGATAGGCATGCTTCGAACCTTGGTTGAAGGCGCTGAGCGGCCACGCTGGAAAGGTCGCCCCTTTCCGTGGGTTGTTTATTATACAGACAGGTTCTCCACCGACGTTCGGCTTTCTCAGGGAAGAGACGAAACAGCTGTAACTGTCGACTTCCGGTTCGTCGCCGACAAAGAACAGCGGAAGACGGCGGATTGGGTTCGGCGTAGTGACGAAGGGGTATTGCGCGACAGGCTGGTTTGGGTGGCTGGAGAATTGGGTGAACTCCGCTCCATAGCGCGTGAGCTTGCCAAGTCTCAAGCCATGGTAAAGCACTATGAACAGCGCCGAGCGGGGCTGCCTCGCGAGAAACAGCGGCTGCTAATCGAGGAGGAAACCAGACGCGAAGACCTGTCTGGTCGCCTGGAAAAGGCGCTTGCCACCACCTTTATGGTTGGCCGCCTGTATTTCCGAGGGAAGGAAATCGACCCAACGAGCCATGGTAATGGCTTCTCGGAGGCAATCCAAAGGCTCGCCGAAAGGCATCTTCCCGAGTTATATCCCTTCTATACCGAGCTGGTAATCTCGGAGAAGGAGTGGCCTCAATTACTTGAGCGTGATATGACCTCGGCTTCCACGAAATTCTTCGATAGTGGCCTCGGAATCCTTTCTCTGGATGGACGCCGGTCAGTTCCAACCTGTGCCGGCTTGGTTCCTAGTCGAATTCTGAAGTTCGTCGAAGAAAACAGTGGAGTATCAGGGAACCTATTGGTGCAAACCTTCGGGCGCCCACCCTTTGGCTATCCCGTCGATGTGCTCAGAGCCTGCTTGGCGGGGTTGCTGCGCGGAACCAAGATATTCATTCAGCCAGAAAGCGGTGGCCACCGCATCACATCTCATCTCGACCCTGGCTGCAAAGACCTGTTCAGCACTGACAGAGCCTTGCGAATGGCAGAGTATCATCCTGCCAAGGTTGGGGATGTCACCAGACGTGATTTGACTGCTATTCGCCAGATGTTCCTGAACCGGCTTGGCCAGGATGTGGACCCCGAGGCCGAGGTTCTCGGCGAGACTGGGTTCAAGATGTTGACCGACAAGCGGGCTGAGCTGCGCCAGGTCGAGGCCCAGTTAGAACGTCTACCTGGCAGACCCAGCCTGCCCAAGGAGTTGGAGGCCTTTGCCAAGGCGGTCGATGCCTGCCTGGCAGACAGGCATATCGAGTCCATCGTCAAATCGCTGAAGGGCAATCTCGACCGTCTGAATGACGGTTTGGAGAAGCTTGGCATTTGGCGTGCGGAGTTGACCGATACCGCTGTGGAGGTGGTCACGTCCTTGGCGAGCTGCCGCGATGTCGAGCTGCAGCAGCTGACCAAGGTCACGGACGGTTTAGACCACAGCACAGCTGCGGACGAAGAAGCACTGACCGCCCACCTTCAATCTCCAACACCATGGCGCGCCACCCATCCCATTGAGGGTGCAGCTGAGCGGATCAGGGAGCGCTATAAGGTTGTCAGACGCTCATTGCTGGTTTCCCAAACCCGCGAAACCGAGCTGGCACGTATGAAAATCAAAAGTCGCAAGGACTTTGAGCAGCTGAGCGCGGCGGAGAGTCACGAGGTTCTGCGCCCTCTTGCTGCTGCACCCTTCGACACCACCGAGGATGCCGTGGCGCCTACACTGGCAGAGTTGGTGGCTCAGTTCCCAGCACGCCTGCGGAAGGCTGAGTCAGAGGCAAATGACCGCTTAGACCAGCTCTTTGACAAAAAATTCAAGAAGCCTGTGAAGTCAGTACGGTTGACAGTCCATGGGCGCGAGGTTGAAACCCGTACTCAGCTCAAATCGGTACTCCAGGAAATCGAGAATGAGCTAGGCCCACTTGTCGACCAAGGCGTCAGGGTAAGAATTCAATGATAGGACGGTAATGCCAAGAGCTTCGTTCTCTCAACTCAATACATTTGGAATAGACCTCCATGGCCCTGACGCCTGACTCGAAATCAAAGCTCTCGACCACCATCCGCACCCTGCGGACTGATTTGCTTCGAGACCTTGAAGACCATGTGATGGGTGTCTATCGGCTAGCGGTTCCGGTCGGCCAAGCCGGACTCTCTGAATCCGATGCCGTCCGCCGAGGACGCCTTGAAGCTTGGCTGGACGAACAGACGCGTGGGGCAGGCGGCAAGGCAGCCAGAGACCGTTTCTTGAAACAGGCCGTCAAGGAAGCGGCTGCAACCTTGCTCAATCGTTTGGTCTTCCTGCGCCTCCTGGAGCAGACACGCGGACCAGACGGTCGGCCGCTTCGCCGGACTCAAATCATCTCTGGCGGATGGTCGAGCAAGGGCTACCTGGAATTCCGCGAGTACGCCGGAGCGCTGCTCGATGACGGCAGCGAGGGCTATGTCAGCCTTCTTGAGTTGGTTTACGACGACCTGGCAGTGGACTTGCCTGGCCTCTATGGGTCGGTTGGAATAACCGACCTCATTCCCATCCCAACGGCCGCCTTGCGGACTGTGGTCGAAGCCCTGAACCAGCGGGAACTTGATGAAGCCTGGGATGACGACACCACGCTTGGCTGGATATACCAGTATTGGAATGACCCTGAGCGGGAAGCTCTCGACGCGAAGATATCAGGTGGCGGCAAAATCGAGCCTCATGAAATAGCCGCCAAGACCCAGATGTTTACCGAGCGCTACATGGTCGAGTGGCTGCTCCACAACAGCCTGGGGCCGACCTGGTTTGCCATTTGCCGCCGCCATGGCTGGCGAGCTGATGCCGAAGATGTGCTTCCGGTTCTAGAGTCACGTCGAGCTGACTGGCGGGCCAAGCGCGAGGCTGGAGAGGTTGCTCTCGATGCCTTGATGCCCATGGAGTCACCGCTTGAGGACCGCTGGAAATACTACGTTCTCCAGGACATCCCCGAAGAGGCGGTGACGGCAGCACCAGACTCGCTGCGCGACCTCAAGATGCTCGACCCAGCCTGTGGTTCTGGGCACTTTCTGGTCATTGCCTGCGGCCTGCTGTTCGAACTGTATCGTGAGGAGTCCAGTCACCGTGGCGAGGATGGTTCCGATGCATGGTCTGATAAGGCCATCGTTAGCAGCATCCTGGAAAACAATCTCCATGGCATCGACATTGACCCTCGGGCAGTTCAGATCGCAGCAGCCGCTCTATGGTTGAAGGCTCGGACCCTGGCTGTCGGGGTCCGTCCGCGTCGGCTAAATTTGGTCGCCCCAGCTTTCAATCTTGCCAATCTGCCCGATGATGACCCCGCACTGAAGACGCTGCTGCATGAGGTGTGGCGTGAGACTGGGCTGCCTGAGCAACTCACGAAGGGTATCGTCAAGTCACTCGCTGGCGCCGACCATCTTGGCACGCTCCTCAAAGTCGATAAGGCTGTTGCCGAGGCGGTGTTGTCCCATCGAGAGGCTACGGGGGCATTTGAAACGGAACCCACCTTCGACCATTGGCTGGCTGGTGGTGCCAAAACTACTCCGGCAATAGGTCCAACACCTGATTCTTTGATTCTCGAGAAGCTTGAAGCCTTCCTCGAACGCCACACAGGCGGTCGTGACCTCGGATTGAGGCTTGATGGTGAACAGCTTACTGCTGGAGTTCGCTTCATCAGGATGGTTCAAGACCGATATTACCATATTGTGGTGGGGAATCCTCCATATCAGTCATCCAGGAAAATGAATAAAATTCCGTATATTGAAAAAAATTATAAGATTGGGAAGGCGGATTTATATGCTGCTTTTATTATTAGGTCCCTGCAACTGACGTGCAAGTCAGGTATCTCAGCTCTAATTACGATGAGGGGCTGGATGTTTGTTGACCAGTACGAAGAGCTTCGCCAAGATTTGCTGACAAATAACTCTGTTCTAACAATCTGCGACGTAGATCGTGGTGCATTTAGCGAAGTCCCAAATGAAATCCTCGCCGCCGCGATGACGGTCTTTTTAACAGACTGTACGGCTGTTTCTATGTCCGTTGCTACGCAACCAACACCTCTCGCAGATCGATCATATGATAGAGCGCGGACTTCACGAAAAGAATCTGCTGTGTTACTGCAGGTTGGCCTACGACAGTTTTCTGTAAATGAGCTCAATACTATTCCAAAGTGGCCAATTATTTATTGGTGGGGATGTGATGAGATTATAAGTTATAAGAAGTACCCCCTTATAGGACAGGTTTGTCCTGCACTGGAAGGCATGAGTACCGGAAACAATGCAAGGTTTATTAGAATTTGGTGGGAAGTTCAGAAATATTCAATATTTATCAATCGCGTGGATTCTGGCAATGCCGCTTCGATATTACGAGAGAAGTGGTCTCCATTGGTTAGCGGGGCGAATAGACGAGTGTGGTTTGAGGACTTATATGATATAATTTCATGGGAGAATTGTGGGCTTGAGGCACACACAAGTAGAGCGGCCGCTATTCGAAACAATAGAAGTATGTTTGGGCGAGGTATTTCATTTACCACAGCAGGAGAAGAATTTGGGGCAAGAGCCCACAGATACCTCAGCATCTTTGAGGCAAAAGGGCGGGCTTTGTTTCCATTAAATCGATCAGAAGTTCTTATGGGGATGAACGCAACCATTTCAAAATGCGTTATGAAATCCCTTAGTTCGACGCTTGACTTTTCGACGGGCGATGTTAACCGGTTGCCCATCTACAGCGTGCAGAATTCCGAAGAGATATTTATGCAACTGGATATCGCCTTCTCTGCACACGAAGCTGCACGGGAGAACTCAGTAGAGTTCAAACGTCCAGGCCCATCTTCCTGGCGCTATGCTCAGGACTGGGCGCAACGTGCCGTCGACCGTCCTGCTGGAGAATCGCTCCCAAAGTGGGAACCTGAATACGATGCACCGTCAGCCGCATCCCATGTTTCATTTGCCCTGGGAGTTGCGCTTGGACGCTTTGGCGCTGACGGCAGCGGTATCCAGAACGAAGCCCCTGCCACTGCGCTACCTCATGGCCTGCTGTTTCTCTCATCTGCCTCCCGCAGAGACAGCCTAGACCATCCCGCCTGTTCCGCATTGCGAACCGCTTGGGAACAATACGGCGGCTCGGTCAAACGTGGAGCTGAACTGCGGGATTGGCTGAGGCTGGATTTCTTCAAACACCACAAGACCCTCTATGAGAACCGTCCAATCTGGCTGCCATTGTCCTCGGCCAAGAGGAACTTTGTCATTTATGCCGCCATTCATCGCTGGAATGAAGGCACCCTGGATGAAGTCCGTGTTCTATTGAAGGACGAGCGGAAGGTTCTCGATGGTGAGTTGGAAGATGTAAAGCGCGCCCGAGCTGCTGGGGATGCAAAGGCTCGCGGTGCTGGGCAAAGTCGTCAGGAGGAACTCCGCTTTCTTTTGGCCGAACTCGATGAATTCTCCGCCAAAGTCGACATCATCGCTGACCAAGGTGCGCCACCTGCATCTGGTGGGAAACCTCGCCATGCCGACGCCCGCTTCGTGATGGACCTGGACGATGGCGTGATGGTCAATTCGGCTGCCTTGTGGCCGCTGCTCGACCCGCAATGGAAAGACCCAGTCAAGTGGTGGAAGGAACTTTGCGACCCCAAAGGCCGGAAGGATTATGATTGGTCTCATCTTGCTGCTCGCTACTTCCCCGCGCGGGTGGATGGCAAGTGCAAGGAAGACCCATCTCTCGCTGTCGCGCATGGCAGCTTCTGGCGGTATCATCCCGCTCGCGCCTACGCCTGGGAACTCCGCCTGCAGGATGAAATCGGCCCTGACTTCCTGATTATGGAGTCCGGTTCGGATGAGGCTCGTGCCCGCTTCCTTTTGGAGCAACCTGACCTCGCTCTTGAAATCGAGCAGAAGGAACAGCGTCGTCGGGAGCGCAAGGCGTTAAAAGCCGAGGCCGATGAAGAGGGTGATGACGCTGAGAGCGGCGATGCCGAAGAGACGGAAGAGGCCTGACCAGTATGACCGCCCCAGCGCTTCCAGTTTCGGCCGCCATCGAGCAGGAGGTTACCTCCTACACCTCCCGCCATGGCCTGACCCTGTGGCTCGACCGTGACGGTCACTACACGACCGTCGTCGATAAAATGGCCGCTTGTTACCGTTCTGGAGAACCTGGAATACCGGTCGTCGCATTCCGAGGCAGTTGGCTGGAGCTGATGCTGGCCATGGAAGACCTGGGAGGACGCCATACCAATGACGCCCTGCTGATTCATCTGCCTGGTCACACCGAAGAGACCATTGCCGAAACCCCCGCCCTGGAGCTGTGGGAAGCAGGCACACGGTTTCGCAAAGGGCTGGACACCCTGGTTCGCGACGCCGCAGCCAGTCATGTCGCTCCGACCGAAATCGATGCGTTCGTCAAAGGCTCCGAGCTGACCCTGGAAAAAGCCGACGCCTGGCTTTCTGCCAGAATCGTCGGACGCCGTCCTGGCCTGGGCGAGGCCCTGGACCTGCTCTCTGTCGAACAGGTTACCCGTGAACTCCTGGTCTCCAACACCATGCTCGGCAACCGCATCGCCGACCTGTCCGATGTGACGGCCCTGCAGGAATTTCTGGAACGCCAGCTGGGAATGGATGCGTCTTGGTCGGCCACCTTGATGGGGAAGCGACATCGGCGCATCGGGGAGACTCCCACCGTCAGCGAGGCGATGGAGTCCCTGCCTGAAGCGTTGGCGGGATGGTTGTTCTGCGTCGAATACGTCAACGACCTTCGCCGCCAGCCTCATTTGCCAGGGTTGCGACCGCTGACCAGCCTACCCAGGCCTCTCATCGACCGTTGCAAGGCCTTGGTGAACACTCTGCGCACCGAGCAGCCTGACCGCTATGTCCAACTCGCCGATACCATTGAGCCATACCTGCATGGTGAGCTGTCTCAAATCGATGCCGACGACCTGGGTCGTATCGATACCTTCCGAGAGGAAGAAAAGCGGGTTCTAATCGGATCGCTGTCCGATCTGCTTGCTGGACGGTGGGTGGCAGCCAGAGACAAGGTCGCTGCGCGCCAAGATACCAACTCATTCTGGCTTCAGCGTGACCAGGGACGCCGCTGGGCCTGGACGTTGGTCGGCCATGCCGCCGCCTTCGGGACGCGTCTTGATGAATTTCCACGACCATTGGAAGGCTGCAGCGGCTTTGAGGCGGCCTTGTCACGATATACCGAGCAAGGGGCCTCGGTTGACCGCGCTCACCGACAATTCGAACAGGCTCGCAACACCTACCTTGAGCCGCGCCTGCCTCACTTTGTCGAGCTGAAGGATATCGTTGAGGCTCTTCGTCTGCGGTATCGTGCCTGGGCGGACCGGTTGGCTCTTGATTTCTCAACCCTTTGTAAGAAGCATGGCTTCTTGCCTGACGCCTCACTCAGGCAGCGGACGCTCTACGAGCAAGTCGTTCACCCTATGCTGGCGTCAGGCAATGAGAAGGTGGCGCTGTTCGTCATTGACGCCCTGCGCTTCGAGATGGCCGCCGAGCTGGCCGAGGAACTGCGAGGGCCTGGGGTAACTGTCGACCTCAAGCCTCGCTTGGCTGAGCTGCCGACGCTGACCTCCATCGGCATGAATGCTCTGGCGCCTGTTGCCCGCAGCAACGGTGTTCTGACCCCCGTGATGTCGTCTCGGGGAGCCTTCGGTGGGTTTCGTACTGGAGAATACACCGTCCGTGGGGTGGAGGACCGTGCCCGCGCCATGGGTGAGCGCAGTGTCGGCCGTCCTGCCATGCTGCTGAAACTCTCCGATTTGTGGGACGCTCCGCTTGACCGTGTTAAACGTCAGGTAGCACAGGGCCGTCTCATCATCATACACGGTCGAGAAATCGACGATGCGGGAGAAGCCAATTTCGGACTGTCGGTGTTTGAACAGACGCTCCGGCAGCTCAGGGCTACCTGCCTCCATCTTCAGTCTGTCGGCATTCGCAACTTCGTGTTCACCGCCGACCATGGTTTCATGTTGGTCGACCCGACAGTTAAACAAGTTTCACTGGGACTGAAGACCGAACCGTCTCGTCGGCATGTAGTTTCGCCAGACCCACGTGGCGATGATGGAATGGTTGCCGTTCCATTATCTTCGCTCGCTTATGAGGGTGTCCAGGGACACTTGCTGCTTCGTGAGGACACAGCGCTATTTGATACTGGGAGCGGTAGCGTTGGTTTCGCTCATGGAGGCAATAGTCCACAGGAACGCATCATTCCAGTTCTGACGGTCCAACGCCGAAGAAGTGCCTCGGCGGCAAGAACTGTTTATCATATCAATGTTCAAATCGACATACCGACCACAGGGTTGCCGAAGTTGCGCCTGAGCGTGATTACCGCGCCTGGCGAAAACGAGTCCTTGGGATTCTTCACGCCTGGAGCTGTTGGACTGGCACTGCGCGCTGATGGACGTGAGGATGTGCAGGTAACCGTGAAGGAAGTGACCGGAGCAACCCTGGACGGCGGCCGTATCATGGTTCAGCCTGGCCAACGCGGTGTCGATGTTTATTTCGCCTTGGAAGGGCCACGCGATGAACGGGTCAGGATTGAAATCTATCATCCTGACGGCGTCGAAGCTATTGAGCCGATTGTCCCTGGGACATGGTTCAACGTTTCCGGAACGGCCAGTCATGGTGGCACTCCGACTTCGGTGAACCCCACCAATCAAGGGGATGACTGGCTGTCCGCTTTGCCAGACGAGGTTCGGTCGGTCTTTGCCCACATCGGCAAGCATGGTGCCGTGACGGAAGAGGAACTCGGCCGTCTGCTTGGTTCCCCACGGGCGGCTCGCCGCTTTGCCGTCAATTTCGAAACCCATCTGCCCCTCGTGCCGTTTATAGTCCGCATCGAAACGACCGAGCGGGGTAAGCGCTATGTCAAGGAAAGGCTGTCCTGACCCATGTCCCTGACCCGTCGCGATATCGACCATGTCTTCGAGCGCCTGAGGTCCGGCGTGGTGCCCGAACGCGGCATCGACGCTTTCGCAGTCGGCATCGAGCGCCAACGTGCTGAAATCGGACGGCTACTGGATATGGCCGCCAAAGATGAAGGCGTGTTCAAGTTCCTGAGAGGCGGCTATGGCTGCGGCAAAACCTTCATGGCGCGCTTAGCCATCTTGGACGCTCAGGCCAGAGGGTTTGCGACCAGCTTTGTCGTCGTCTCCGACAACGACCTGCACTTCCATAAGTTCGACGACGTTTACCGCAAAATCATGCAGGAGCTTTCGACCAGTTCCTGCCCGCGTGGGGCACTGCCGGATATCATCGACCGATGGATTGCCAAGGTCGAGGACGCGGTTATCGACGGGGGCATTGCTGAAGACGACCCAGAACTCGATGAGCGGGTGGCCACCCGCCTGGGTGAAGAACTGACATCGAAAACCGCAGGTAAGGTTCCCGAGGACATGGTGCGCGTGCTGCGTACGGTGTTCAAACTGAAGCAGGACGGGAATCTCAGCGACGCCGGAGCTTTGCTGTCCTGGCTCGGTGGCAGCGCCAATGTCGCGGCGACCACGAAAAGACTGGCCGACGTTAAGGGCGACATCGAGAGCCGAGACGCCATGGATTATCTCCATGGCATCCTGGAAGTCGTCAAAATGGCTGGATACCGTGGCCTGGTCATCGTCATAGATGAAATCGAAACCATACTACGGATGCGACAGGATGTTCGCGGCAAATCACTAAATGGAATTCGCCAAATTATCGATGCAGCTGGGTCATTCCCAGGCTTGATGTGGGTGTTAACAGGAACGCCTGAATTCTTCGACACGAAGCGTGGAGTTGCGGGATTGGCGCCGCTGCATGACCGTATCAGCTTTCAGACCTTCAATAACATCGCCAGTCTTCGTCAGGCCCAACTGGAGCTGAAGCCGTTCGACAAAGTTCGTCTTCGCGATGTCGCCCTACGCTTGAGAGAGATGTACCCTACCGCAGACCGCGCCTCTCTTGAGCGCAAGGTCACCGTTCCGGTGGTCGAGCGCTTGGTGGCCAAAGTGACCGAGGGCTTCCGTGGTGATGTCGGCGTGGTTCCCAGGCAGTTCCTGCGTCAGCTGGTCAACGTTTTGGATTTGGTATCTGAAGATGGTGTCGCTCCTGAAGACATCGGCCTCGACACCGCCGCCATGACGGAGGATGAGCAGCGTTTGGTGGCAGGAACCTATCCCTGTGACCCTGAGCCTGGTGACGAGGCAGGTTACTCCCCGACCGACGTAAGCTTCTGAGGCGGCCCTTGGTTTCCACCTTCGCCCGCTTTCCGCCACGTCTCCAGGAAGCCATCGTTTCGCGACTGGGCTGGACCTCCCTGCGTCCTGTCCAGGAACTGGCTGGCGCCGCTATCCTGGACGGCAGCAATGCCGTGGTTCTGGCGCCGACAGCTGGTGGCAAGACTGAAGCGTCCATTTTCCCAGTGCTGGCGCAGCTGATGGTGCATCAGCCAGATACTGTCGGTGCCCTGTATCTCGCTCCCATCAAGGCCCTCCTCAACAATCAGGAAGAGCGGCTGGGAACATACACCGAGATGGTCGGCTTGCGCCGTTTCGTCTGGCACGGTGACACCCGCGAGAGCGCGAAGCGCGCGTTCATCCGTGAGCCAGCCGAACTGCTGATGACCACTCCAGAATCACTGGAGGTCATGCTGGCTTCGCCCCGCGTTCCTGCGGAGCGGCTGTTCTCTGGACTGAGCGTTGTCGTTATCGATGAGGTTCATGCCTTCGCCGGAACGGACAGGGGCGCGCACTTGATGTCGGTTCTGGAACGGCTTGTGGTTCTTTCCGGCCGCGACATCCAGCGGATCGGCCTCAGCGCCACGGTTGGGAATCCAGCAGCGATTCTGGCTTGGATTGCCGGTTCTTCCCAACGAACTGGTGTTGTCGTCGAGCCGCCTAAGCAGCCGAAGAAGCGCCAGCTGCAGGTCATCCTATGTCCGACCACACACGACCTGGCCACCCGAGCCGCTTCGATGGGGGCGGGTAAGAAGAGCTTGTTCTTCTGCCAGAGCCGCGCGCTCTCCGAAACCGTCGCGGAACGCATGCGCGGACGGGGTATAGATGTCTTTGTCCATCACAGCTCCGTCGCGCTCGAAGAACGGCAAGCCGCCGAGGAGAGCTTTCAGAGAGGGGCGAACGCCTGCATCGTCTGCACCTCGACACTGGAACTTGGAATCGATGTCGGTGACCTCGATTTGGTGTTTCAGGCCAATGCCCCGACCTCGGTGTCTTCGTTTCATGCCTATCCGGTTAAG
>SESF01019479.1_pt1 | contig 11165 bp, 5 predicted proteins | sample 3171521 | NCBI WGS metagenome assembly SESF01 (sample SAMN10866945, study PRJNA518727) | freshwater metagenome | biome: subpolar coniferous forest; feature: holomictic lake; material: water; isolation source: holomictic Lake 227, 6 m and 8 m depth | place: Canada: near Kenora, Ontario | collected...
TCAAAGCGCATTATTTTTCGGCTTCCTTGAAATGGCGTTTAACCGGAATGGCAGCAGATCAGGGTTTCCCTGAGCGATGAAATGTAAAGCTCTGAGGTGGGGGGAGTTATAAGACCCCACCCGCGCAAGAATAGCGGAATCGGAACAGCGGTTGAAACAAATTTACTTGAAGCGATCTGCCCTCCGCCACTAGAACGCCGTCAGTGATCGATACCCTCAGAACTTTGGAATACCGGAAAATTATACATTAAAATTCCGTGTCGAATGGCCGCCGCTTTTGCTCATCGGTCCCGTCGATTCAAACCCTCCAGCTCATCTGGTTTTTCCTCTGCTCTCCCCTTTCACTCGGCACATTTCCAAAACCCAATCATCCAGAATTCCTCGTCATCCCATGAAAACGCAAAAAACTCTGTTCCCGATCACGTTATCGAAAATCGCGCGGTCCTTATTGGCCATCGCCGCTGCATTCTGGCTCGGAGGAGCCGGAACGGTTGTCGGCCAGGTTGCCACCAATGGGACGGTGCGGTTGGACAGCAACTGCTCTGCGATCGGCTATCAAACCACAGCCTCGGGGCCCTATAGCACGGCGATGGGGAAATACAGCGTTGCCAGCGGAGACGGCAGCACCGCGATGGGCATGTCTGGAACGGCATCGGGACTTCGATCGACCGTCATGGGATACCAGTGCGTTGCATCTGCCGGGTTTGCAACAGCATTGGGGGCTGTTACGATTGCCTCTGGAACTTACAGCATTGCTGGGGGATACATATCGACTGCTACAGGGAAAGCTGCCGTTGCGTTGGGATATGATGCAGACGCGCCAGCTCAGTCGGCAGTCGCACTGGGGCAAAGCACGATCGCCTCTGGAACGTACAGTTTTGCTGCGGGTTATTCGTCTACCGCTCGCGCACTCGGAGCGGTGGCTATGGGTTATGATACGGATGCTTCCGCTCGATCTTCGATTGCCTTAGGGCAAAGCACGATCGCCTCGGGCACTTATAGCGCGGCAATTGGACTTAGTGGAACGGCGTCCGGGTATAATTCCATTGCCACGGGCTACAAAACAACAGCTTCCGGAAGCTACAGCACAGCCACGGGCGCCTACACCACTGCTTTCGGACAGTACAGCGCAGCCATGGGTTTTCGCACCGATGCAGAAGGAACCTCTCAATTTGTCATCGGGCAGTTTAACAGTCCAATCACAAGTGGGACTTACGGGTATATCAGTCCTACCGATGCCCTTTTCATCATCGGAAACGGAACCTCAACCTCGGCAAAGAGCAATGCCTTGGTGGTGGATGCTTCCGGAAATATGGATGTCGCAGGGCGCGTGCGAATCATGCCGCGCGGAGACCTGAGCATGGGACCGTTCACCAGCGAGCCTCAGTAAGTGGGGACTCCGCCTCTCTCTCTGGCCCTCGTTCCCAAGTTGCACTTGGGAACGCACTTGCCCGCGAAGTTGCACTTCGCCCGCCGCGCCGAACCGAACAATCCCCGAGTTGGTAACATATCCAATCCCCGAGCAGCAGCCTCGCTCCACTTCGAAATGGCCCTGAGTCACCCACGCCTTAGCCCCGAAAACCTCCTGCTCCGCACCCTTTTCCCATGAAACGGCCCGAACCTGCTCCATCCAACGCTGCGGCTAGCCTTCGTCTGTTGGCGATCGTGTTTACCGCCATCATTCTGCCCTTGGTCGTGTGGGGGGCGGGGCCTGCGTGGTGGACCCAGCATCAGCCGCCCGTGATTACCTCGGGCGCAACGGCTGACGACTATGCCGCAGTGAATCAAGGTCAGGTCAAAAACATCGTCAAAGCCGCCGCGGATGAACTGGACGCCCATCTCCCCGGAGGAGCCGGCCCGACTCTGCAGACCCTGCTCGCCCTTTGGGCTACCCCCGCAACGACGGGCACCGCACAGACCGACGATTTCATCGCCATCAATCTTGGACAGCTCAAGAATGTCGCTAAGCCGGTTTACGACCGGCTCTTAGCATCGGGTTATCTGGGGCATCCGCTCCAATCTGGCACCTATCCATGGGTTGGTGGTTCACCCGACGACTACGCCGCTGCCAATGCCGGTCAGGTTAAAAACCTTTTCAGCTTCGACCTTCTGCCCCCACATGTAGAGATCACTCTTCCGAGCAACGGTGCTATTGTATCCCCGGCAAATTTCTCGATTACCGCTACGGCATCTGTTCAAACCGGATCGATTGCTTCCCTACATATCCTTGATGGTTCGGATGATATCGCAGAATCAGCCAGCGGTTCTCTTACAGTTGCTCCGACCAATCCCGTTCGAGGGAATCACCTCCTTACGGCAAAAGCAACTGATAGCCGTGGGATTTTTTCCGTATCCCAGCCAGTTTCAGTGTTGGTCGATACTCGGCCGGAAGTAACCGGGACGTCCATGAGGGTGATCGGGGATGTGTCTACCGTAATACGGCTTCCGGGGCTCGATGCGGATAATGATCCTCTAATTTACACAATCACTCAGCCCCCAACAAAAGGCACGCTTTCAGAACTAAACAGTTCTACTGGAACGTTAACATATAAACCGAATGAAAACGCCACGACTTTGGATGAGATCAAGTTTAAAGTAAATGATGGGTTTCTTGATAGCGGAGAAGGCACAATTTCGCTCGCCATGATGGGGCGCCCGATTTTATCCCTCGATGTCCCCGGGCACGTTTGGAACGGTAGTTTCACGGTTTCCGGGGGCGCCACAAATCCAAATGGGCACATTCAGTCTATGCAGGTTTTTGATGCCGGAACTCCAATTGCCCCCACGAGGCTGATCGGAGTTCCAAGCGTAGGAGCAACGCTGAGTAACTGCTCTATTGAATTCAATTGGCTTGCTTCCGGGGCACACCCGATATCCGTTGTGGCGACCGATGATTTCGGAATTACGGGCGTATCGAACACAATCACCCTCATCAAGGGGAGCGCGGGCGGTTATGAAATCAAAGAATATCCTGCTGACATTAATGTTACTATAATTTCGACGGGATGTTTTACTCTGGGGGATATGTTAGTTGCTACCGGGACCAATATTTCGCTTTCAGTCTCTGTTGTAGGAGGGACAGTTGGGCAGGTGGACTATTATGACGGAAATCAGCTTATTGGGACAACCGAAACGGCGACGTCTCCTATAAACTATACAATTGCAACGTCAGGAACTCATAAGCTGACCGCAGTCGCCAGAAGTCTTTCCGGAGAGCTAATCGCCTCATGCAACAGTTTGCGAATCATCGCAGCCAGCAAGTTCGCAATAATGATAGAAACTCCACCAAAATATTCGGTATGCGACCCGGGCGCCATAACAAATTTTCCTGCAGTCTCTGTTGTGAATCCCACCGGGATTAACCTATATGAGGTTGACTGGTATATTAATGGTTATTGGGTCGGATTTGGAACCGATCCAAGTAATGGATACAGCCCATACGTGGATAGCTATTTTACCTCGAATTATCCCGGGAAAAATCTTGGAGAAGTTGTGATTACTGCAAAAGGGTTTTATTCTGGCGGCTTGCTGGATGCAGTTAATGCTCCAATAATTTTTGTAAAGAACACCGCGCCGGTGCAGATATCGACACCAGTTACTCAATCTGTTTACAACAATGCTCAATACGTCAACTTTGAAGTGAGCGACCCAGCTTATCAATACGATGCTATTTATTTCTATGATGGAAATAGATATATGGGTGCCAGTTTTTGGAATACTACGTTGAACAGGCACGATTTTTGGGGTATTCTCGCAAACGGCGTGCATTCGGTGACGGCCATGGCACCTGGACACCCTCCCATTGGCGCGGTGACTCCTGTGATTATTACAGTGCTTGGTAACGCGCCGTGTGTGCAGATTACCGCGCCAGGCTCTGGTGTGATCCCCGTTGGGCAGCAAATCGTATTATCTGCCACAGCGGGTGCTACTGAAGGCAATATTAACTCACCGAATTATGGTCTCCCGATTCCGATTGAGCGCGTGGATTATTTTGAAGACGAGATGTTCATTGGATCCAGCATGGTCCCGCCTTATAATGTTTCGTATCAGCCTTTGGTCGGGTCTCATGCCCTGAAGGCAGTTGCCACGGCGAGAAGCCAAACTGGCAGTTCACCGGTTGTTGCGATCTCGGTTATTTCTGATCTTAGTGTGAGTGATGGCGATCGAGACGGATATCCTGATGTTTATGAGGATGTTCACAATGCGCGTCGATTATCTGCCGAATCAATTCCTGCGCCTGATATTGTTGTGGATCCGGAGGGCGCAATTGGAGCCTATCGGACTATTACCGATGCTGTCGCTGCGGTCACAGCGGACTATCAAATAATTAAGGTCAACCCAGGATTTTATCGGGAAAATGTTTCAATAACGGACTACAAAGTGCTCTTGATATCTAGTAGCGGAGCTGCCTGCACTGTATTGAGTGGAACATACGGTGGAAGCGCTTTTGCGGTATCTAATGACAGCATTATAAACGGATTCACAATTTCAAACAGATCCGCTGATACTTATTACAAAGCTGAAAAAGGGGGTGGAGTCCTTATTCAGGGAGGAAGCCCTCGCTTCACCAACTGCATCATTTCATCAAATAGGGCTTCTTCGGGCGCGGCGATCCACAGCAGCGGTAATAATCCCGTGTTTCTAAACTGCACGATTGCTCATAATACAAGCGATAGCGGTGAAGCGATCTCTATCGTCTCCGGATCAATGACGCTAACAAATAGCATTGTTTGGAATCCAGGTGTTCGTTCCGAGATTTCGGGGACTGCCGTTGGTTCGTGCAATGATGTGAGAGGAGGGTTGACCGGAGTTGGAAACCTATATAGCGACCCGCTGCTTACTGTAGATTCTCACTTGGTTTCCTCTTCGCCATGTGTCGGCGCGGCAAACAATGCTCTGGCGCCCTTACTTGACATGGATGGCGAAGCCCGAGGCGAGACAAAGTCTGATATTGGGGCTGATGAACTTGCGCTTCCGGCATGGTGGCAGCTGCAATTCTTTGGGCATCTGGGGGTCGATCCCTATGAAGATCATATGGGCGATGGAATTACGAACTTGCAGAAGTGGGAGCTTGGTCTCGATCCGACTCAATATCATTACTCTGCAGCATCCAGCGATTCGGCCCCCGAGATCACGATTATTAAGCCCATTGGGGTTGAACTGATTAATCCCTGATTTGGTTAGGCTTTTTGAAACGCTGATCTTTTTGAATAGAACTCCAATTTTAATATGAATCTCAAGCCGGCGTCATCCCTTCCTGTGAGTTGCCTCTCGTCCATTCTGGCGGCAATGATCATTGTCACATCTGGACCAATCCCCCTGGCCGCCCAGACGCCGGTTCTTTCAGTCGGAATCCAACCGACCGCCGGTTCCGAACGTTCAGACGACCAAGGGACGTTGCCTGCTCGCGTGGATCGGTCTGTGACTGATGTCGCGCCGCCGAACCCAACTCTTACGTTTTCTCAAGATCCTTCTGACGAAGAGATTTCCGAGGCACGTGTTTTCTCCGAGCCATTGACTCGGGCATGTTGGAAAAGCAATCTGGATGAAAATAGAGCGCTCGCGGCGTCTCTTCTTGCATTCTCGAAGCGCTCTGAAAGCGATGACTTCTCCATCATCGAGAAGTTTATTGCGGATTATCCCGCCTCTCCGTGGCGTATTTCTCTATTGGTCAATTTGGGACTCGCTTATAAAAAAACAGGATATCTTTCCCAAGCGATGCGAAGTTGGGAGGATGCCTGGACTGAGGGAAAGACGGAGCCCGAACCCAGGATGTATGATCTGGCCAGCCGAGCATTGGGCGAACTTGCGCTGATGAACGCGCAGATCGGGATGGCTGACCGTGTCAAAGAATTGATCGAGGAGGTGAAATCGAGGGAAATACACGGGTTTACGACTGAGCTTATTACCGCAGCGGCAGAGGGGCTGTGGATTATGAACAATCGTCCGGACGAGGCATTGCGTTGCGGTCCACATGCGGTTCAGAAGATCTGTCAGGAAGAGAAAAACGGCAACGCGTTCGGGGAAGAAATAAAGAAGGCCAAATCGACGTCGAAAGGCACAAATTTGCTTCAGGTTCGCGAGCTTGCCAACAGGGTGGGAATCAAATACCAGATGGCCAAACGCGCTCCGGGAGCTGTCGTTGTCGTGCCTTCCATAGCGCACTTGAAAGTTGGGCATTTCTCGGCAGTAACCAAGGAGATTGATGGGAAATATGTAATCAGTGATCCTGCTTTTGGTGAGGACATTCTGGCGACTCAGAAAGCTATCGAATCTGAGACGAGTTCCTATTTCCTAATTCCGGCGGGACCGCTGCCAGACGGATGGCTTCCCGTAAATGATTTGGAAGGGCGGCATATTTGGGGCAAATGCTCAACCAGCGCCACCGATAATAAAAACACAAAAAGGTGCGATGAGCAGGCTGGTGGAAACTGCGGATGCAACGGCGCGAAGGCCATGGCTCGTTATAACTTTCACCTCGCCGTTGCGAGCTTGCATATTCAGGATACGCCACTTTTTTACAAGCCCAGCCGTGGGCCTTCAATAAACTTTGAACTGAACTATAGTCAACGCGACCCAAGGTCCGATACAATTCTGAACTACGCAAATTTTGGGCAAAAGTGGACATATGACTGGCACTCGTTTATTACAGATAATCCCACGTCAATTGGAGCCGACGTTAAGATTTATAGCCGCGGTGGAGGCATAGAGGCCTACACAGGGTACAATTCCACCACGAAGACGTATTCTCCGGAAATCTATTCCCAGGCAAAACTGGTGTTGACAAGCTCGAACCCAATTTCGTACGAAAAGCGCTATTCAGACGGGTCGAAAGAACTTTACGACATTCCTACTGGAGTCGTCTCGGGTGCGCGGAAGATCTTTCTTCACAAAATCATCGATGCCGCGGGTGATGCGCTCACTTTGACCTATGATCCTTATTTCAAAATTGTCGCGATAACGGATGCCTTGGGGCAAACAACCAGGATATACTCAGGAGCGGATGGTAAAATTTCCAAAATCAAAGACCCATTCGGCCGATCCGCTTCCTTCGAATACAATATTAAGGGACAATTGGCGTGTATCAGAGACATGATTGGATTGGAATCCCGCTTTGAATACGGAACGGGTCTGAAAGCGGATTTCATCACCAAACTCATTACTCCATACGGGGCAACGAGCTTTGACTACGGGGACGCATCCACAGACTCAAGCCTCGGGAGAACGCGTTGGGTGGAGATTACAGATCCAAATGGGTCCAAGGAACGGATCGAATACAGCGAAACGGTTCATCCCGATGATGCTTCTGTGCCGCCAACGCTCGTTCCGTCCGATATCCTCACTTACAACGGATGGCTGCAGGCTCGCAATACGTTCTATTGGGGGAAAAAAGCGATGGATGTGATCGCGAGTGGTGCTTTGGATTATTCAAAAGCGCATGTGTACCATTGGCTTCACTCATCTCCCACCGAATCGGGAGGGATATTGGAGAGCGAGAAGGAACCCGATTCGAATTTTGATGCGTCCAACCCAGTAACAAACCACCGGGTTTGGTATAATTACCAAGGACAAACGGCAGCCTACAACCAAGGCACATCTAACCTAAGGACCAGGATTGCCAGGGTCATTGGAGGCTCTGCTACACAGAGCGGAACGACCCAGCTTGTTCAGCGGGAGTATAATTCCTTGGGACATATAACCAAGGAGGTCGATCCCGCCGGGCGCACGACGATCTTTGAATATGAGTCAGCTTCAGAAAGCCCCGGCAAGGACATCGATCTTCTTAACGTCTATCAAGTTGTTAACGGGGTTCAGCAACTGCTGAAGAGCTACAGGAATTACAACTCACGGCGTCTTCCGCAGATTATCACCGATGCAGCCGGTCAATCCACTACCTACTCCTACACGGCAACTGGCAACGTGGAAACGATCACTCGAAGGCGCAATGGAGCGGACGAAGTGACGCGCTATACTTATATTACAGATGCATCCATGCCGGGTTACGGCAAGATTCAAACGATTACCGGTCCGTCTGCTGGAGCCACCGTTACCTTCACGTATGATCCCCTTGGCCGAGTAAGGACAGTAACTGGCCCCGATGGGTATTCCGTTGCATATTCTTATGATGCACTCGACCGGATCACAAAGGTGCAATATCCAGATCAAACGTTTGTGCAAACAATTTACAACCGCTTGGATCCAGAGTGGACACGTGACAGGCTGGGGCGGTGGACTCATCGCGTTTTCGACGCCCTGCAACATGTTACAGACGTAATCGATCCCATGGGAAGAAATACCCACTTTGATTATTGCGGGTGCGGGGCCTTGGAGGAAATCGTCGATCCAAATGGTAACCACACGACCTTCATTGTTGATGTTCAATCCAGGGTTACCTCGAAAACTTTCAGTGATGGAAAAACGGTTTTATTTGGCTACGACCCAACCATCAATCGCTTGCAGACCGTCACGGACGCAAAGAACCAGGTGGCCCATTACGAATATTTCCTGGACGGCAACCTGCGCGAAGTAAGCTATACCAAGCCAGACGGGACCTCGCTCGACATTCCCACGCCGACCGTTGCATACACCTATGATCCCGCGTATAATCGGATCGTGACCATGCAAGATGGAATTGGGACGACGACTTACGAGTATCACCCGATTACGGCCCCGCTGCCTTTTGGAGCCGGAAGACTCAAGAATATTTCAGGGCCGCTCGCCAATAGCACGGTCACTTTCGGTTATGACGAATATGGACGTGTTCGCAGCCAGGCCCTCGCGGGCGGGACTTCGAGTGTTGTTTTCGATGCTTTGGGGCGGGTAGCCTCTGAAACCAACCCGCTTTGTACCGGCACGAACACCTTTTCTTATGATTACGATGGAGCGACCGGTCGATTGAGGCACGCTTATTATCCCGACGGGCAGGTAGAGGAGCGGATTTACTTCGACAACGTTGGAGATAACCGCCTTCGGCAGATCCGGAATCTGCCGCCATCGGCCGGGACGGTGCTGTCGGAGTTTAACCACACTTACAATGGGGTCGGGAACATCCTCACGTGGGAGCAGGCGAACTCGGGCGCAACAGGCTCAAAACGGTATGGGTTTGAGTACGATGGAGCAGACCAGCTGACCGGGGCGGATTTGAAAGATGTCGCTACGGGGACCTCGATCAAGCAGCATGGCTACGTGTATGATCCCGCAGGAAATCGCGTCAGCAAAAGCGAGGCGGTGGCGCGAACCGTCACCGGCGGAACATTTAACGGACTCAACCAATTGAAGGGCCTGTCCGGGGCCGCGCAAGTGGTCCTGACGGGGAGCGTCAATAAGCCTTCGCTTGTTGACGTCAACGAAAATCCAGTGCAGATTTTCGCCAACAAGTTCACCACGGTGGTTTCAGTAACCACCGGCACCAACGACATCACGATCAAGGCGACGGATGCGAACCACCCCGACAAGAGCACCACAAAGAAGGCGCGGATCATTGTGAATGAGACAACGCCGTCGCAGGCCTTCGAGTACGATGACAACGGGAACCTGACTTCCGACGGAATCCGGACGTTCACCTGGGACGCGCGCAACCGGTTGATATCGATCAGCTACGCGGATTCTTCCAAAACAGAGTTCGCCTACGACGGCTTGGACCGTCGAGTGTCGGTCATTGAGAAGGATGCCGGTGGCGTGGTGACGAGCACCAAAAAGCTGCTTTGGGTGGGCAATGAAATCCGCCAGGAGCGGGATGCCAGCAACGCAGTGACCAAGAGCTATTTCACTCGGGGGATGCAGAAGAACGGGGTCAGCTATTTTTACACGCGAGACCACTTGGGCAGCATCCGCGAAGTGACCGATAGCAATGGGGTGGCCTTGACCCGCTATGACTACGATCCTTACGGCAGGCAAACGGTGACGAGGTTGAGCGGGACAACCAGCGTGGACGCGGACTTCGGTTTCACCGGGCACTACTACCACGAGCCGAGCGCGCTAAACTTAACGCTCTACCGCGCTTATGATGCCGATACGGCAAGGTGGCTCAGCCGCGATCCGATCGGGGAGGACGGGGGAATCAACCTGTATAGATACTGCCTCAACAATCCGGTTAGCTATGTTGACCCAGATGGCAAAAATCCCATTTTGGCCGCCGTCGCGGTGGTTGCAACTGGGTATGCCATTTATCAGGCATACAAGGCGTTTGATGCCGCTCGCAAGGCCACTGAAAAAGCCTTTAAGGAAGGAGAACGCAGAAGGAAGTGTCAGAATGGCTTTGATGTCAATAATCCAGATACTTCCGGGTTGGGGGTGGATATGGATGCATATAACAGTATGGCCAATGATATCGGAACAGCAGTAGAAAACATTCCTGGAACTTCCCTGACTGGACCGGCAGAAAACCCAGGGCCTTCTACGTCGGCTCCTTTTAAGAATTCGGGACCTTCTCAGAAGAATCCCACTTTTTCACCCCCATGGTACGGGCGCTCTGCATATTAGAGCTTGGTGTCCTAATCCTCTGAAATAGATAATGAAATCAATTTCTAATTTCTTTTCGGCCTGTGGATTGCTGGCTTCCGTCGTTTTTGCGGTGTTTGGAATCCGCTCCATTGGTTTTGTAAATGCTACTGGGGCGGCTATTCCCCAGATGGGATTCGCTGAGTCCGAGGTCCAAACATTAAAAGCATGGTTGGAAGCTTGTCGAATGGCTTGGGAGGCTAACTTAGTGTTAGCCGGTTTATTTATCGTCGTGGTTTCGCTGAACATGGTGGCAGCTTGGAAAACGAAGTCAAAATAGGGCTATGGCTAATTTCATTCTCGGCTTTCTGTTCAGTGCGGGGATTGGATTTGGGGTGTGGGCAAAGAGTGGATATGCAGAAAGCGGTAAGCTTGGGATGTTTTTGATTTTCGGTTTCGGTTTATTAGGCGGCGGTTCCTCTGCCTTTTTGGGAGACCGTTTTTGGAGTAAAGATGGTGATTCTAGTTGGTGGCGCTATTTTTAAGGAGTCCCTCTACCAGAAGCGGTTCGCCAAATGAGGCAACCAATGGCGGGGCCACGAAGGCCCCACGGCGAAACCGCGAATCAGACAAATCCCCAGCGAGGCAGCGGCAGCGAAACCCCGCCCAGGCAAATAGCGCAGCCAAAGCGCGTGGCATGCCACCGCCTGAAAAGAAAAATAGGC
>SESF01031748.1_pt1 | contig 11163 bp, 16 predicted proteins | sample 3171521 | NCBI WGS metagenome assembly SESF01 (sample SAMN10866945, study PRJNA518727) | freshwater metagenome | biome: subpolar coniferous forest; feature: holomictic lake; material: water; isolation source: holomictic Lake 227, 6 m and 8 m depth | place: Canada: near Kenora, Ontario | collected...
TGCTTCAGTAGAGATTTACGGTCGCATGATGCTTAACTTTTTTATTTGAAATAGGTTACGGAAATAATGATTTTATAATCTGGAGTCCAAAAACGGCCGTGTGGTACATTTGTGGCACCTGCGAACGTAGGTTTCAAAGAATGGCGTGTTATACGCGTTTTGTGGAAAGATGCGGAACGTCTCAAGGTTTAATCTTTAGTCTTTCGTATCTCGAAAGCACAATCTCCGCGAATGTCTTCTTGAAATCCACGGGCAACTCGCTTCCTGCTGCGAGTTCTTTTATAGCCGTCATCTTTCCTTCAAACTTCTCGTAACGGACTCTCGGTGGAATCTCCAGGTAATCGGCCAAAGAATCAAAATCCTTCCGGGTAAGGTTGTTCTTCTTGCCATTCAGCGTAAGGGCACAATCTTCTTCACCCGGAATGACCAGCTTGGAGCAAACGATGTCATAAGCAGGCGAGAGGCGGGCGCCGTCTTGCTCACGATTCAGCACAGAGAAGTTTTTGAAGTGAGCATCGCCGTTCCCTATCAGGAAGTTCAGCGCCACGCGTTCAAAGAAAAGCTGTCCGTCGAGACCCGGGACCGCGGAGATCTCTTTTAATTTTCTACCGATCTGTTCGAGAGATCCCTGATATTTGTCCTTCTTCCCCAGGATCTGACAAAAATCCTCCTGGTGTATCTTTAAGGTGCCAAGCCGGTCGAAACGCTTGACCATATACGCCTGGGTACCGTCAGAAAGCGTCAGAAGGCATTGCGGCGGAACTTCGATCCCGAGGCTTTCCGCGATGTCCATGCAGCAATTTTCGTTCTCGGGGATATTAGGGAACTGCTGAAGCTGGGGCTTGAGAATATATTCTCCGCCCTCTCCTGTGATCACAAATTCTCCGGCGCGTCTGTCGAGCTTGACGGAAAGCTTCGGCTGGACTCCGGAAATGGACATTTTCCCGACCATCTCTTGCCCTTTCAGAGGAATATCTTTTAGGGACAGAGTGATGCGGGGAAGGTTGTTCATGCCAAACATTTTGTTTATCCGCTTGGAATCCATGTTCTATCCGTAATTACTCGTCGGTTTTGTGCACTGTAACGGCACCTATCGTATCCGCAGTTGTAGCTAACAGAAGACCGAAGGAATCCTTTGAATCGACTTTGGCCGTTGCGCTGACAATATCGAGATACCATCCTTCCGGCAGAAGTCCCTGAAAAAAGCTGAAGAGCTCATTCGAGTCGTAGGGCTCTTCACGCAAAGGAAGAGATACCGAAACCGGCTGTCCAGTTTTGAGATAGTCCTTCTCATACGAGAAGCGGAAGCCAGCCTCTGTTTCAAACAGATGCCCGGCTAGTCGGCCGTTATAACGGACTATCGCCTTCCGGTATGTGCTTTCGCTCATGATTAGAAATAACCTCTAAATGGTGTCCCAAAAATTTAAGGACCTGGTTGACTTTGTCCAACCGCACGCTTGGCTTCCCTTGTTCCAGATCCCTCACAAAACGTAATCCCACTCCGGCCCTTTTAGAAAATTCCGGCTGGGTAAGCCCTGCTTTCTTTCTTAAACGCTGAATGATTTTTCCAATATTATCCATACTGTGAAATATATACCATAACGGGTATATATTCAATATTTATGTTTTATTTTATACCCTTTAGGGTGTTTTAATAAATTACTACACCCCAAAGGGTATAACATGTGCAATCTGCGATGTTTTTATACCCGAACGGGGTATCCGTGTCTTTCATTATAAGAGACTTACGTCGAACAAACCTATTCCGAAAAATCCCGTGCTGCCTCAATCCTAATTCGGCGAACGGACCGCCCGAGGCTGATGTTCTTCTTGAGCCCGAGCTCTACCTCCCGCTCCCGAAACCGGACCGAACCGCGCAGCTTAAAGTAAGGAATGAACTTCTGGCTGCACCATGCGCGGATGGTCCAAGGAGAAATTTTGAGCTTTGCCGCGACTTCTTTTATGGTCAGCAGTTCTTCCACGGCGGGAAAAGAGATTACGCGGAATGAGAAGAGTGCGCCCGGCAAGAGTTGAACTTGCAACCCCCACATCCGTAGTGTGGTGCTCTATCCAATTGAGCTACGGGCGCTTGAGGGGGGTCATTATACGCATTTTGTTTGGAATTGCAAAAAGATCTGTCCGTTAACCGGGATTATTTTCTGCAAAGTTTTCCGGGATAAGTTTGGCTTTGTTTTGATTTATCTATCTTTGCTTCGGTTTTGCGGACCACACAGGAATTCACTCACCTTTTTTAAGAATAAATTCCGGTTTTCAATGTGTATGCAGTGAGCCACATCCTTCAAGCATTGATAACTGCTGCCGGAAATACTCCTGGCAAGCGCCCTGGCTTCCTTGGGAAAGATCAGCCTGTCTTCTTTTCCCTCAAGGACCAGCGTTTTGGCTTTTATCTTATCCAGTCGCTTGCGTGAGTCAAAAGCCGCGATGACCTCCATTTGCCCTTTGAATCCGTCCGGCTTCACCGCGAAGGGATTATTGACGCCCTTTTTAACAAACGTATCTACAAATCTTTTGTGCGAGTAAAATTTCTTGGAAAATAACCAGCGGGTCCAGGCGCGGATCCATACTTCCAGAGCGTCTCCCTTTTCAAGCTCGTTATAGAACTTCAGGAGAAGAGCGTTATTTCTCCGAGAGGAGACGGAAGCGGTACTCGCCAGGATAAGCCGCTCGACGCGCTCCGGGTGACCGATCGCGATTTCCTGTGCGATATACCCGCCCATGGAATGACCCAGGATATGCGCTTTTTTGATGTTTAAATGATCAAGTAGCCGCACGACATCCTCCGCCATCTGGCCGACGGTATATCCGCCCTCCGGGACCTCACTACGCCCGACGCCGCGGTTATCGAAGGTAATGACTTTGAAACACGCCGAAAGTTTCGGGACGGTCCCTCCCCAGCTCGAACTGTCGGAGCCAAGCCCCGCGATAAGCAAAAGAGGCGCGCCGGCGCCGTGAATTTCATAATAGAGCGCGGTATCCTCCGGCTTAATCTTAGAAAGCTGCATGTTTTTATCCCGGGTTATTATTCGTCGTACTGGTTTTGAATAGATTTTGAAGTGCCCGCGTGTGGTATTTTGAGGCGCTTTCCGCCATAAAGCGTCGGCGCCCTATGGAACTGAGTGCAAACAGGCAAAAGAGCCGGAAGCTCAGCGTTTCGAGTTTTTCTTTTTGGGCGCAGGTTTGGAGCCGCCCTTCGCGGCAGCCTTTTGCTTTTTGCCCGCAGGAGCGGCAACCACCGGATCCATCGCGTGAGAAACGGGCATCACTCTTTTTTCCTTGGGGATCAAACTTCCCTGATCCGGATTCTGCGGCACATGCCCCACCTTCCGGATCGCCCAACATTCGGGACAATAGACCGGCCGGTTCTCATTGGGCCGGAACGGGACCCGGCAGCCTTTACGGCAATCGGCACAAATGGCTTCATGCAGAACCCGCTCTCTCGGCCCGCTATTCTGGGGCACCATGTGAGATGAGACGGACGGTGCGGCGTTCGCGCTAGCTTGCCTTATTTCGGACGGCAGGGCCGCGATTCGGCCAATCACAAGATCTGTTTTCTTTTCCAGGGCCTCGAGTCGTTCGACGAGTTTTGTCATCACCGTAACAAGCTCGGGCAAGTTCTCATGGCTTTCTTTGGATCTCTTCGCGCTCTTTGTCATGGATCAACCTCCGTTTTAGATCGGCAGAACGTCAGATTTCCCGCGTGTTCGTGAAAAATAACGTTCCCTGCTTTTATGTTGAACGAGTCACCTTGTCGTAAATCGCCTGAGTGATAAACCCTTTGTTCAGGATAAAATCCATTTTCTTGATACTTTTAGAGCTGTATTTAGGACTCGCGGGATTCAGCCGGTCCGCGAGTGTTTTGCCTTTTAGATAGCGGTCATAAACGGCGCCGACCCAGATGGCGAGATCCTCGGAAGCGCACTGGCCTCCCTGCATTCCCAGAAAGGCGTTCTCGACGCCCGTCTTCAGGAAATCTTTATAGTATTCATCCATTTTAGCGCCCTTGAAATAACAGGACGCTCCCGAGATCGCGGCCCATTCGCTTTTCTGGTCCGTCACCCCGAAGTTGATCTTTAATGCGCTGTCGTAAAGATGCGCCGCTTCATGGAAAAAAACCGTGGGATCGTCATAATACGAACCCTTCAGCACAAGGCTTCCAGATTGAGGATCGGCAAAACCGCCCTCGCCTCCTTTTAAAAAGCGCCGGTCCTCTACAAAGACCACATTCCGGATCGCTTTCGTAAAATCTCCGGGGAGCAGCGCGATATAGCTTTTGATCTTGTCCCTCGACGCCTGATCCGGAAAATGACGGAGTTCGATCCCGCGGTATTCTTCCTGAGGCTTCTCGCTGATCAGCTGTTTTAAGTCGGTACAGACTACATTCCTCAAAAAAACCTGGTCGGCCTGGGCTTCAGAAATATCACTTTCCGCGGAAGTTTGAAACTGGTCGGTCTTGAAATTATCTTCCAGGCCAAGCCGGACGCCCGGGATCATCTTATAAAGATCCACGGATGAGTATAAACCCAAAGGTTTGATCTCCTGGCCGTCGACATAAAATTTTGAAGAGGCTTTGTTCCAGGTGAGCTTCAGGCCGTACCATTCCCCTATCTGAAATGAATATCGATAGGCAAAAGCGGCCAGCACGCATTGCCCGAACCGCCTGTGAACAATAAGCTGGTCCTGAATGATCTGGATCTCGTAACTTTCTCGGCTATCCGAGGAGACTCCGAGCATCAGTACATGATTGTGCGGATCGGAAGAAATATCTTTCAGCAATTTGACGCGAAGCTCCATCGTCCCGACATCGGAAGGGATCTTCACATCCCAGAGATCGTTATAGCGCGATGTAAGCGCCGTACACGTTCCGGACACCGCCAAAAGAAACATCGCTGAAAGCAGGAGTGTTTTTCTAGGCATCAAATAAGCGTTCCTCTGACCGCAAGAATTCATTCTAAGAAAAGCATCGGCCGAATATTTAGAAGCCTGAGCGGTCCCGGCAAACTCAATCCCGGTCGTCTCGCCCGTCAGCCGGACCGCCCGGAATAACTACAATCCCCTGGCAAAATCGGGCCGTAGCTTTATCTCTCCGTCGATCGCGGCCTTCAGGGACTTCAGAAGCGCCGCCTTATCTTTCGGAAAGGTTCCTTCCAGCGCGAGATAATTTGACGCATGATTGGAGCGGAAAACCGTGCGCTTAAGTTCAAGCCCGAGGATCATCCCGTAAGCTTCTTTCAATAATTCCGCGGCGTCGAGTTCCTCAAGGTTTCCGCGCCGGACCTCTTCGGCCAGCGGCGTTCCGGGAATGACCATAAGAGAAAGAAACGAAAGATACCGCGGCTGCATCCGGTTCAAGGCATCGATCGTTCCACGGACATGTTCCGCAGAATATTTCCTACCCCCCAGCCCTAGCAGCACTATCACTGATGAGCGTATCTCCGCGTTCTCCGTGCGCCTTACCGCTTTTACCATTTCTTCAACGCTTGAAGTTTTTTCGCACCGGTCAAGGATGACCTGAGCGCCGGATTCAAGCCCCATATAGATCAGGCTCAGCTTATGATCGTAAAGCTCTGTTAATTCCGCGTCCGTTTTGCGGGTGATATTGATGCCGTTCGCGTAAGCGGAGATGCGGGAAAGCGAGGGAAAAGCGCTCTCCAGTTTTTCGAGGACCGGAACCAGCTTACTGTTGCTCAGGACGAGCGCGTCTCCGTCCATCAGAAAAACACGTCTTGTCCCGGGGTAGCGTCCGGCGTACCGCTCAATATCACGGAAGATCTCCGCGCTATCTTTGACGCGAAAGGGCTTAGTCTTGTAAGCGCCGCAGAAACTGCAGTGGTCCGCCGAACATCCCAGCGTCACCTGCAGAAGAAAACTGTCGGCTTCAGACGGCGGCCGGATCACAGGTTCAATGACCGGCATCGAAGACTGCTCCCGTTCTCATTTCCTGCGCGCCCGGCGTTGAATTTCCGGAGAATTTCAATTCCCATGAATACCACAGTTTTTTCCTGGCCGCCCCGAAATCCCCGAGTTGATAGACGCTGACGCATTTAACCTTGAAAGTCCGCGGCATAAAAGGCTCGGCAATCATCGCTTTGACAAAATCTTCCCTGCCCAAACCGATCGTAATGTGCGGACCGTAACCTTTCCCGGTATGCCGCAGAACAAAGGCGTTCACATAGGCCGCGATCGTTGCGTCTTTCGCTGCGCCGTTTTCATTAGGAACAAAGGCGGCAAGAGTTCCTTTCTTCGCGAGAAAAGGAGCGACCGCCGCGAGAATGGCTTTCTGATAGGCGAGCAATTCTTCCGTCCGTTCCACGGTAATTCCGGCACGGCCCGATCCCTGCCAGGGCGCCGAAAAACAACGTGTTGTCTTGAGTTCCATCCCGGCTGGAGACTGACTATCATTCACCTTCTTTACGGCATCCAAAATTTTACCGGGGTCCTTCTCGTGAACATAACACTGAAGAACCGAGATGTGCGCGGTATGCGTCGCGTCCAGAGCAAAACCCGCCGGGTAGTTTTCCAGGACCCGCTCATTGTCCGCTTTCGCCCGCGCGATCATAGTGTCATCAGGTTCTTGGAGAATATCGATAGCAACAAGAGGATCTGCCGCCAGGCAGGGTTTCAATCCGATAACCAGGAACGCCGAGGAAACGATCACCGAAAAAAGCATTTTTTTCCTCATAGTTCCACCCTCGATGAAAGTCCGAACACAGGGCAATAAGTTTTCACATGGACCTCTGCGAACGCCTCGCCCATCGTAAAATGGCGCTTTTTGAGCGGGGGTTATCATAACGCTCCTGAGAGGCGGGACGGATAGCCTCGCGTCCTGTTTCCTCGTAGATCCCGGCATCGAACTCTTCGGCAAATGAGCGGACGACGCGGTCATCTTCGCCCGAATGAAAGGTCAGCACGGCGACTCTTCCATGAGGCTTGAGACAAAACGGAAGATTCCTTAAAAACTGTTCCAGCGCGGAGAACTCGTCATTCACCGCGATTCTGATCGCCTGAAAGGTCCTCCGGATCGAACGCGTGATATCTTCTTCGAGATCTCCCTCCGAAACAGCGGGCAGGGCATCGCGGACAATATCCGCAAGCGCGGTGGTGGTGATCAAAATGTCGCGATGCTTATAAATCGATTTCGCGATCGCTTTTGCATGAGGTTCGTCCGAGTGAAGCCACAAAAGCTTCTCGATCTCGCTTTCGGAAAGGGAGCGGAGCAGCACCGAGGCGGGATTCCCCCGCGTGGGATTCAGCCGGAGATCCAGCGGTCCTTCCACCTTATAGGTAAAACCCCGCGAGGGATCGTCCAACTGCATGGAGGAAACGCCGAGGTCCGCGAGAATAAAATCGAATCCGCCTCCGGCATCGGCAAGCAGTTTGGGGATCCCTGCGAAATTAATGCGGCGGATCACGAGCTCCTTTTCCGTAAACCCAAGACCCCTGAGGCGCGTTTCTGTTCTTACGATCTCGATCGGGTCGACATCGAGCCCCCAAAGACGCCCGCCGGGGAGGATGCGCTTCAAGAGTTCAACTGCATGCCCGCCATATCCAAGCGTGGCGTCCACTCCCGTTTGTCCCGGTTTTGGATCAAGGATTTCCAGGATCTCCTGAACGCAGATGGGGCGATGCGACCCCGCCGGTGTCTTTCCGCTCTGGATAATCTTTTCCACATCCTGGGAATATTTTTCGCGGTTCAGCTCTTTATATTTCTCCTCAAACCGCCGAGGATGGGTTCCTTTGTAGCGAAGCCGCCGCTTTCGCGGCGCTTCCTCTCCTTGTTGATGGATGGGATCATGTGTCATCAAAGGCCTCTCTTTGACTTTGGAGATTTTTCATGCAAAGGAGATTTCCGCAAAGCGGCGGCGTATCCCCCGCTCAAAAGTCACGTCCGGATAACCAAAGATGATCGCCAGGCCACGCTTCATTCCGGGTTCGATCTTATATTTTTCTCTGAATTCCCGGCTTACGCGAGACAGCATAGGAACCACCGTTCCGATCATGCAAGAACCAAGCCCGAAACTTTCTGCCGCGATCATGGCATAGGTGCAGGCAATGCCGGCATCGATAGGATCTCCGGTGCCCGCAAAGATCATCGCCAAAGGCGCATCGTAGAACATAAAGTCCTTGCCCTGCTCGCGGCCATTCACAAGCGATTGATAGACCGGCGCGACAACTTCGCACATATCGCGATGCTCTTCTTTGGACATGAACGGGCGAAGAAGCCATATCCCCGTCTTAGAAAAGAGCCATTTCATTTTTTCCAGTTCATCCAGAAAATCGAACGCGAAAGCATGCGCCTTCTCTTTCCCCTCGAAAACGACGGCCTTCACGGTTGAAGGAGGAAGCCCGGCCGGCGCCTGCTGTGCCGCTTCGAGGATCTTTTCAATATCTTCACGCGCCACCGGCTTGTCTGTAAACCGGCGTATACTTCTCCGTGACACGAGAAGGCGGAACAGATCGTCGTAGCCGGCAGGTTTCGCTTTAGAGAACGGGAGCACGTCCTCCCGGCTGATCCCCTTTGCCTCTACATGGATCGCCTCTTCGGAACACAGGGCTGCGCAATGACCGCAGGTGAGACAGCCCCAGGAACCGGCTTTGTCTCCTTTTACCTTGCCGGCCTCCAGTTCGAGGTATTCATCTGGACAGTTTTTTACACAAAGCCCGCAAACGGTGCAGCGGTCGTTCGCGACAAGGGTCACTTCTTTTCCATAGATCGTCGCCATAGAAATCCTTTCCCCTGTTCCCGCTTTAAATTACAACGCCGCTTCTTTACAGCAGACCGGATAGCGGACAGTTTTTTAATTCTTGAACTGCTCCCGTATGCCCGGAAGATAGCTTAGGAGAAGCCAAATAACGGGCCCCACCAAATAAATCGAAATCTGAGGATTCACCACGGCCAGGATGCGATCCGTAAGGGTCGGCTCTTGAAAGATCCAGAAGGTCCAGGCAAAATGCGCCGCCCAACATCCGAAGCCGAACATAATGCACGCTAGGAAACGGCTCAGGAGCAGCGCGTCTTTCTTCCCTTTCCACAACCGCGTGAGCGCAACGATAAGAAAAGCCACATACACGGCAGCTCCGAGACCCCACCACCAGGACTGATCGGCGATCATAAGCCAAAAAAGCCTTCCGCACGCGAAAAGCGCGAGCAAGCCTCCAACAGCGATCAAAATCTTTGTTTTCTTCATAGAGAATCTCCTTTTTATCTCCGCAGGCCCCAGAGCAGAGCCGGATTATTTCACAAATGAAATTTCCCTTTTTTTCTTTCAAGCGTCCGGTGAAACTTATCTTCCACGTCCGCGACAGCTTCCTTCAGCGCGGCAAAGATCTTCGCGACCTGGTCGCTGTTATAAGAATACTGTGACGTCGCCAGATTTCCGATCAGCCGGATCTTGTCGAGTGTCGCCGCTATCCGCTGCTCTGCCAGCCGTTTGAACCGGTCCTCCTTCGTTTCATTGGGTGCGTTCTGAACGTCTTCGTTCTCTTCCACGCCAGTCTCCTTTGTTTTCATTACCTCCGCCCACTCAAAGAAATGCACGATCCCAACACTTATGCCGCGAATAAGTATGTCTTAGCGTTTTATAAATGCAATGCTCTGGCATTATAGCCTAAAACTTTGCTACTTTCTTCAGGTAGAACGGTTTGCGCATGTTAAATCTTGGAGAGGAAGGGTTTTGCGGAGAAGAGCTTCAGAAAAGGCGCGACCAAATGCCGTTGGGTTCAGAATGGTCCGCGCCGATAGGGGGCCTAAAAAACAGCGTTCCCTAAGGGGAAGGTTCTTCGGGGAAAACGGAAGCGCTTCCGTTTCAACTCTTGTCTGCAACAACGAGCTCTCATACGTGTGAGGAGACATAGGGATTTTTTTTAAGACTCGCTATTGATTTTTTTCATCATCATGGCATTCTTCTTCGTATCTACTAGGAAACGTATGTATCTATAAAGAAACGATGTGTTCTATGATGAAAGAGTCGGAACTGCTCGTGCTCAATCGCCTGACCCTCGATCCTGAGGGGAACCCCCTCCGCTGTTTTCGTATTCTAACGGAGTCGTCAACCTAAAGGCTTCGCCTGAAGGCGAGGGTTAGCATGCCCCGACCCGAAAATGGAAATCTAAGAGTTAGGGCCGAGGGGGATTTAGAAATCTCCCCCAACCCCTCTTTACGAAAGAGGGGGGATTGTGGCGGCACTCAAAAACTAATGATTTCTATAGACGACTGCTAGTTTCGGGAGTGTGCTCCCGAATAGTCGTGCTATTCAGGAGTATCATCCTAATGGAAAATATACAGCGTTACCTTAAGGTGGATCTGCCCCCCAAGCAATCGGCTTTTTTGTGGGGACCTCGCAAGACGGGAAAGACCACCTTTTTAAGAAAAAATTTTCCGGAGAGTATTTCCTACAACTTTCTTGATACGGATCTGTTTTTTGAAGTGAGCAAAGCTCCTTCCGTATTACGCGAAAGGATCTTGGGTTTAACGTCGGCGCAACTGAGCCGGCCCATTATTCTCGATGAGGTTCAAAAAGTCCCGGCGGTAATGGACGAGGTCCACTACATGATCGAGGAGAAAGGCTTGCGCTTCATCCTCTGCGGTTCAAGTGCTCGAAAATTGAAACGGGGTCACGCGAATCTCCTCGGGGGCCGTGCGTGGAGATATGGGATGTTCCCTTTTGTATCCGCGGAATTGCCTCAGTTGGATCTGCTCAAGGGGTTGAATAATGGCTTCATCGTGGTAGCGTCGGAGTGCTATCATTGCCAGCTGCTTGGAGACCCTTAAACTTTTTTGCAATGGCGGCGTAGGACATGTTCAAGATGCCGCAACTCCGCTACCTTCTGGGCTATTTTCCTACAGACGGGCACTCGCATCAGCGGGGTTATTGTGATTTTCACGTCCCTCTCAGAGACGGTTCGACTTGGTGTCACTGGGGGACACGTCTGCAACCAATTCGCACCGCGTCCGAAATCAATGCAAAAATCGTAATTAAACCGTTTACCAGCATGCCTTTATACCAAAAACTCGCTCAAAAGATAAGAGGATTATTCGAGCTCGGCATGAATGTCACCGATATCGCTAGGGGTCTCCGCATCGCAAAGAACACGGTCCGGAAAGCCCGGCAGTTCTACAACAAGACATCTGCGGGGTGACGCTGA
>SESF01025506.1_pt1 | contig 11159 bp, 8 predicted proteins | sample 3171521 | NCBI WGS metagenome assembly SESF01 (sample SAMN10866945, study PRJNA518727) | freshwater metagenome | biome: subpolar coniferous forest; feature: holomictic lake; material: water; isolation source: holomictic Lake 227, 6 m and 8 m depth | place: Canada: near Kenora, Ontario | collected...
AAAGAATGTGGATTTCTTGCCTTTGGACGCAGTTGAAGTCCGCTTGAACACCGAAAATGGAGCGCGCGCCACAGATTCCTCGATTACCACGGTAACATTCGCGGTAACAATCAGGATTGGCGGCCTCCGTTTTCGCTTGACCTTGTAGCTATTTCCTTATGCTGTATGATGGGCGCTGAGGGAATCGAACCCCCGACATCCTGCGTGTAAAGCAGGCGCTCTAACCAGCTGGGCTAAGCACCCCGACTTTTTTGTAGCATGGTGGAGGGGGAGGTTGCAAGGATGGGCTCGCCTTGGCGGGGGGAAGTTCGTACCTTTGGTACATCCCCTCGAGATTGCAGAAGGAGAACACATGCCTTTGCTTGGAGTCCTTGAGTCGCGGCACGCCCGTCGGGCTATTGCCCCCGATCCTGTTGACGATGAAGTGCTGGGGAGGCTCGTGGAGGCTGCTCGGCTCGCGCCATCCTGTTTCAACAACCAGCCCTGGAGGATGGTTGTCGTCAGTGGCGCAGTGCTCGAGGAGCTTCGGACTTCGCTCAGCGAGGGGAACAAATGGGCTACCCGCGCTCCGGTGATCATCGCCTTTGTGACCAAGCCCTCCCTCGATTGCCGCATGGACGGTGGACGGGACTTCGCTTCTTTCGACCTCGGTCTGGCTCAGATGGCCCTCATGCTGCAGGCTACCGAGGAGGGTCTGATAGCCCACCCCGTTGCAGGTTTTTCCGCTCCCAAGGCAGCCAAGATCATTGGATTGCCCGAGGACTTTGTCCTCTGGGACCTCGTCATCGTCGGGAAACCTGGCGACGAGGGCCTTCTTGCCGAATGGCAGTTTGAGCGCGAGCGGGGGCCAAGGCAGCGCAAAGCGCTTGGAGAACAGGTGTTCCGAGATCGCTTCGGAACCGCCTGGACCTGATGAGACGGGAGCCTCCCTTGTAGCCTCCCTTGTAGCCCTTGGGCACGGGGGCTATCCTTGGTCCAGGAGGAGCAATGGTAAAGGAAGCTTCATTGGGGATTGTCGCCATCGGTAACGCGCTGCTCGACATCATTGCCTTTGTCGATTCTGAGCTTCCCCCTTCCTTTGGCTTCCATGCTGGTTCCACGACTCACCTCTCAACCGCTGAGCTTTTGCCAATCCTGCAGCAACTCGAATCCCCTTTTTTCTCTGCTGGCGGAGGAGCGGCGAATGTCGCGCGGGTGGCAGCCCAGCTCGGAGTGAAGGCTACCCTTGTGGGGGCGGTCGGGGATGATCCCTTTGGCAAGCGATACCGGGACGATCTCGAAGGCCAGGGAATCACAGCCCTGCTATCCGATAGTGACAAACCGACAGGCCTTTTTTGCGCCTTGATCGACCAAAACGGAGGCAAGACCATCCTGGTCGCGCCGGGAGCTGCCCTCGAAGTGACCCGGATGGGAGATCGCATCAAGGCGGTATCCGGAGACCTTCTCTATTTTGATGGCTTTGTCCTCCATGACCGGGCGTTCTTTCTCGACTGTGTCCGCTGGGCCAAGGCAAGGGGCATGAGGGTCGCACTCGATCTAGGCGCTTCCAGTCTCGTAGCTTCAATGCGCGCGTTCCTTCGTGAGGCCCTTCCAGGGCTCTGTGACTTTGTCTTTGCAAATGAGGAGGAGTTCCTCGCCCTCATGGGAACTTCGGTCCGCAAGGGCCTGAATGATTTTGCGGGCGAAGGCTGCTGTGTCGTCGTCAAGCTCGCTGAGCGCGGAGCGCTCTGTGCGAGTGGGGGGCAGGTCTTCGAGAGTCCCGTGCGCGCCGTAAAGCCCTTTGACGATACGGGAGCCGGGGACGCCTTTGCCGGCGCCTTTTTAGCAGCTCGTGCGCAGGGCATGAGCGTGGAGCGCTGTCTCCGTTTGGCCAACAGGATCGCTGAAGAGTCCCTCGGCGTAGCAGGGGGTGCCATGGATTCCCGTCGCATCAGGACGGCATTGGCAAGCGTGAACTAGAAGCCTTGATTTCTGAGGCAAAACCCCGAAATTGGGGCTAGCACCCTACGATTGTCAGCTAAGACTTGTCCTCCCGTGATCCAAAACAGTATTTTCGTGGGAATCCAAGAAGGAGATATTCATGGCTGAAACTGAGATAATCCCCATCGACTTAGTCCTTCCCGGGAAACTGCCGGTCATCCCTCTGATGGGGCGGCCCATTTTTCCGGGCATTTTCACGCCAATCATGATCGGCAATCCCGATGACGTGAAAGTGGTAGAAGAGGCAGTTTCGGGTGACGGCATGATCGGCCTCCTCATGATCAAGGCCGATGTCGACAAACCCAAGTCGGATGATCTCCACACCGTAGGTACGGTCGCCAAGATAATGAAGCGCATCAACCTGCCCGACGGCGGGGTCAATATCTTCATCTCGACGCTGAAGCGCTTCAAGGTGAAGAAGTTCCTGTCCAAGGAGACACCGATCTTCGCGGGCGTCGCCTATCTCGACGACGAGGGCGAGGGCACCGACGAGATCAAGGCCCTGACGCGGGCCCTCCTTTCGGAGATGAAGAGCATCTCGGAGAACAATCCCCTTTTCTCCGAAGAGATGCGCCTAAATATGATAAACATCGACCATCCGGGGAAGATAGCCGACTTCATCGCGAGCATCCTCAACGTCGAGAAGAACGACCAGCAGAAGATCCTCGAGACCCTTGACATCCACGAGCGCATGGAGCGGGTCCTGATGTTCATCAAGAAGGAGCAGGAGCTCCTCCGCATCCAGAAACGGGTGCAGACCGAGATCAACGAAAAAATCGAGAAGAGCCAACGCGAGTACTTTCTCAAGGAGGAGCTCAAGGCCATCAAGACAGAGCTCGGCATGCCCACCGACGCGAAATCGAGCGACTGGCAGAAGTTCAAGGAAAAGATCGAGGCCTTCAAGTTCGAGGGGGAGGTCAAGGAGCTCGTCGAGCAGGAGCTCGAGAAGTTCAACCTCATGGATCCCAACTCGAGTGAATTCATAGTCACACGCAATTGGCTCGACCTTGTATCGAACCTGCCCTGGAAATCGCCGCTTTCGGGGGAGTTCGACTTAGGCGGTGCCAAGGAGATCCTCGAAGGGGACCACTACGGCCTCGACGACGTGAAGGAGCGGATCCTTGAGTTCCTCGCCGTGCGCAAGCTCAAGAAGGACGCGAAGGGAACCATCCTCTGCCTTGTAGGGCCGCCCGGTGTGGGCAAGACGAGCGTGGGCAGGTCCATCGCCCGCGCCCTGGACAAGAAGTTCTTCCGCTTTTCGGTGGGCGGCATGCGCGACGAGGCGGAGATCAAGGGACATAGAAGGACCTATGTGGGAGCGCTGCCGGGCAAGATCCTCCAGGGCCTCAAGATCTCGAAGACCCGCGACCCGGTGTTCATGATCGATGAGATCGACAAGATGGGGGTGAGCTTCCAGGGCGATCCCTCGAGCGCCCTCCTCGAGGCCCTCGACCCGGAACAGAATTTTTCCTTCCGTGACCACTACCTCGACCTGCCTTTTGACATCTCGAACATATTTTTCATAGTTACTGCCAATACCCTCGATACCATACCGGGTCCCCTCATCGACCGCATGGAGATCATCCAGCTCCCGGGCTACGTGGATGTCGAAAAGCTGGAGATAGCCAAGCGCTACCTGATACCCAAATCCATCGAGAAAAACGGCCTCAAGAAGAACTCGGTGCGCTACACGCGGGATGCCCTCCTGGACATAGCCGAGAGCTACGCCCGCGAGGCTGGTGTGCGCAACTTCGAGAAGGCCCTCGACAAGATCCACCGGAAGATCGCCAAGGTCATGGTCCTCGAGGGCCGCGAGGCGGAGAAGTTCCCGGTCGACAAGGCAGCGGTGCGGAAGCACCTCGGGAAGCCGATGTTCCGCGAGGACGACATCAAGAAGGTCACGGGGCCGGGCATGTCCATCGGGCTTGCCTGGACCAGCATGGGAGGCGATACCCTCATCATTGAAGCTGTCGCGAATTCGGGCAAGGAAGGCTTCAAGCTCACCGGGCAGATGGGCAGCGTCATGCAGGAGTCGGCGGGCATCGCCTACACCTTCGTGCGGCATATCGCAGGTGAGCGATACGGCATCGGGGGTGACTGGTTTGACGCCAGGCAGATCCACCTCCACATACCCGAGGGGGCGACGCCGAAGGACGGTCCCTCGGCCGGCATCACGATGGCAACAGCCCTCCTGTCGCTGGTCCTTGGCCGGAAGATCAGGCAGGGCCTGGCCATGACCGGCGAGCTGTCGCTTACCGGCCAGGTCCTCCCGATCGGAGGCCTGCGTGAAAAGACCGTGGCGGCGAGGCGCAACAAGATACGCGACATCATCATACCTGGTTCCAACGAGAAGGATATCGACGAGATCCCCGAGCATGTGCGGAAGGGCATCACTTACCACCCTGTATCGACCTACGAGGATGTGATCGGGATCGTGTTTCCGGACTGATGCAGGCAGCCGCGCGGGGTGGCGCCATGGTGCCGCGATCCGACCCCCGGCTGCAGGCCTACTTCTTCTTTTTCGCCCGGTACTCATCCAGTTGAGAGCTCAGTAGCAGGTAGAAATCGCGGTCGAAGGAAGTTCCAAGGGTAGCTGGGATGCCCTGTTGTATGTCCTTCTTCCAGACTTCGACCTGCTCGGGCGTGTTCTTTGTGATGACAAGGCCATATTTCACCATGGTCGTGACAGCCGAGTCCTCGAGTTTCACGATCTCCTCGTTGAGGTGTTTCTCGATGGCGGTTGCGTATTCGTGGATCTTGGTCTGCGTGTCGGGGTTCACCTTGGACCAGGCTTGCTTGGATACGATGATGGCGCCGAGGAAGGGAGAGACCCGGAAATCGGTCATGTATTTCGCACTGCCGAAAAACTGCATTGCGCCTGCCGCCAGGGGGCTGATGTAGCATGCGTCGATCATGCCACTCGAGAGGGCTACGAGGGTCTCATTGAGGGGTACCGGCACCAGGTTGTAGCCAAGGGTCTTGAAGGCCTGGGCGAGGGAGAGGTCGGTGGGTGTGGTGGCAAGCTTCATCTTCTTGAGGTCGGCAGGTGCGGACAGCGGAGACTTCGAGAAGAAACGGATCCAGCCTGCCTTGGACCAGGCCAGTACGACAAAACCCTTGGCCTCGATCTTGCCCTGCATGTAGGCCCGGTTCTTGGCGATCATGTAGTCGAGCTCGTCGTCATCCTGGATAAGGAAGGGTGCGGAGAGCGTGAGCGCCTCGGGGCTGATGAGGTTGAGCCCGAGGTTCGTGAGGGCTGCTCCCTGGAGTTGCCCGATCTTGAGCTTGCGCAGGATGTCCGATTCATCCCCTGCGATGCCGCCGTGGAAGACCTTTACGTCGAGTTCGCCGCCCGAAATGCTGTTGATGTCCGCCACCATCTTTTCCATGGCTGCGCCCCAGGGAGTGGCCTGTGGCGCTATGCTTGCGAATTTGAGCGTCAGCCCCGTGGCCGCTCCCATCGAAATCGCAGCAATGGCGATCATGGCGACCGTCGTCCGGCCCGGGAAAATCCTCATTGAAGTCCTCCGTCGTCTTTCGTGTGTCAGAACAGTCGCGCGAGTGCGGTCGTAAGCCAGGGAAAATAGGAAACGATGAGCACCACCACGACCTGGATGAGAAGGAAGGGAAGGACGCTCCGTGTGATATCGGTGAAGGGTGCCTTGAAGCGGTACGAGGCCAAGAGGATGTTGAGGCCGACCGGAGGGAATAGAAAGGCCACTTCCATGTTCATGAGGAAAATGATGCCGAGGTGTACCGGGTCGATGCCATAGGCGACGCCCAAGGGGCCGATGAGGGGCAAGAGGATGATGATGGAGGCGTAGATCTCCATGAAGGCGCCGGCGACGATGAGGACGATGTTCAGTAGTAGTATGAACAGGATCGGGGAGTGGACGACCGACGTGGCCCAGTGCGTGAGGGCCTGGGGGATCTCCGCGTCGACGATGTAGTACGAAAGGGCTTGCGACGCAGCGAGTATGGCCAGGATGCCGCCGATGATGGGAAGCGCCTTGAGGAAGACCTTTCCGAGGCCGCGGAAGGGGATGTCCCTGGTGATGAGAACCTCAACCACGATGGTGTAGAGCAGCGACACGGCGGCTGTCTCGACGATGGAGAAGATGCCGCTGAAATAGCCGGCGATGAGGAGGACCGGGAGGAGGAGCTCCCAGATGGATTCCTTGATGCTGCGGAGCGTGTCCTTGAGGGAGAAGCGGCTGACAGGGACACGGTTGCGGATGGAAGCCAGGACGCCGTAGCCGCTCATCGCAATGACCAGGAGGAGGCCCGGAAGGAGCCCTCCGGCGAACATCTTGAGGACGCTCGTACCAGTCGATACGCCGACCAGGATGATGGGCAGGCTTGGTGGGAAGAGGATGCCGATGCTGCCGACCGAGGTGAGAAGGCCGTAGACGAATTTCTTCGGGTAGTTGGCCTCGAGGAGGATCTTCGACAGGAGGCCGCCGAGGGCGAGGATGGTGACGCCGGAGCCTCCGGTGAAGGTCGTGAAGAAGGCGCAGACTCCCACGGTGGCTATGATCACGCCGCCGGGAATCCAGCCGAACATGGAGCGGAAGACGCCGACCAGGCGCTCTCCTGCACGACTCTCGGAAAGCATGAAGCCCACCACCGTGAAGAGTGGGATGGCGGGTAGGCTCGTGTTCGTAAGCTGGGTGAAGATCTGGTTCGGCACGACCAGGAGCTCTCCGCCTGAGCTTCCGATGAGGAAGAGGGCTGCTCCTGCCATGACCACAAAGAGGGGTGTTCCCGCGAAGGCGGCAAGTACGAAGAAGGCTGCGGACAGGGGGCCGAAGCGACCATAGAAGGCGAGCGACCAGTCGGCGACGGTTCCTGCCCAGGCAGGGGCCGCGCCGCTCCAGAAAAATGGAAGGAGTGAGGGCAGGGCCAGTACCATCCCGACCGGGACGCCCAGCAGTGGAAGGTAGGTGGAGCTTCCGTTGGCGCGGCCGACCCTCGCCATCCTGAAGGTCATTGCAGCAAAGGCAAGTGGCATGATCCAGGCTACGACCTGGTCGGGCAGGAGGCCTCTGGAGGCGGCACCGGTAAGGCCAACCTCCACGAATGCCAGCGAGGTAAAGGTCAGCATTGTGAGGATCACCACGGATACCAGGGCGGCCACCGCGGCAAGTGCCCGCTTTGCCCTGCCCTCGGGTACATAGTGCACCAGGGCTACGTTGAGGTGTTCGCCCGAGCGCGCGGCGATCATGCCGGCAAGGAATGCGACGACAAGGAGGGAGAGGGCCAGGTTTCCGAAACTTCCGGGGAAACCGGTCTTGAAGACGCTTCTGGCAATCATCTCGAGGGTGGGCACCAGGGCAAGGACCACGATGAAGAGGTAGGCGAGCCCATTCTCTACTTTCTGGAAGCGGCGCAGCACTGAGTTCATTCTTCCTCCGTCTCGAGGAAGAGGTCATCTTTCCTCCCGTAGAGCCACAGGGCCTTTGTCCTTGCGACGTCGTTGGCCAGCCTGCGGTCGGGGAACTTCGAAAGATCCACTGCGAGGGCCTTTTGCATCAGGACCTTCCATTCGCGATAGTCCTGCGCGGGCACAAAGACTGCCATGGCGTAGGCCGTATAGGCGGAGACGCTGCCGTCCCCGCTCTTCCTCAGTGCTTCTTCGAAATGATGCTTGGCCAGTTCCTTGTCGCCCCCGAAGGAGGCGGGCAGGGAACCGTAGAATGAAATATAGAATTCATCGAGGCTGCCCTGCCCGAAATCGGGATCGAGGGCGTAGGCGCGGGCCATGAGAACCTTCACCTCCCTGATGCGCATGGAGAGTTCCACGTCCAGGGGATCGAGGGCGTAGGCCGACATGATCGCCGCGGAGGTCCAGTACAGAAGGCCGACATCAGCGTTGCCCGCGGTCGCGAGGAAGGGTTGCGCCTCGCCTGCCTTGAGGGCCGCGGCGATGCCGGGGAAGCGCCGCTCCAGCTCTGCGCCGAGGGATTTCGCGCTGGCGAGGTAGTGGGACCTGGCGTCCTTCAGTTCCCTCTGCTTGCGGTCGAAGTCCTTCGGGGGAAGTCGCTCGGCAGGACCCTGCACGTAGGCGTTTGCGTACATCACCTCGAGGCTGCCAAGCTGTACGACGGCCGGTCCGCTTGTACAGGAGGCGAGGGACAGGAGCGCCACGGCACCGATGGCTGCGATCATCGTATCAGTGAATATACGAACACTGAATATCCTGGCTGTGATGTTCATGGGCGTAGCTCCGGAGTGCATGGTTATTTGGCCCCAGCCGTGGCCCGGGCCGGGTTTTCAGTCGCAGTCCAGCGTCCGCCTTCGACTCTGAGCCCGTAGGCGCCAGAGAGCCTTGCGACCAGGCCACGGTGGAGGGTTGCGGTCGCTTCGGCCAGGCTGGCCGGCAGGCGCGGATCGCCCTGCCCGATGCCGCTGGTCAGCAGGGTCTCTGCCAGGAGCTTGGCTGCGATAAAGCGCTCCTCCTTCGAAACCGCGAGGGCGAGGAAGGAAGGCAGGAGGGAGGCCACCTCCCAGGTGACCTGCTCAGCCTGCGAATAGCGGCCCGCGTCCTTGTCCTGGTCGGTGAAGCGAACGGGGAGTTTCCGGGCGATCTCATCGAGGCGCGGTACGAACCAGTCGAGGTCGAAGAGGCCGGTGGCGCAGTTGAAAAGTATGGAAGCGCCGCCCGCCTCGAGACTGCTGACCTCATCGAAGGAGATGGCGGGACCGATGTCAGCTATCGTACGCGTCCCCGCTCCGGTTTCCACGAGGATGCCGCCTTTTACGTCGAGGGGCGTCCGGTAGCTGAACTCGAAGGCAGCGGGCTGCCCCGAGAGCGCCAGGAGGGAGAGGTGGACGGGATCGGGGAGGTAGCCGAGGTTGTCGACATTGCCGATCCATGCCCAACGAGTACCGCTGGCGTGGAGGTCGCGGAATACCTTGGACAGTATCCTGAATGATTGCCCGTGGCCGCCGGGGAGGGCTAGTGCGCTGTCTTCCCTTCCCCAGGCTCGGTCAAAGATCCGCTTTGTTGTACCCTCGGAGGAATGGGTGAATGCTGCGATCATGGGTTGCACGCCTGTGGCGAAGGACAGGGCTCCGGAGGCAGCAACGCCTCCGAGTTCTGCGCCGAGGACCGAGATGAGGGGGTCCGATTCAAGCGCCCGATAGGCAGCCGCGAGCTCTGCGTCATTGCCTGAGCTGGACATCTGGTAGAGGGGGAGGAAGGGTCGGCCAGGATCGCCAAGTCGGCGCCGGTATGCCTGGAGGGCGACGAGACGGGCACGGGCCTTGAGGAGGAGGAAGGAAGCTCCCGGACTTCCGTCGGGGTTGATATAGGCGGGGGCCAGACCCTTTGGGCGATCCCTGCATAAAGGCTCCAATTGAGAGAATCCTGCCTCGAGGAGGGAGAAGGCCGCTTCGCCGTAGGCCTGGTTCTTCTTGCGGTCCGCGTAGCTCGTCGCGGAGCCGCCGTTGAGGACGCCGTAGGCTGCAAAGGGCAGGAGCCGCTCGCCGATGTCCGCGAGCGCGGTCCGGTCAAGGATGATTTCTCCTTCCTGGGAGGGCAGTCCCCCGGGGAGGGCGATCCCGAAGGAATCAAGGAGGGCGTCTGCTGCATCCTGGGTGACGCACAGAGATACTGCCTGGCCCGTTGCGATGACGGTCCTGCCATCCACGGCTGGCACTCCCCGGGCCTTTACCGGCCTGACATCGTCATAGTACCCCGAATTCCAGTCATCGAGTATCGAGAGCGAAAGATCGAGGTCGATGCCTTTCGAACGGAGGTCGGCGAGGAGGGCTTCAGGCAGGTCGTACATGGCCAGCTTCCTTTTCTTCAGCAGTTCATGGCCGCGGCGTTGGCCGCACCATAGAGCGAGATCGCATAGTCCTTCACGATCATGACCGGTGTCGCGGCGAGTATCGACCTGATATGGCCGCGATAGCTTTTTTCGAAGGTTTCCATAAAACGCTGCCCCTCGAGGAAGAGGGCAGCATTCTTGGCAGCGATGCCGCCTGCGAGGAAGACGCCACCCGAGGGCAGGAAGGTCGCCGCGGCATCGGCTGCAACGCGCGCATAGAGCCTGACAAACATGTCCATTGTCGCAGCACAGACAGGGTCGTCAGCCGCGTTGGCGGAGATCAGGGCCGGCCTGGCGCCCCCGTCCATCCTGAGGATCTCGGCGTTGAGTCCCTCCCGGGAGCCCATTCTTGAGCAGAAGAATTCGTGGATGTTCGAGATGCCGATGCCCGAAACCGCAGCCTCTGCCCCGGGTACGAAGTCCATGCGTTCGGCCAGCCAGGACTGGAGGCCGCGCGAAACCTCGTCGTAGACCGGGAGGGTGACGTGGCCTCCCTCGGAGGCAAAGGCTTCGGTTCGGTCATGGACCTTGACGACATAGCCATAGCCCAGGCCAGTGCCCGCACCGATGATGACACGGACACCCGCCTTCGGCTCAGGCAGCGATCCGTCCGCATGTGGCAGCCGCAGGAGCTCCTCAGGGTCCCTCGGGTCGAGGAGGAGGACACCGTAGGAGATGGCCGTAAAGTCGTTGATGAGGAGGGTCCGGAAGCCAAAATGGGATTCAACCTCAGCCCCGTCGATGCTCCAGGGCGCGTTGGTCAGCTCGATGCGGCGTCCTATGACGGGGCCAGCAGCGGAGATGCAACAGAGCTCCGGCACGAAAGCCGGACATTCATGGGCTGCCTCAGCGAGGAATTTATCGAGGGCAGCGACGAGGGTGGGTTCACTTCGGGTGCGGTAATGTCGGTCGAACAGGAGGGTGAAGCTACCCCCCTTTTTACCGATAAGGGCGAAATTGGCGTTGGTCCCACCTATGTCGCCGGAGAGGACTATCAGGTCATAGGAAGTGCGAGTCGAAGACATAGCTGGCATTCTAGCAAGCGAGGCGGGTCCTGAACAATGGAGGAGACCCTAAATCATCACATGGAGCTGCTTCGCCGAGGCCATGAAGACAGCTGCGGCAGCCCGCGCGTCATCCAGGGCCCGGTGGCTCCGCCCGCTGGGGATGCCGAGGAAGGCCACGACGCGGGGGAGGCTATGGGAGGGGAGCTCGGAAAAGGCGGCGCGCGCAAAGGTAAGGCTGTCGATGACTCGGTTCGCCGGGCAAGCCCTGCCGGCTTCGGCGTATTCGCGGGCCAGGAAACCGAGGTCAAAGGGAGCGTTGTGGGCGACGATGATGGCA
>SESF01006816.1_pt1 | contig 11158 bp, 12 predicted proteins | sample 3171521 | NCBI WGS metagenome assembly SESF01 (sample SAMN10866945, study PRJNA518727) | freshwater metagenome | biome: subpolar coniferous forest; feature: holomictic lake; material: water; isolation source: holomictic Lake 227, 6 m and 8 m depth | place: Canada: near Kenora, Ontario | collected...
CTTGTTTATCACGATATTATCAGAAGTAATTGAAAATTGAAAATTATAAAAGATGTGCGGAATTGCAATGATCAGGCTGTTGAAGCCACTTGAATTTTATCAGGAAAAATACGGTACCTGGCAGTATGGTTTACAAAAAATGTATCTGTTGATGGAAAAACAACATAACCGTGGTCAGGAAGGAGCAGGCTTAGCTACTTTGAAACTAGATATGCCACCCGGAGAAGAATATATCTGGCGCGAACGTGTAGAAGGAAAAAATGCTATTCAGGATATTTTTGCTACTATCAATAAAAAAATGGCTTCCATATCAGAAGATGTTTATAATAGCGTATCTAAATCCAAAACCGAATTAGATTTTGCGGGAGAACTTTATCTTGGACATTTGCGCTACAGTACTACCGGCAAAAGCGGTTTATCGTACGTTCATCCGTTCCTTCGCCGTCATAATTGGAAAAACCGTACCATGGTACTTGCCGGTAACTTCAACCTGACCAATGTGGAAGAATTATTTGAGCATTTGACGCTCAAAGGACAACACCCACGCGATAAAGGCGATACTTTCCTGATGCTTGAATCCTTAGGTTTTCAGCTCGATCGGGAAGTTCAGAAGGAATATGATAAAATTAAACTACGTTATACAAATGATATTACGATTACTCAAAAAATTGAGGAAAACCTTGATATAGCTTCATTCATCCGCAAGTCGGAGAAATTGTGGGATGGTGGTTATACCATTTGTGGCATGCTGGGACATGGTGATTCCTTTGTTTTCCGTGATCCTAAAGGTATTCGTCCGGCATATTATTATATAGATGATGAAATTGTGGTGACAGCTTCCGAACGTCCTGTTATTCAGACGGCTATGAACGTGAAAGAGGAAGATGTGAAAGAACTCAACCCGGGTGAAGCTATGATTATCAAGAAAAACGGTACAATAAAGTTTGAAACTATTCGTCCGGCGGCTTCAGAACTCGCCAAATGTTCGTTTGAGCGGATTTATTTCTCACGCGGTAGTGATATCGATATTTACAAAGAACGTAAGAGACTTGGAGAATCATTGGCTCAACCTATTCTGAAAGCCATTGATAATGATATGGAAAATACTGTTTTCTCGTTTATACCCAATACAGCTGAAGTAGCATTTTTTGGTATGAAAGATGGTATCAAAAATGCAACCCAAAAGCCCATCCGTGTCGAGAAAGTATTAATTAAGGACATTAAACTACGTACCTTTATTTCTACCAACGACGAACGTAATGACCTTGCTACTCACGTTTACGACGTGACTTATGGCTCTATTCGCAGAGGGAAAGTGGATAATCTGGTGGCTATCGACGACTCCATTGTACGTGGTACAACACTACAACAGAGTATTCTCAAAATTCTTTACCGGCTTGAACCAAAGAAAATTGTAATCGTGTCTTCTTCACCTCAGGTGCGTTATCCCGATTATTACGGTATTGATATGGCGCGTATGAATGAGTTTTGTGCATTTAGGGCAGCTATTGAACTGTTGAAAGAATCAGGTCGTCAAAATATTATTGACGAGGTTTATCGTAAATCCAAAGCGCAGGAAAATATGCCAAAAGAGCAGGTTGTAAACTATGTGAAAGAGATTTACAAATCCTTTGCTCAGGAAGAAATTTCAGCTAAAATAGCTCAAATGCTTACTCCCGAGGAGGTGGATTGTCCCGTTCAACTTGTCTATCAGACCATTGAAGGATTACATCAGGCTTGTCCCAATCATACCGGCGACTGGTACTTTACAGGAAATTATCCAACACCGGGCGGTAATCGATTGGTAAACAAGGCCTTTATTAATTATTATGAAGGAACTGACGGATTGACTTACGGTTGTTAAATATAGAGACGCAATGCAATGCGTCTCTACAATTATTACAGCAATAACTCTCTTAATCCTTTATTATTCAGTATCGTGTATTCTTTTTTATTGATGCTGATAATTCCTTCCTGAACCATCTCCGACAAACTGCGCGCCAATGATGGACGCGCAACTCCAAAGAATTCGGCTAATTCAGTTTGATTGCGGTTTATGCTGAACTTTTGACCCTGTTCATTACTTTGTTCGAGTAGAAAATGTGCTATTTTACCCTTGATAGTCTTAATGGATAGTAATTGTAGACGGTTAGTCAGAAACTGAGTACGATTGGCATTGTGAGTAAGGAACTGTTTCATAAAATCAGCTTGCGAAGTCATTAGTCTGATTACCTCTTCTTTAGGGATTCGCAGAACTTCAACAGCTTCAAGCGTTGTAACATCAACCGGAAAACGGTTATTGTCGGAGAATAAAAAGGCTGGAGCGAGTGGACGGGGAGCATTAATTATCTCAATACCAAGCAGATTCCCGTTTTCGGTAATCATTTCCGTTTTTACCGATCCCTTAATCAGCACATACAAGGCTTCGCACACATCTCCCTGACGAAAAATCAGTTCATTCTTCCGGTAAGCGTGGATGCTGTAGATCATATCAGCCGGAAAAAGTCCATTTTCTTCTTCGAAATCACTAAAACCTACCCATTCAGGATTATTACTTTTCATAAAAGCTCAATTATTTTGCTATGTGTAACATCTGTTACACTTTGTGAGTTTCAGTGGCTGTACTTTTGCAGCATAGAAAATTATTCCTTGCAAAAATACAACATATAGCAGGTTTTTAATCAATTTAAGGCAAATTATATATGAGTCAGTTTAAATTTCAACCCAACATGGAAAATAAAGCATTCCCAACCGCTGAAAAATTCAGTATGACAGACAAAGTGGCTTATGCCGAAGGATCTGTAGTAAGTAAAATCATCATTCGCAACGAAAAAGGCAATGTTACGCTCTTTGCTTTCGATAAAGGTGAGTTTCTGAGCGAACATACCGCTCCATTCGACGCTATTGTACAGGTTCTTGATGGTGTTGGCGAAGTAGTAATCGATGGGATTTCAGCACAATTAAACGTAGGTGAAAGCATTATCATGCCTGCCAATGTTCGTCACGCTGTAAATGCACCAGAACGCTTTAAAATGCTTCTGACAATGATTAAATAATTGACCAGTTAATTATTTACTATTTACCATTTTTAGGTAAAGTGGTAAATAGTAAATGAATAAATAGTAAATGAATTTATGAAAAGAACAATAATAAAAATAGATGAAGAGCTTTGCAATGGTTGCAAAGCCTGTGTAAGTGGTTGCCACGAAGGTGCACTTCAAATGATAGATGGCAAAGCCCGTATGGTAAGTGAGTTATTTTGCGACGGACTAGGCGCTTGTATTGGTGATTGTCCGGTTGGGGCTATTACGCTGGAAGAGCGTGAAGCAGAACCTTATGACGAAATTGCCACCATTGAACGCATGATTCCGAAAGGAGAAAAAACAATACTTGCTCATTTGAAACACTTGAAAGAGCATGGCGAAGTAGATTACCTGAAACAAGGTGTTGGTTATTTGCGCGCCAACGGAATCGAAATTGATTTTGCACAGGTTCATAATCACAATGGTGCCGGATGTGCTTCCAAACCTGCTATAGCTTCGCTTCAACATAATCCAGTGAGTGCTTGTCCGGGAAGCCGCGAAATGACACTTGCTCCAACAGCAGCTAGCGGTTTTAAAATGGCACCTGCAATTTCAACCGAAGTGGTTTCGCAACTGCGTCAATGGCCCGTACAGCTGCATTTACTGAATCCGGAGGCAAGTTATTTTAAAGGTGCCGACGTTGTTTTGGCTGCTGATTGTGTGGCATTTAGCTATGCCGATTTTCATAATCGCTTTCTAGCGGGTAAAATTTTGGCTATTGCCTGTCCAAAACTCGATTCAAATAAAGAATCGTATGTTGAAAAACTTAAAGCTATGATAATCAATTCGGTTATCAATACGCTGACAGTATTGATTATGGAAGTTCCCTGCTGTGGTGGCTTACTGAATCTCGCACTAAAAGCAGTTGACGAAGCAAACCGAAAAATCCCTGTAAAACTCGTGGTAATAGGAGTGAAGGGCGATATAATCAGGGAAGAATGGATGTAAATAAGTTTAAAGTTCGTAGTTTTATAGTGATGAAATATAACATTTAGTTAGCTATCGTTGATAAAATAAATTCAATTGATATAGAATATTTGGAAATGCCAAAAAACATCCCGACCTTTGCAATCTAAATTCATAAACAATTATAAATACATAAGAATGAAAACAGCAAAAATTAGTACCGAAAAAGGGGATATGCAGGTTGAATTTTACGAAAAAGACGCTCCCGGAACAGTTGCAAACTTTATTAAACTGGCTGAAAGCGGTTTCTACAATGGATTAACCTTCCATCGCGTTATTAATGATTTCGTTATTCAGGGCGGATGTCCTAACGGTACTGGTGCAGGTGGTCCGGGTTATACCATCCCTTGTGAGTTGACCGGTGAGAATCAGTATCACGACCGTGGTGTGTTATCAATGGCTCATGCCGGTCGTAATACAGGCGGTTCACAGTTCTTTATCTGCCATTCGCGCAAAAACACATCTCATTTAGACCGTCAACATACTTGTTTTGGAAAAGTAGTTGATGGCCTGGAAGTAATCGACGCTATTCGTGCAGGTGATAAAATTCTGAAGATTGAAGTTTCGGAATAAAGTCTATAGAAAATAATCGAAAATCAGCATTCAGAGTAATTTGAATGCTGATTTTTTTATATGTTGATAAATATTTATGCAATAAATAAACATTTTTCATTTCTTTCTTGCTTCAAAAATCGATTTCATTTGTATCTTTGTCAAAAGTCCTCACTATGCATTTGAATGTAAAAAATGAAACTTCCACACTAAGGGCAGTTGTGCTGGGGCAACCAGGTTCACTTGGACCTGTTCCGAGGCTTGACAAAACCTTTGATGCTAAATCCTTTGAATCAGTTTCACTTGGCATTTATCCAACAGAAGAAGCGGTTTATAAGGAAATGAGTGCCTTTGAAAAGGTATTGCTTAAATACAATGTGCAGGTTTTCCGCCCCTGGACATTGGAAAATTGCAATCAGGTTTTTGCACGCGATGTGGCTTTCGTAATTGACGATAAAATCATTAATTCTAACATTATTCCCGATCGTGAAGACGAAAAGGAAGCCTATGAGGTAGTTTACGACCAGATATCATATAATAAAATATACAATCTTCCCGAAAAGGCGCATGTAGAAGGTGGCGATGTGCTGTTGTTCAACGATATAGTTTTCGTAGGTCTGTACACACAACCTGATTATTCGCAACTAAAAACTGCACGTACGAATTTATATGCCTTTAATTTCCTGAAAGAAATTTGTCCCGAAAAAACCTTTATTCCTATCGAATTAAGGAAACATGATACCGATCCATGTCAGGGCATACTGCATTTGGATTGTGCATTTATGCCTATTGGAAATGCTAAAGCTATTATTTACAAGGATGGTTTTGCTGTCGAAAGAGATTATAATCTATTGCTGGAGATGTTCGGAAGGGAAAATATATTTGAAATTACTCAGAAGGAAATGTATTATATGAACACGAACGTGTTCTCAATTTCTCCTACGGTTGTGGTTTCCGAACTGGGATTCATACGTCTTAACGACCATTTAGAAAATAACTGGGGACTGACAGTTGAACGAGTTCCGTATTTTGAAATATCTAAAATGGGTGGTTTGTTGCGATGTTCAACCTTACCCCTGGTTAGAGAGTGAAAATTTTAAATGTAAAGCTATGAAATACCAGTCTACACACACTATTTTGATGATTGAACCAGTAGCTTTTGGGTTCAATACTGAAACTGCGGTAAATAATTATTTTCAGCAGAAAGAAACTGATAAAACTAATGATATACAGCAACTTGCATTGAATGAATTCAATGTTATGGTTGAAACACTTCGTGCGAAGGGCATTAATGTAATAGTAGTTCAAGATACTGAGCAGCCACACACACCAGATTCGATTTTTCCAAACAACTGGATTTCATTTCACGAAGGCGGACAGGCTGTATTGTATCCTATGTTTGCTCCAAACCGACGAAATGAACGTCGTAGGGACATTATCGAATTAATTGAAGCACAAGGTAATGTCATTAATAATGTAGATGACTTCACTTTTTGGGAAGAGCAAAACCAGTTTCTTGAAGGAACAGGAAGTATGGTTCTCGACCGTGAAAATAAAATTGCTTATGCTGCTTTATCTGAGCGGACTGATAAGTCGGTTTTTCTGCAATTCTGCACAGTTTTTGGTTATAAACCTGTTTGTTTCTCTGCATATCAGTTAGTTGGCGAGCAATTACTTCCTATTTACCATACCAATGTAATGATGAGCGTGGCTGATAAATATGCCTTGGTTTGTATTAATAGTCTGGAGGATGACAATGAACTTGAAAGCTTATTTGATAACTTAGAAAAATCAGGGAAGGAAGTCATACCGATTTCGAGACATCAAATGCATTGTTTTGCCGGAAATATGTTGCAAGTGCAAAATAATGAGGGAGAACGATTCTTAGTTATGTCACAAACTGCATACGACTCACTACAGGAACATCAAATTGAATTGTTGAAATCGTATAACGATTTGATTATCATCTCAATTCCAACAATTGAACGGATTGGTGGCGGTAGTGTACGATGCATGATGGCAGAGATTTTCTGAATTATTGATCATAGAATATTATTAAACCAATAACTTAATAACTTGTTATGAAGGATAATAAACCTGCATCTACCGAACTAATGGCTCTTGAAAACAAATACGGAGCGCACAATTATCATCCACTTCCCGTAGTTCTCGATCGGGGTGAAGGAGTTTTTGTCTGGGATGTGGAAGGGAAGAAGTACTATGATTTTCTTTCGGCTTACTCAGCTGTGAATCAAGGACATTGTCATCCAAAAATTATCAATACCTTAGTGGAACAGGCTCAAAAACTGACATTGACTTCCAGAGCCTTTTATAACAGCAGACTTGGTGAATACGAGAAGTTCATAACTCAATACTTTGGTTATGAAAAGGTTCTGCCTATGAATACCGGTGCAGAAGCAGTGGAAACGGCGCTTAAACTTTGTCGTAAATGGGCATACGAGAAAAAAGGATTAACCGAAAATACAGCTCAGATTGTGGTTTGTGAGAATAATTTTCATGGGCGTACTACAACTATTATTTCATTTTCAATTGATCCGGATGCATTCACAAACTATGGCCCTTACACTCCGGGTTTTATTGTTATTCCGTACAATAATGTCGAGGCATTGGAAAAATTGTTTAAAGAAAATAAGAATATTGCCGGTTTCTTAGTTGAACCTATTCAGGGTGAAGCTGGTACCTATGTTCCAGACGATGGCTATTTGAATAAATGCTATGAGCTTTGTAATCAGCACAATGTGCTATTTATTGCCGACGAAGTCCAAACCGGCATTGCTCGTACCGGAAAATTGCTTGCTTGCGATTACGAAGATGTTCATCCTGATATACTAATTTTAGGAAAAGCACTTTCGGGCGGTGTATATCCGGTTTCGGCTGTATTGTCAAGTGCTGAAATCATGGAAGTTTTTCATCCGGGACAGCATGGTTCTACTTTTGGTGGAAACCCGTTGTCAGCAGCAGTTGCCATTTCGGCACTGGAAGTTATTAAGGACGAAAATCTGGTTGAAAATGCCTATGTATTAGGTGAAATTTTCAGAACAGAACTGCGAAAGGTCTGCGATAATTCGCATATAGCCTCATTCGTACGTGGAAAAGGATTGTTGAATGCCTTAGTGATTAATAATGAGGGACATAAAAATCTGGCTTGGGATATTTGCCTGAGATTACTCGAAAATGGTTTATTGGCTAAACCAACTCACACCAATATTATTCGTTTTGCGCCTCCATTGGTTATCACTGAGGAACAATTACTTGATTGTGTGGGAATTATAAAAAATACGATTGCAGAATTTGAATCCTGATTTATTGAAAACCCAACAGTTGTAAAAAGAAAGTTGTAATTCCGTTTACAAATTCGGAGAGGTGTAATATGTTTAGATTGAACTTGTTTTCGGCAATAATGATGGCAAATAATCCGAATGTTCCCCATTTATACATATTCATCATCAGTGATGGGTTAATGTCCTTTAAATAGGTCAGATAGAAGTGCGAACCATCCAATGGAGGAATAGGAATTAGATTAAATACGAATAATCCAAAGTTAACAACTCCCCATATTAGAATCAGATTCACTATTTGAATACCCATTATATTGCTGCTAAAATAATCGACAAAGTAGAGCAGCCTTGCTATCACAAGAAATAATACAGCCAGAATAAAGTTTGAAATTGGTCCGGCTAATGAGATCAGAATTTCGTCCCGATGTTTGTTTTTCAGGTTGTCAGGGTTGAACATAACCGGTTTAGCCCAACCAAAACCTGCAACAACAATTAAAAAGAAACCCAGCCAGTCAATGTGTTTCAGAGGATTAAGCGTTAACCGATCATCGTTTTTTGCGGTGTTATCTCCCAATCTGTAAGCCATATAGCCATGCGAAAATTCATGAACTGTGAGGCCAATAACAGCAGCCGGAGCAATTTTCAACATTTCGGCAAAATCTAATCCCATAATATATTTTTTTATTTGGAGTGCAAATATATTCAAAATTTGATTAACATCAATAAATCAAATATTCAATTTGTCATATCATTCCTTTTTTAGTACTTTTGTTTGCTTTTAAAAAAAGTCAAATTTAACTACTAAACCAGTGATCGAAATAATTCCGGCTATTGACCTGATTGATGGAAAGTGTGTTCGCCTTTCGCAGGGTGATTATGCAAAAAAAATTATATACAATGAGAATCCGCTCGAAGTAGCCAAGATGTTTGCTGATGCAGGTATTCGCAGGTTACATTTAGTAGATTTGGATGGAGCCAAAGCACATCACATTGTTAATCACAAGATGTTGGAAAAAATTACTAGCGGAACAAACTTAATTGTCGATTTTGGAGGTGGTTTAAAAACAGATGAAGACTTGCGAATAGCCTTTGAATGTGGAGCAAGTATGGTAACTGGTGGGAGTATAGCAGTTAAAAATCCTGACATTTTTACTTCCTGGATATCGAAATTTGGTTCTGATAAAATTATTCTGGGTGCTGATGTAAAGGGTGACAAAATTGCTGTCGGTGGTTGGTTAGAAATGACTGATATAGAATTACTTCCGTTTATAAGAAGCTATATCGAGAAAGGAATCAACAAAGTAATTTGTACCGATATCAGTAAAGATGGTATGCTTCAGGGACCTGCTATAGAACTTTACAAAAAAATGCTCGTCGCACAACCCGAATTATATCTTATTGCAAGCGGTGGAGTAAGTTCCATTCGCGATATAGAAATGCTTCATGAGGCTGCTGTACCTGCCGTCATTACCGGAAAAGCTATTTATGAGGCAAAAATTAGCCTGAAAGAACTGACTAAATTTATAATAGCTTATTCGTGAAAATTAAAGAATTGATAGTATATTTGTAGTCTTGAATTTTAAAATCAATAGATTCATAAATAATCTGTTTAAGCTTGGTCTTGAATTAAAAATTATGAATTAAAAATTATGAATTGAATAAATTATGTTGAAAGAAATCTTATCCTTAACCGGTAAACCCGGTCTTTTCAAATTGGTGTCGCAAGGCAAAAATATGTTGATTGTTGAATCGTTAATTGATGGGAAACGCATTCCGGCTTATACAAAAGATAAAGTTGTATCACTGGGCGATATCGCTATTTTTACCGAATCAATTGAAATTCCATTAGGTCAGGTACTTGAAGCAGTGAAAACCAAAGAAAATGGAGTAGTTTGCTCAGTAGATTCAAAAGCCGATAACGATAAACTTCGAAATTATATGGGTGAAATTTTACCGGATTATGATCGTGACCGTGTTTATCCAAGTGATATTCGCAAATTGATAAACTGGTACAATATTCTCATCAATGCTCAGATAACAGATTTCATTGCTGAAGAAAAGGATGAAGTTGTAGCTGAATAATTGAAACTTAAATTATTTTGAATTAGATCTTTATGATCGTTAAATCAATTTGTGAACTTATCGAAGAAGTTGCTCCATTGGCATTGCAGGAAAGCTATGACAATGCCGGACTTCTTGTTGGTGATTCTCAGATGGAAGTTACATCAGTATTGCTTTGTATCGATATTACTGAAGTGCTAATTGAAGAGGCTATTCAAAAAAATTGTAACCTGATTATTTCACACCATCCACTGATTTTCAGTGGATTAAAACGGCTTGTCGGTGGAAATGAAGTTCAACGTTGTGTTCAAATGGCAATTAAACACGACATTGCCATTTATGCAGCTCATACTAATTTGGACAATGTCTTGACAGGCGTAAGTGGAAAAATGGCAGAAAAGATCGGACTGAAAAACCTTAGGATACTTCAGCCCAAACAAAATGCTCTGTTGAAACTGATATGCTATGTTCCTAAAATTCATTCATTTGCGGTACGCGAAGCTTTGTTTCAAGCCGGTGCAGGGCAAATTGGGAATTACGATTCATGTAGCTTTAATGTTGAAGGAATCGGAACATTTAAAGCCAATGAAAAAGCGCAGCCTTTTTTAGGAAATATTGCTGAATTACATTCAGAACCGGAAACACGTATAGAAGTTATTTTACCTGAATATCAGAAATTTAAGGTGCTTGAAGCTCTACTAAAATATCATCCTTATGAAGAACCGGCTTACGATTTCATTTCACTAGAAAATGACTGGAATCAGGTAGGAGCAGGCATCGTAGGTGAATTGGAAGAAGCAGAAGATGAATTGGTATTTTTGAACCGGATAAAATCAATTTTCAAAACTCCTGCTATTCGTCATACTAACTATTTGAACAAGAAAATAAAGACTGTTGCACTTTGTGGAGGTTCCGGAAGTTCGTTCCTCGCAGATGCTATTTCAGCGAGTGCAGATATCTATATTTCAGGTGATTTTAAGTATCATGAGTACTTCGAGGCTGAAAATCGCATTTTGATTGCCGATATTGGACATTTTGAAAGTGAACAGTTCACAAAAGACATTTTTTTTGAGATAATTTCAAAAAAAATGCCTACATTTGCAGTCCAAATTTCAGACAGTAAAACCAACCCCATAAATTATTTGTAATCAATATGGCTACAGACTTAAAAGCAGAAAAAGAAATTACCGTTGAGGA
>SESF01012699.1_pt1 | contig 11156 bp, 10 predicted proteins | sample 3171521 | NCBI WGS metagenome assembly SESF01 (sample SAMN10866945, study PRJNA518727) | freshwater metagenome | biome: subpolar coniferous forest; feature: holomictic lake; material: water; isolation source: holomictic Lake 227, 6 m and 8 m depth | place: Canada: near Kenora, Ontario | collected...
ACAAAGCATCAGCATCTTCACGGATGCTGGTGTTTTTTGTGTTATGAAAACCCTTACACCAAAAGCCCTGCGCAAGGGAGACACCATCGGTCTCATCTCCCCCTCTTCACATTGCGCCTATCCCGATAAAATCGGGCAGGCAATAGGCTATCTCGAAAATAACGGCTACCAGGTCAAACCCTCCCGCCACCTCAACTGTATCGACACCGACCCCGCAATTGCTGATCAACAGAAGCTTCACGATCTTCACGAGATGTTCCTTGATCCCGCAATAAAGGCCATTATCTGCCTGAGAGGAGGAGCTGGAGCTTCAAGATTATTAAAAAAAATAAATTATGACCTCATAGCCGCCAATCCAAAAATAGTTGTCGGTTATTCAGACATTACGGCACTCTCGCTTGCCCTGTTTGCAAAAACCGGGCTGATCAGCTTTTCCGGCCCGATGCTTGCGACCGAACTCTACAAACCAACACCCTATACCGAAGAGCATTTCTGGGGAATGTTGACCTCTCCCGCTTATGCTCTTTCGCTTCAGAACTACCCTGACCACCCCATAACCTGTATCAGGGCAGGAAGCGCAGAAGGAATACTTGTCGGTGGCAACCTCTCCGTACTCTCTTCGATGATTGGTACGCCCTACCTTCCTGCACTGAACGATTCACTGCTTTTTCTGGAAGATATCAACGAACCAGCATACCGTATCGACCGAATGCTTTCACACCTCGACAATGCCGGGCTGCTGGCACAGTGCAAAGGGCTTCTTTTCGGCCAGTTCGGCAATGACGCAGAGAATACAAAGGCGGAAAATTTCCGGCAGCAGCATATTTTCAAGTATTACAGTCAGGAGACCCATAGCAACGGACCGGTCATGAGAGGACTCTCCTACGGTCATATCAGGAATCTGATGACTATCCCGATCGGGGCACGCTTCAAAATGACGCTCTCACCGACGGGCAATTTTTCATTTGGAGCCCTCAGTCCGGTCATTGCATAAGGAGCAAACCCGCTTGAGCCTCCCTGGTTACCTTGTCTGTTGCGACTCTTTTAACCTATCGTATTGATACCTTATGAATTTATCACTCGCCCTCGGGTGGACGGCATCCATACCAAACCCTGTCACAAAACAGAGTGAACAAAGCACGGATACGGACTTGCTCGACGCCTGCCTTGTCGTTTTGTTCAATGACGAGGAGCACAGCTTCGACGAAGTGATTGCGCAGATCATCAAAGCGATACGCTGCAGTCGTCAGAAAGCCGAAAAACATACCTGGGAAGTACACACCCGCGGACGCAGCATCGTGTATGCCGGCCCGATCTTTCAGTGCCTGAAAGTAAGCTCCATTCTCGAAGAAATCGCCCTTAAAACCGAAATCCAAACCGGATAAGATCTGTTCCCTGTCGGGAAATGCCCGTCATTCTAATTTTTGCCTGGTTCGGAGAGAGCGAACCATTTTGGCCAAACCTCCATCGACCATCCGGCAACCCGAAACTGCCGATACACAACCCCCATCCACTGCCGCAGCTCGACCATATTCATCTGCAACCGAGCCCGTTCTCCCCCAACATCAAGAGGAAAAATAATGGATGCCCCCCCCGCAGGACAATGCAAATCGACCTTGCCCGGTAGCACCGAAAGCGCAAGCCCGCAAATCCTCACCGGCTCTGACTGCTTTTGCTGCCACTCGGCATCGTGCTGCTGAACTGAGAGCATCAACCCCTTGTCAATCAGAACCGATTGCTGTACCGAATGCTCAAGATGATGAACCAATTTCGGCACCAGCATCCGACACAGACGCTGGGTCAACCAGAAAACCGCTGAATCCCCACCCTCCACATCGGCCGACATGCGTATGCGATCTTCGATCTCAATATATTGCAACGTGACTTTCTTAAGTATCACCATAGCGGACTTTTCTTTCCTGTTTTCAATTCTGATCGGCAAATCAGCCAACAACCTGCCACCCTGTTGCCTAAACGTACTCATTCCCGACCAAAAGCCCAAGCCGACCCTCATACAGTGATGATCTTGCTTGCTTTCTTCTATTGAATGTTTTATCCTGTTGAACGGAAGTTTCCGAAGATTTTACCACCATATTTTGAACAAACGATGAATAATTCCGATCAAACGCGGGTGCTGAATACGAATCTGCCACCTGATAAAGTGATGCATAAACTGGTTTCGCTGGCCAAACGTCGCGGATTTATTTTCCCTTCATCAGAGATCTATGAAGGCCTCTCCTCCTGCTTTGATTACGGGCCACTTGGCAGCGAGATGAAGCGCAATATCAAGGAACTCTGGTGGAACTCCATGACCCGCCACCACCAGAACATTGTCGGTCTTGATGCATCAATCATGATGAACCCCCGTGTATGGGAGGCTTCTGGCCATGTGGCGAGCTTCAATGATCCGATGATTGACGACCGTACCACCAAAAGACGCTACCGCGCTGACCACCTGATTGAAAACCATATCGAAAAACTGCGCCGCGACAACAAGGAAGAGGAACTCCAGAGGGTACAGGGTGCTTACGAAGCTGTTGCCGTTGCACAGGATTCGAACCGCGCTCTGTACGATATCATCATTGCAGAGGGAATCAAGGCACAGGATACGGGCTCGGGTGACTGGACAGAGGTGCGCCAGTTCAACCTGATGTTCCAGTGCAATATGGGTGCCGTCGCCGATAAATCCAGTATTGTCTACCTGCGGCCTGAAACTGCACAGGGAATTTTTGTGAATTTCCACAACGTCCGTGAGTCGTCGCGCATGAAAGTGCCGTTCGGTATTGCACAAATTGGCAAAGCCTTCCGCAACGAGATTGTGAAGGGCAACTTCATCTTCCGCATGGTAGAGTTTGAACAGATGGAGATGCAGTACTTCGTCAAACCCGGCACACAGGCAGAGGCATTCGAGGCATGGCGGGAAGAGCGCTACGCCTGGTACACCACAGCACTTGGTATCAGCAAAAAGAAACTCCACTGGTACAAACATGACAAGCTGGCCCACTACGCTGACCTGGCCTACGACATCAAATTCGAGTTCCCCTTTGGCATTGAGGAGATCGAAGGAATTCACTCCAGAACCGATTTTGACCTGAAACAGCATCAGGAGTTTTCCGGCAAGAACATGGAGTATATCGACCAGCTCACCAATGAACGCTACCTTCCCTACGTGGTTGAAACCTCCGCCGGGTGCGACCGTCTCTTTCTTGCACTGCTTGCAGATGCCTACACAGAAGATACCGTTGACGGAGATGAGCGAGTGCTCCTGAAGCTGTCGCCAAAAGTTGCGCCCGTAAAAGCAGCAGTACTGCCTCTGATGAAAAAGGGAGGAATGGGTGAACGAGCCACTGCGCTGCGGGACGAACTTTCAGCGGAACACCTTGTCCAGTATGATGATGCTGGCTCTATCGGCAAACGCTACCGTCGCCAGGACGAGATAGGCACACCTTTCTGTATCACGGTTGACCACCAGACGCTGGAAGAAAACAGCGTAACGGTGCGCTACCGCGACACGGCAACACAAGAACGAATCGATATTTCAAGGGTACGGGAATTTCTCGCATCAAAACTAACCACGCTTTAAGCCATGCGTTACGATGTCGCAGTAATCGGTGGCGGCCCATCTGGAGCCGTCGCTGCAGCCGTACTGGCAAAAGCGGGAATATCAACCATTCTCATTGAACGAAACCTTAAGAATGTCAAACCTTGTGGCGGAGCCATTCCCCTCGGTCTTATCAAGGAGTTTAACATTCCTGATGAACTGATCGAAAAGAAGCTCTCGAACATGAGGGCCCGCTCTCCAAAAGGGAGATACATTGATATGAACATGCCGAACGGCTACGTCGGCATGGTGCGACGCGAAAAATTTGACCACTATCTGCGTTCAGAGGCGGAGCGGGCAGGAGCTGTTCTGGTCGAAGGACTGATTAAATCAATCACACACTCTGGCGAAGGCTTTGTCATCAATACGCTCAACGACAAGCTTGCGCCACTGCGTGCCCGAAAAATTATCGGGGCAGACGGCGCAAACTCAATAACAGCCAATGAACTGCACTTTCCGCCTAACGAGCTGAAGGTTATAGCCATGCAGCAGCGATTCAAATACACTCCAGCCATCCAGAAATTCAGCGATATCGTGGAAATCTGGTTTGATGGTGAGGTCTCGCCCGATTTTTACGGCTGGATTTTTCCCAAGGCCGACCATCTGGCCATCGGTACCGGCACAGAAGACAATCACCACAACCTCAAGGCGCTCCAAAAACGCTTTGTTGAAAAGATAGGGATCACCGACCGCCCCTATCTTGACGAAGCTGCAAAAATCCCGATGAAACCCCGACGATCATTTACCCAGACAAAGGCAATTCTTGTCGGAGACGCAGCAGGACTGGTGACACCGGCAAACGGAGAGGGCATTTTCTTCGCCATGCGCTCCGGCAAGCTTGGTGCACAAGCCATGATTGAGAATATCAAGAACAAGGCTCCACTGCACAACTATGAAAAAGAGTTCCGCAAGCTCTATGCTCCGATCTTTTTTGGCCTTGAGGTATTACAGTCAGTATACTACCGCAACGATCGGCTCCGGGAGAGTTTTGTGGCGATATGCGCTGACGACGATGTGCAGCGAATAACCTTCGACTCCTATCTCTATAAAAAAATGGTGCCAGCTCCCTTTTCAACCCAGATGAAAATTTTTTCAAAAAACATCTACCATCTGATCAAGGGCCGTTAAATGTTGCTCTCTTTCCCTAACTGGATCATCCATCTCTCATCAGCACTTGAGTGGGGAGTTGCGGCTGCGCTCCTCTTCCATTACGGCAAAATAACCGGCAGACGAGATATCCGCCTCTTTGGACTTGCCATGTTACCGCACTGGAGTGGAAGTTTTTTTGTCCTCGGATATCATATCTCCGGCGATACTATTCCGCTGCTTCTCGACATGTCGGAACTGATCAACCTCTTCGGCAGCACAGCGCTCCTCCTTGCAACCCTCAACCTGCTGAAATCGACAAAAAAAGCTCCCGCAGCAGGATATACCGCCGCTCTTGCCGCCATCATGATTTCCGGAAAGCCACAATCCTGGCTCGGAGCAGATATCTTTGATGCCATTCTGCAGCTTTCAAGCGTTGTCTATATCTCCTTTCTTGTGCTGCTGCTGATAGTATACCGTCGCGACCGGACTCTTTTTTCCCCGCTGACGGTTGCCGGCTTCTGGTTTGTGCTGATCTTCATCTCGGTCACCATCTTCTGCATGTACCTCGCCACCGAAGTGAGGGGTTATCGCACACTCTCACACGACGACCTGCTGCACGGAGCTGCCGAAAGCCTGCTCAGTATAAGTAATCTTATGATCGCCATCGGGGCACAACGCAAGATCAGTGAGTATAAACGAGAGCAGTCAAAAGGCGTTCACGGATGAAGAATCCTTGCATATTTTCGTGAATCAGAGAGCTGCTCAACGGCCTTTTTTACCACCGGGTCATAGTCAAGTTCGGCACGCCGTGACAGTCGCTCGTCATAATGGCGAAGAACCTCCACTTCAAGTTCCTGCGCAACGTCCGCTGACTCCTTAAGAATTTCCTGTTTCTTGAACCGCTCAATCTCCTGCTGCAGGAGCGTGAGGCTCTGACTGCGATCGGTATTTTCGGGCTGAACGCTCTTCATGCTCTCCTTCAACTCAGTAAAAAGCCGTTCAGGGAGAGAGGTATAAACAAACTTTTTACTCTGCAAAAAGTCAGTAAATAACACCATCAGTGCAGGGCGATCGAGCGGCTGGGAAGGAATAAGGGGATGAGTGGAGCGATAAAGTGAAGAGAACAGAAAAAGAAGGCCCTTTCTCCTGAGTTCCAGGAGGTAGGGGGAGGCAGCCTGTTCAGCGAGCTGAATATCGGGCAAAATGCCGCCACCACCATAAACCACTCTCTTCCCTTTGGTATAATAAACCTCAGAGGCCTTGCCTCCATGAGAAGAGGCCGAGAGAACCTTTCGCGATTCACTCACCGCATTATTGCTCTCTTTCTGAATCAAACGGCCCGAAGGAGTATAATATTTTGACGTTGTCACCTTCACCGCACTATTGTAGGAGAGCCTGACAACCGACTGCACCAACCCTTTGCCGTAAGAGCGCTCCCCGATGACGATCCCCCGGTCAAGATCCTGCATCGCACCAGCAACAATTTCCGCCGCTGAAGCGCTCTGCGAGTTGATCAGTACAGCAAGAGGAAGCTGGGCATCAAGCGGAGGAGTTTCTGTTACAAAGGATTTATCCATTGACGCAGAGCGCCCGCGAATAGAGACCACCGCACTTCCGCTGGGAACAAAGAGCGACGCAACATCAACAGCCACCGTAAGCAGTCCACCGGGATTGTTTCTGAGATCGAGGATAACACCTTTCAGTTGAACATGCTGCTCAGCAGCCTGGTGCACAAGCCCCTGCAAGGCTTCACGCAAATCAGCCGTCGAACGAGTACCGAAACTCTTCATCTCGATGTAACCGATACCGCCAATAATTCCCGAATAACTCACCGAACTTAACCGCACCTCCTCCCTCGTCAGTCTGGCAGAAAATGGGGGGGAGCCCTGACGCTCAAGCCCGAAAAGCACTGAACTCCCTGCTACGCCCTTGATCTGTGCCTTGACCTTGTCCAGCGGCGTTTTCCTCAACGGCTCATTATTGATAGAGACAATGCAGTCGCCCACCCTGATGCCCGCCTTTGCAGCAGCATAGCCATCGACCACAGAGGAGACAAAAACCGCACCATCAAGAGAGGCGATGGAGATACCGATACCGACATACTGCCCGCTGGTCATCTCATCGAGTTCATCCGAATCATTTTCATCAAGAAAAACAGTGTACGGGTCAAGGGTGCGAAGCATGCCATCAATACCCGCATACATCAATCCGCTGACATTGAGCTGGTCAACATAGTTTTTTGAGACCTCGCGATAAACCTCTCCCAACAGATCGATACTTTTGAGAATCTCGAAATACTCTTTGTCTGTCGTATCAGCGGGAACAGACGGAGTCAATGGCATGGAAAGGGAGGCAGAAGGAACCGTACAGAAAAGGAGAAGGGCTATCATGACGCCCTGAACACCCCGCCGCAAAGCGACCCTCCACAACCAGCCTCCGCTACTCTCGCTGTTCCTCTGCATCATTCACCTTAAAGCCTCTTCAAGAGCCGTTGCACTGTCGGTACGCTCATCACGGTATTTGATAATCACCGGGGTATAGATCGAAAGTCCATGTTCCGCAGCAAAATCACCCTTGATCCTTCGTGACCCGGCAACAACAACCGCCCCGGCAGGAATGACAAGAGGCGCATCAGCGCTTTTGCGATAAATGGTATGCCGTGCCAAATCGTAGACCGGCGTTGAGCCATTCAGAATAACTCCGGTACCGATAACCGCCCGTTCCCGCACAATAGTACCCTCATAAATACCACAATTACCACCAACCATCACCTCATCCTCAACAATGACCGGCATGGCACCAACAGGCTCAAGCACGCCGCCAACCTGAACACCCGCCGAAAGATGCACCTTTTTGCCAACCTGGGCACAACTCCCCACAAGGGCATGGGAATCAATCATGGTTCCCTCATCAACATAAGCCCCGACATTGACATAGGCCGGAGGCATTATCACCACGGAAGGAGCGAGATAAGAACCATCCCGCACCGACGACCCGCCGGGAACAATGCGGACATTATTGGAAAGCGTAATTTTTTTAAGTGGATAAGTATCCTTGTCGATAAAGGCAAACCCGGTCTCATGGTCATCAAGTGACACATAGCTCTCCTGCAATCGGCCCAGACGCATGCCAAGCAGAATACCCTCCTTTACCCAAAAATTAACCTGCCACTCTCCGCCCGATTTTTCCGCCGCCCGCACCAGCCCCTCGTTGAGCAACTGCTTGAACTGGTTAAAAACGGTGCGCGCTTCAGGAATTTCCCAGAGCGCAGCCGGGCCGAGAGATGAAAAACCCAGAATCGCCTCTTTCAATGCATCATACTGTCCCATAAAGCACGCTCAACTGTTTTACTGTTAAATATCGCCATATTCGGCGGTAATATCCTTATTGTTTTTTCTGCTGTAAAAGCGGAAATCGTCACTCCGGAGACTCTCATCAGGCTTCACCTGCACAAAAAGCATGTGCTGAAGAAACCACTTCAGCTCAGTCTTCATGTCGCTGTTCTGCAACGGCTCAACAACCGTCGGACTGACATAGAGGTCGAGCTGCTGAAACTTCATCGGGTGCTGCAGGGCATACTTCCTCAGCCACCGCTCAATCTGGTTGATGGTAGTAAACCGGGCCTGCACCACGCCACTCCCGCCACAGGCCGGGCACTGATCGCCCATCCGCTGCATCAGGCTTGGACGTATCCGCTCACGGGTAATCTGCATGATCCCAAAATCGGACATAGGCAGAATATTCGATTTTGCCCGATCGTTGCGCAACTCGGTTTTCATGGAGTCGTAAACCTTCTTGGCATTTTTCTGGTCGAGCATATCAATAAAATCAACCACAATAATGCCGCCAATATCGCGCAGCCGCAACTGCCGCACAACCTCACGGGCTGCCTCAAGGTTGGTTTTCAGCGAATTCTCCTCCTGCTCCCGCTTGGCCGCATACCTGCCGCTGTTAACATCAACCACCACCATCGCCTCGGTATGCTCAATAATGATATAGCCGCCCGACTTGAGCCACACCTTGCGCGAAAAGATCGACTCAACATCCTTGGCAATACCGTACCCCTCAAACAAGGGAAGCTTGCCCTGGTAGAAGGTGACATTCTTGACCATCTCAGGCGCAGCCCACTGAATATAGTTCAGCGTCTCCTTGTGGATCAGCGGTGAATTTGCAACAATTTCTGTAACATCAGAGGTAAGCGAATCGCGCAGAACACTCGATATAATCGTATCCTCCTTGAAAATCAACTGGGGAGGAGCCGCATCCTGCAACTTCTCCTCAATCTGCGTCCACTTGGCCAGCAACTTCTCAAGATCCTGCTTCAACAGCGTCTCCTCCTGATCTTCGGCTACGGTACGGATAATGGCACCAAAACCTTCCGGCAAGATGGAACGCACCAGCTTTTTCAGCCTTGAACGCTCCTTACGCGCAATAACCCGTCGTGAAACGGCAACCTGACCGCCACCAAAGGGAAGCAGTACCATGAAACGACCGGCAATGGTAATATCGGAAGTAAGGCGGGAACCCTTGCTGCTGATCGGCTCCTTGATGACCTGCACCAGAATGGAGTCGTTCGGCTTGAGCTTGGCAGCAATCAACTGGGTATACGACTGCCTCTTCTCAGCCCGCTCCTGCTCATCTGCAGACGGCTTCTTGCTGCCACTGCGGGCAGCCTGCTTCACATTTGCCGCCGCCGGTTCATCACCACTCCGGGCAGCCTGAGGCGCATCATCCGCATCGCCATCGTCCACACCACCATTCTCATCATCATCATCATCCTCAATCAGCGCACGATAATCCTCATTTGTCGTGCCAACATCTGAGAAATGCAGGAAACCATCAGACTTCTGACCGATATCAACAAACGCGGCCTTCAGCCCCTCAACAACCTTATGCACCCGACCAAGATAGATATCACCGATACTTCTGCGGCTCTCGGGACGCTCAATAATCAACTCAACCAGACGCCCCTCCTCAACCAGCGCGACCTGTATCTCGTCGCCGGTCTTGTTCATCAGCAACTGTTTATTCGAACTTTTCTTCATTCGCTCACTCTTTTATAATGGCAAGAACCCCGGGGGGAATGCCCCCTCTCAGAACCTCTTTCATACCCCACAGCAACAAGCACCGGCTTCCACAAACCCTGCCGACCGCCACCCGGGAGCATACTCCAACTGATAATTTTTTTGCGTCATACTGCAAGAAACCGCCGTCAGCCGGAACAACGGCCTTAACGTCCCGCAGAACAACAAACAAGATAAGAAATAATAGACAGGAAACCGCCAAAACTACCGTTTGAAAGGCGCTGTACAAGCATCACTTTTGTCAAACCTCCGCTCCACCCCGCTTTCTTTTTGCCGTAATTCTTCGAAAGAAAGATGGCAGTGCGTTACCTATTCATAATGAGTCCAGAGACGAATGATTTTGACGATGCGCTCGGTCTCATAGATCTGATAGACAAGACGATGCTGGATATTCACTCGTCTTGAATAGGCTCCGAAAAGATCACCGACAAGTTTCTCAAAAGGCGGAGGATTTTGGAATGGATTTTTTTGCAGAACTTCAAGCAGCTCCACAGCTTTGGGCTTCAAGCCAGCAGACGCAAGTTTTTTTGCATCTTTTTGAGCCTGCTTTGTATAAACAAGCTGCCAAGTCACCAGTCAAGCTCTTTCGAACATTGAGTAATCTCCTCATTGAGCCCCTCCTGAATTGATTCGCGCATGCCCGGAAGGGAAACAAGGTGCAATGTTTCTGAAATTGCATTCCAGTCACTTTCCGACAAAAGAACGGCATTCCCTCTTTTCCCTTTGATGACAACAGGTTTATGCGAACTCACCGTTTCGTCAACAAGCTGGTAAAGTTTTGCTCGTGCACCCGTTACACTTATAGTCGTTGTAGTCATAGCGTTTCCTCTTTTTCATAAAACGTACGTCTTTTAGTACGCATTGTCAAATTTGTTCTTTTTTGGTTCTGTAAGTGGGCATTGTACTGAATCATCCTGTCATTGCGGCATGTTCAGACGGTGCGCCACGAGTGCGAGGTTAACTGACCCTGAAAAGAACGAAAAAGGTACTGATAATCTTTTACCGCCCTGAAACCTTCCGCGAGTGGCTTGGTAAAGAGCATAGCCTCAGAGCACGCCTGCACTCCATTCCCGAGCTGAACCCGCTTGGTCTGCGCGAGTGCCAGAGCATTGCCATCAACAACCTTGAAAATTCTTTCCGTGACGCACGCCCGAGAGCGCTCATCCAGATGGCCACCGGTTCAGGCAAAACCTTTGCCGCCATCACCTCTATCTACCGCCTGCTCAAACACGGCGACGCCAAACGAATACTCTTTCTGGTCGATACCCGCAACCTTGGCGAACAGGCCGAACAGGAGTTCCGTGCCTACACACCCAATGACGACAACCGCAAGTTTACCGAACTCTACAACGTACAGCGCCTCCAGTCGAGCAGCATCGCCA
>SESF01012792.1_pt1 | contig 11152 bp, 8 predicted proteins | sample 3171521 | NCBI WGS metagenome assembly SESF01 (sample SAMN10866945, study PRJNA518727) | freshwater metagenome | biome: subpolar coniferous forest; feature: holomictic lake; material: water; isolation source: holomictic Lake 227, 6 m and 8 m depth | place: Canada: near Kenora, Ontario | collected...
GTCGTGCTTGACGAAATATCCCCGGCCGGGAACATCGATCTCGCGGCCCTTCACCCCTGGTTTCAGCATTGCACGCGTGAGGCGGAAGGATTCGCGCAGATGGTTGACGCATTCCTTCTGCCGGCTGCTGTAGGTCCCGCTCACTGGCAGGGTGTCGCCCACGACACCGGCGTAGCCATTGGTGCGCGGGGCGATACCCACCATCACAAGCTCTCCGGCCTTCATCTCCTTGTTGAGCGCCGTGGGCACCACGGCCTTGGCGCGCTCGCCGCTTCCCACAATGCAGGAGAAGGCGAAGTTGTGGGCTCCCGCGCTGCGGCAGGCATATTCGCCCTCTGCCGCGACCTGGTACTCGATCACGCCCGGGGCTATCTTCCTTTTCATCGCCCCGTAGGCCGAATAGGTCAGGCCAAAGGACCTGGTTATGTTGGCGATTTCCCAGGGGGACTTGTGTGCCCTCAGGGCCTCGTATTCGTTGGTGATGTCGACAAGGCGGATGCCTGCAAAACCGGACTCGAACTGGGTGTAGACATTGTGCGGCAGGGCGGCAGTACCGACTATTCCGATTGTCGCCATAGCTATGTTCTTCCGCCTGAATTCCGCAGAAAGCGATTCGAAGGTGCTTATCACTGCGTTCGGGTATTCCTCATCAGGCACCATGAAGGGTGGAAAATTCCGCGTCTCGGTGATGGCGCTGCTCATCCGCGCGAAGGGCTCGCTCTCCGGCCCGCCGAGAAGAAGGGGATCGCCTGCGACAGGGAGGAGCACGCAACCCTTTTCAAACTGGGGGCACCAGCCGGTGAGGTACCAGCCGTTGGCCACGTTGAGTTCATCATAATAGATGAGCGCGGCATCAAGGTGCTTTTCCCGGAGAATGTTCCGGACCTTCTCGATTCTCGCCTTCGTCTCGTTCAGATCGTAATACGACATCTGTCCCTCCTTGCTGAGACCAGCGACGGAGCGAGGCTCTACCTTGGCTTTCGGGAGCCGTGTCCTGCAAAGGGACGCGAAACCCGCCGGCCGCCTGGTAAGCCCTGAACCCGCCCGGATGCCCGCCGCTGTAAGTGAATTCAACGCTGTCGAAAGGCTTGCGCTTTTATATTACAACGTTGTAATTCCTGATTATAAGCACTCCCGGATCCTTGTCAAGCCAATTCTCGCTTGGCACCGCAATACTTTGAACACCTCACAGCCCTAGGGCTACGCCTGATTTAAACTACAAGCTGGAAGGGCTAGCTATCGCTCTTCCGGTTGATGAAGGCATCCGTCATGATGACCACGATAAGCACGATACCCCTGATCAGCTGCTGGAAATAGCCTTGGACCCCGAGGAGGGTAAGGGCGTTGTAGAGGATGGACACGACGAGGAGCCCCACGAGTGTCTTCATAACACCGCCATTACCGCCGGAGAGGCTCGTGCCGCCGATGACTGTCGCGGCAACGCAGTAAAGGGACAGATCCCTCCCGTAGAGAGCCGAGCCCGCCCGGATGCGCGTGCTGAACATGATAGCGGAGAGCGCGGCGCAGACCCCGAGTATCACAAAGATGATGAACTTGTAGTAGGTGACATTGATCCCCGCAAGACGGGCGACCTCGATGTTACCGCCGGTCGCGTAGATGTTCCTGCCGAACCGCGTCTTCCTGAGGACGAAGGCGAAGAAGACCAGGACCACGGCGAACACCAGCGTGGTCAAGGAGAGCCCCACGACGCGGAAATTGCCGATCGCGAGAAGTGCCTCGTCCGAGGTGTTGATCGGCACCCCGTTGGTGTAGAAGAAGGCCAGGCCCTGGGCGATCGTCATGGTGGCGAGCGTCACGATGAAGGCGCTCATCTTCATCCTTGCAACGAGGAATCCGTTCAGGATCCCCCACGCGGCGCCGCTCACGATAGTGATGGCCATGGCGGGGGCCAGTCCGAGCATCTTGACCATGCTGACGAACAAAATGGTCGACCACGCGAACACCGCGGAGGCCGAGAGGTCGAACTCCCCGCAGATGATTGCGACTGTCATCGCGCAGGCGGTGATGCCGTAGACGGAGAATTCGGTCAGGATGTTCGCGATGTTTCCCCACGTGTAAAACGAGGGCTTGCTCGCGATCATGAAGAGGACAAAGACCCCGAGGATGAGGATGACTGCGCTTTCCGACAGGAAATTCCTCAGCGCGGTCCGGTCAAGCGTAGGACTTTTCATTGGCGAGCTCCCTTTCCCTCACGCGCTTGTTCCACACGTCCAACGCGACCGCCATGATGATGATGGCGCCCTTGATCATCAGCTGCGGGTACGCGGTGACGTTCAGGATGTTCAGGGCGTTGCTCAGCACGCCGATGGTCACCGTACAGAGGATCGTCCCCATTATGCTTCCCTTCCCGCCTGCCAAGCTCGTGCCGCCCACCACTACGGCGACTATGGCATCGGTCTCGAAACCGAGGCCCCCCGCCGGATTGGAGGAGATCACCCTCGAGGTGAGCACGATGCCCGCGACGCTCGCGAGGAAACCGGAGATGGCGAAGTAGGCTGTCCGGTTGAGCGCGACACGGATCCCTGACATCTTGGCCGCGCGGATATTGCCCCCGATGAAGCACATCTGCCTGCCGAACACTGTCTTGACGAGCATGAACTGCATGATGACGGCGATCGCGAGGAAGATCACGATCGGCGCGACCCCCTGGCCCAGGGCCCTGTAGATCCCGCCCCTCGGGATCCTCCCCGCTATGAACAGGCCGCCCGAGGCGTACATGGCCAGGGCCGAGGCCACCACCTGCATGCCGTAGGTGACGATGAAGGCCTCGCCCATGCGGCCGTTGATGCTGGAAATCAGGATGCCGTTCAAGGCCCCGACCCCCAGGCCCACGAGGAGAGCATAGGCGATCGCGACATACTCCCCGGCCCCCGAGTTGATCGTCGTGATCGCGATCACGCCCGCCAGGGACACGATCGACCCCACCGACAGGTCGAAGACCCCGGCGATGATGACATAGGTCATCCCGCAGGACACGATGCCGATCACCGACACCTGGCGCAGGATGTTCATGAAGTTGGCGATCGTGAAGAAATTTCGCTCGATGGCGCCTGTGACCGCTATCACGGCGATGAGCGCCACCAGTATCCCGTAGTTCCGTAGGACATTGGCGAGCCGCTTCCCGCCCGCTGCACTGCGATTGCCCATATCGTCCTTTTTCCTCTTCCTTCGATCCACTCAGATGGCGCGCTGCATGACCTGCTCCGCCGACATACCCTCTCCCGACAGTTCCCCGTTGATCCGGCCCCGGTGCATGACCAGGATCCGATCGCTCATCCCGAGGACCTCTGGAAGCTCGGACGAGATCATGATGATCGACTTCCCCTCCTCGACGAGCTTGTTCATGATGCAGTAGATCTCGTACTTCGCGCCGACATCGATCCCCCGCGTCGGCTCGTCGAGGATCAGGATATCGACGTTCGAGAAGAGCCATTTCGCCAGCACGACCTTCTGCTGGTTCCCCCCGGAGAGGTTGACCATGGCCTGCCCGATCGAAGGCGTCTTTATGTTGAGCTTCTCGACGAAGCTCCGGGCCGCGTCCCGCTCCTTCCTGCCATCGAGGAAGATGCCATTGGCCACCTTCTTCAGGTTGGTGATCGAGATGTTCTTCGCCACGCTGAAATCGAGCACCAGCCCCGTCTCCTTCCGGTTCTCGGTCAACATCCCGATCGAGTTGTCCTTGCCGTCGCGGGTCGAGCGCAGCACCACCTTTTTCCCGCCGATGCTGATTGTCCCGCCTGAGATCTTGGCGGCGCCGAAGAGCGCTTCCGCGAGCTCGGTCCTCCCTGAGCCGACGAGGCCGGCTATGCCAAGGATCTCCCCCTTGCGCAGCTCGAAGGAAATGTCCTTGAGGAGCTTGCGGCGGCCGAGCTTTTCAACCCTCAGTACCGGCTTCCCCGGAACCACGGACCGCTTTGGATAGTTCATGTCGACCGTGCGACCGACCATCTTCTCGATGATCTCATCGCGGGTTACGTCGGAGACTGGCCGCGCGTCGATGACCCTGCCGTCCCGGAGCACGGTCACCGTGTCGCAGATGCGGAAGATCTCCTCCAGCTTGTGGGAGATGTAGATGGTCGTGATGCCGTCTTCCCGGAGCTTCCGGATGATGGTGAACAGCATCTCCTCCTCGTTCTTCGTGAGCGACGAGGTCGGCTCGTCCATGACGATGATCCTCGCGTTGAAGGAGAGCGCTTTGGCGATCTCGACCAGCTGTTTCTCCGCAGCGCCAAGCCTGCCCACGATCGCGTTCACGTTGAAAGGAAATCCCAGCTTGTCCAGGAGCTTCTTCGCCGTCTCGTTGAGCTCCTTCCAGTTGACCAGGCCCGAGCCGTTGAACCTGCCGAGGAAGATGTTCTCGGCGATGGACAGGGTGTTGATCAGGTTGAATTCCTGGGAAACGATGCTGAGTCCCTTTTCCTGCGCGTCCTTCACACCCCGGATGACGGTTTTCGCTCCGTCCAGGTGGATCTCGCCCTCGTTGGCCTGGTAGATGCCCGTGAGGATCTTCATCAGCGTCGATTTGCCGGCGCCGTTCTCGCCGATCAGGGCGTGAACCTCCCCCTTCCGCACCCCAAGCGAGACCTTGTCAAGCGCGATCACCCCGGGAAAGGTCTTGGTAATGCCCTTCATCTCGAGGACGTACTCATGCATCTCTTGGCTCTCCTTCCTTGGGATGACAAAAATGCCGTTTCACCCTGGCCCCGTCGTCCGGGGACTGCGGATGAAACGGCGCGCGCAGAGGAGAATTTCAGAACCAGTTGTGCTTGCCCACATCCGCCTTCAGGCACAGGCCGCCGGGGGTTACAACCCATTTGTCCACCTTCTGGCCCCGCATGAGCTTGTCGAGCGAGGTGGCACCCAGCGCACCCTCGATGTAGGGATCCTGGATCGAGGTGCCCAGGAGGGAGCCGTCCAGGATAGACTCCTTGATGATCAGGTCGTTGCCCGAGGCGACGCACTTGAGCGTGCCCTTGAGACCCGCGGCGTCGATCGCCGAGAGGGCTCCCTGGAACATCCCGCCGTCCTGGCAGACGACCAGGTTGATCTTGTCCTTGCCGTATTTGGTCAGGAAGTCCTCCATGATCTTCATGGACTTGCCCGGGTCCCAGTCGGAATACTGGTGGGTATTGAGGATCTTGATGCTCGTCTTGGCGAAGATCTCATCGATTCCTTTCGTGACATTGACAGTAAAGCTGGCGCCCGCTGCCCCCTCGATGTAGACGATCTGGCCCTTGTTCTTCAGGTAGGTTGCCGCCATCCTTCCGATGTTGCGGCCGATCTCCACCTCGTCCGAGGCAACAGTACAGGGCACCTTCGACTCGATACTGGGATCGACGCGCGTGTTCAGAACTATGTAGGGCAGCTTTGTCGAGTTCAGGTACTCGATGACCGGAGGCGTCGAGGCCTGGTCGGCGGGGAAATAGATCAGGCCGTTGTAGCCTTCGGCCACCGCAGCCTTGAACTGCGCAAGCTGCTTGTCCGCGCTGCCTTCGCCATCGACGATCTGGATGGTGTAGCCCAGCTCCTCGGCCTTGAGCTGCACGCCCTTGTTGAGCGGGCCGCAATAGGGAGCCGTGTAATAGGCATTTGACATGAAGATCTTCTTGCCATTCTTGGGCGCCGCGACTGCGGTTCCAACAACCAGCGCCACGACCAGCAGGACCAACAAAACTCTTTTCATCCCGTGCCTCCTTCGATCTCTCATCCGAGGGCGCGATCCCGCGCCTCGACCAACCAGTTCCAAAAACCCGAATTGGATAGGTCTGCCTACGATGCGGACACCAATTTGGGCATTTCAAGCCGATTTACAACGTTGTAACAATTGGTCAATATACCCCGATCCAGAACTCTGTCAAGCTTTTTCTCACTCGGAAAAGCCCAGAGCTGTCATGCCACGAAGATTTCCTTGGGGAAATCCGTGAGGCTATCCGCCCCAGCCTTTCCCACGCGGACGCTGTCCTCAACACGGAAACCCTGCCTCCTCCGACCTGCCATGAAGATATCGATGCAGTAGGTCATGTTCTCCTCAAGGGGATAGTCGGAATTCGCCTCAATCCACGGAGGTTCGCCTTCCATGAGGCCCGTAGCGTGGCAGGGTCCATAGAGGAGCCAGTCGCGGTATCCGTTCTTCCCCATGACCCGGTAGTACGCGTCCGCGACATCGCGGGCGTTGCCGCCCGCACGAAGCTGCTCCGAGACCACCCCGTGGGCTTCATAGGCCGCCTTGATGGCATCGAGCATCCAGGCCTCGGGCTTGCCGAGGATGACCTGCCTGCCGATCGACGATGCGTAGCCCTCGTACCTCGCCCCAACCCCGATATGGACCAAGTCGCCCGTGGTGAGGACCTTGTGCCGAGCCCGGCTGATCGCCTGGTCCCCGCCATCCCTGGCCAGTACCCACATGGGATAGGCCTCGTTCTCGGCGCCGAGCTCATATATCTTCGAGCAGGCAAGTCCGCGAACCTGCAGTTCGGTCATTCCGGACCTCACGTTGGCGATGACATAGCGCATGGCCTCGTGCGAGATCTCGCCGGCCTTTCGCATGCAGGCGATCTCCGCCTCGGACTTGCGCATGCGGGGTCTCATCACGAGTTCGTCCCCGTCCTCGACCTCCACGACGCCAAGCTTCGCGAGGGCCCCCCGGAAATCCTCGAACACGAGGCGGGAGACGATGTTGGTGCCGGCGATCGCCGCCCTGCCGGCCTTCCTGCCCCCCATGGCCTCGGCAATCGCCGCCCCGAAGCTGTCGAGCCGCTCCCCGGGGTATTCCGGGTTCGAGGACTCCCTGAAGGACTGGATCCTCAGGATCCTGCTGACCCTCGAGCGGTCGGCCGCGAAGGTCGCGCTCTCTGGCCCGATGAGGAGGATCGGGTCGCCACTCATGCCCAAGAGCACCCCAGCCGTCTCAAAAGAGGGCCAGTAGTCGCTGAGGTACCTCACAAACTGTGGCTCGGCCTCGTTGCCGTAGGCCAGAAGAAGGTCGATTCCCCTCTCCGCCATCAGAGTGCGCACCTGGCCCGCGCGCGCGACGAACTCCTCATCAGGTATCCGGATCCTTGTGTCCATAGGCATGCCCCCCCTGTCGTGGTTCGAGCCCGGATAGCCGGGAAGACCGCGGTTCATGAGCCTGTCAGGCAGTATTCGTGGAGACTGCGGCAGGCCCTCTTCCTTACCGTTAAACATGTATCAGTGATTGACAACGTTGTAAAGAGAAGACTAAGATGCCTCTAGCTTTCCTGCCCTCGATAGGTTCATGAAAACCAAGAACGTCACCATCAAGTTCATCGCCGAAAAGGCCAATGTGTCTTTCTCCACTGTGGCAAAGGCTCTCCACGACGATCCAGCCGTCAACGAGAAGACCCGGGAAAAGATCAAGGCCCTTGCGAGGGAGCTCGACTACAGGCCCAACATTCTCGCCAAGGGTCTCCGGAACAGGAAGACAAAGTTCATAGGCATGATCCTCAACGACCTCCAAAGTCCCTTCTATTCCGAAATCTACAAGGCCATAGGCGACGTGCTGAACAAGCGGGGCTATACCATGCTCCTGGCCGATTCAAGCTACGATGAAGCCCTTGAGCTGAACAACATCTCGACCATGATCTCGCAGGGCGTCGAGGGTATCATCATTTCCTCGGTAAGCGAAGTCTCGGACGGAATACGGCTCCTCCTGCAGGACCATGTGAAGACAGTATTCATCGACAACCACCCGTCCAACGCAGATACCAACTGTGTGTACGTCGATCATGAGGAGGCGGCGAGGCTGGCGATGGAGCATCTCATCCAGGCGGGGCATCGGAACATCCTCCTGCTCAACGGTCCGGAGAAGCTTTCCTCCTCGCAGTACTTCAGGAAGGGTTACGCAAGAACCCTGGCCGAGCATGGCATCCCCCTCCGCCAGGAGATGATCAAGCACAATTTCATCTCAATTGAAAAGACCTGCGAACAGCTCGACGCCATCTTCTCGGGCGAAGACAGCGTCGGGAGGGACGATTTCACGGCGATTGTCGCTCTCAGCGATGTCATCGCCATCGGCGTCTACGAATCGGCGCTGCAGCACGGTTTCAGCATCCCCGGCAAGTATTCCGTTATCGGCTACGACAACATCCTTGCCACCAAGTACCTTGATCCCGCCCTCACCACCATCCAGCAGCCCAAGGAACAGACGGGTCTTTTCTCCATCAACCTCCTCCTTGACCAGATCGAGAAGAACCAGGACGATCACCGCCAGATCATCCTGAGCCCTGAGCTGATCGTGCGTGCCTCCGTGAAAAACCTCGCCCCGTGACAATGACGAATACCGGTCTGATCACGGCCAGGGCGGCTGGAACCATCCTGAGCATCACCGGCTTCTCGATCTCCGCCAACTCCCTGCCACCGCTTTTGACGGGACTTGCCCGGCGCTATGAGGTCGATCCCTGGATGTTCGGGATGGCCTTCTTCCTCCAGTATGCTTCCTTCACCGCGTTTTCCCTCTTGAGCGGTCGCCTTTCGGGGCGGAGCCGGGCGACGCCGGAAATGATCCTGGTGGCAGGCATGATACTCACGGGCCTTGTCCTCCCCTTCATCGGAGTTGTGCCGAATTTTCCGGCCTTCCTCCTGTTCATGGTCCTCATCGGAGGCTGCGGTGGATTGGTGGAATCGAACGGAACGGGAATCCTGTCCACTCTCGGTGATGGGGACCAGGGAAGATCCATCCATGTCTCCCAGCTTTTCTACTGCATCGGGGCGATCCTTGCTCCCTTGGTCATCGGAATGCTCCAGGCTCGCAGGGTTCCGGACGCTCTGATAGGCATCGCAGTCGGATTGCTAACGCTCGGCATTGCGGTCGCGGTCCTTGGCCTCGTGGGGGCACGATGGGGGAAGGCAGGTCCGGGCAGCGAGGCAAGCAGGGAATCGACGGGAATGAGTCCCGACGAGGGCATCGAGGTTCCGCAAGCCAGGACCTTCTCCTGGTTTGTGGCCGCCATGATCCTGTACGTAATGATCGAAGCCTCCCTGGCAAGCTGGCTGCCGATCTATATGGAAAAGCGTTTCCTCATGCACCCCTCCCTCGCGGCCTTCTACCTTACCCTCTTCTGGGTCGGAGTCGCGGCAGGGCGCCTTGTCTACGTATTCATCCCGGTCGCTTCGCCGACCCTTAGGCTTGGGATCCATGGAGCTGGCATCCTTGTCAGCGTCGTGACCCTTGTCCTCTTTCAGGGTGCGCCACTCGTCACGACTGTGGCAGTATTCCTCCTGGGTTGTTCCTGCGGTCCCATCTGGCCGCTCCTGGTAATCCTTTGCGGAACACGTCACAAGGCCAGGCATTTTGTATTCTACCTTGTTGCTGCGGGCAGTTTCGGCGCCATCCTGGGCATATTCTGCACTTCGACAGTCCTTGGATTCCTCGGGACCGGTTCCATCATGATGGTGACAGGCATATATTCTTGCCTGTTCATACTGGCCATAGGGGGATTGTCGTTTGCGCTGGCCAGGAAACTAGAATGAATACGCAAGGCTGAACTCGGCCAGATCGTTGTCCTTCCAGGCTCCGTAGCGTGTTCCCGCTCCGCCGAAGAAGGCGTAGCCACTCAGGCTGGCGTTCAAGCCATCCGAAATCGTGTATACCATTTCCGGCGAAGCGAAGCCGCTGCCATCAAAGTTGTAGCCACCGCGCAGCTTGAGCGAGACGCTGCTGTCGGGGTCGGCGCTGAGGGCGACGACAAGGGTCTTGTCGAAGCTGTCATCAGCGCCCGTGGCTCCCTTGGCCCAGTCGAGGGCGAATTCACCAATTACCTTGATGCCTACGATCCTGTACTCGAGGCCTCCCACGCCCGAGGCTGTAGAAAAACCTCCCGCAGGCTCAAGCCAGTCCCCGCCGTCCAGGAGGCGATAGCCCGCCTCGCCCTTGAGGAGGAGCCCCCCCTCGAGGGCAAGGGCCGTGTCGAAGCCAAGCAGGCTGTAGCGGTCGTAGCTCTTGGTAACGGTGACGATCACATGCCCGGGAGCGACCACCTGCATCGCGGTGCTTGCCGTGGGGGTCGTGGCGATGCCATGGAAATAGGATAGTCCAAGGTCCCATCCCTGGAAGATCTCGAGGCTGGCGGCGAGGCGGCCGCCATATTGAGCATTGTCCCCGATGGCTTGGGGTGTGTCTGTCACCACATTGCGCGAATCGACCACGATCCCTGCGGGAGGCGTGAAGCTCGCGGTGGCAGTCTGCCAGCGGGCGGCTGGCAGGAGGGAGGCTGCCCAGACCGGAAGCGCGACAAGGTCGAGGGAGAATCCCTGGCCGTTGAGGATCACGCGTCCCATGGCCGTCGGGAGCTTTCGTGAGTTTACAGGAAGGGTAAGATCTTTGGGATTCACGATATCGATGGGCGCGAAGGCATCGGTGGCGCCCCAGGCAACGACCTGGTTTCCCAGACAGAGGTCCAGGGGGCCGAGAAAGACCTTGATCCAGGCCTCGTCGAGCGCCATGGAAGTCGCGGCAGTCGGGCTTGCGCTGCCGGGTGTCGAGTCGAAGCCCAGGCGAACGCGGGCGAGATACTGCGCCGCAGGATTCGCCTTGTCCCCGAGCGTACCCTTGATCCCTGACTCGAAGAGGACTGCGGGCGGAAGGATGGAGCGTCCCTGGACCCACCATCCCAGGGCGGAGCTGAGACTGCCTCCGAACTCCTGGGCACCGAGGGCGGAGCCTGCGAAGATCGACAGAAGCGCACATAATGACAGTATTGTTTTCATCATGATACCTACTGCTTGAGGAATCGTTCGGTGAAGACCTGCCCACCCAGGTCCTGGCCGACCTTCTGGTCGCTGAGCCTGATCTCGGTCGTGGAGCCCGAGGAGGCGGTCATCAGGATGCGTGATGGAAGGGCAAAGCCCTCGACCTCGGTGTAGGCCAGGGTCTGGAACTTGAAAAGCTTCCCGCCCTTCCAGTAGTCGATGCGCCGTGCGCCGAAGTCCTTTATATCGATCCGATAGACGAGCCGTTCGTAGGTCATAGGGGATCTGGGCTTCGCCTCGATGATGAAGGCTCCCTCCTCCTCGCCCTTGAGCTCGTAGCTGAACTCGGCCTCGACAAAGCCTGAGATGTCGCGGTTGGTGAAGTCCGAGCCGAAGAAGGCCTGGTCCTGGTCCGAGGCACCCG
>SESF01002283.1_pt1 | contig 11148 bp, 5 predicted proteins | sample 3171521 | NCBI WGS metagenome assembly SESF01 (sample SAMN10866945, study PRJNA518727) | freshwater metagenome | biome: subpolar coniferous forest; feature: holomictic lake; material: water; isolation source: holomictic Lake 227, 6 m and 8 m depth | place: Canada: near Kenora, Ontario | collected...
AGTTCGACGTGGTTGATTTTTGCACTCACGGCATGAACTTTTACGAGCTGGCCACGGGGAAGATTTCGCCGCATCCCCACAGCGCGGCGCTGCATCATCTCTACAATCCGAGCTTCGCGCCAAACGGGAAGTGGATAGCGGCGACTGTGCATGGAGGCATGGGGATGAGCCACGCGATCCTGCTCATCGAAGCGAACGGCAAGAGGATCATCAACTTGAACATACCAGGCTGCCGCCCCTGCCTCAGCCCTGACGGCAAGTCGATTGCCTGGGGTGCGGACGATAAGGAGTTAGCCGTGGCCCCGATCGATCTGGAGGCGCAGACCCCGAGCGTGGGTGCGTGGCGGATGACGATTAAGGACCAGACGAACCACATCTACCACATCGACTGGTCACCGGACGGCCGCTTTCTGAGTTTTAGCCGGGGACCGCAAGGACGAGGAAATCCCAGCCAGCCAGGCACCTTTGGGGCTGATTATGCGGCGATCATGGGGGTTTATGCTCCTGGGTGGAACATTGGAGTGGTGACGGCAGACCACCGGGGGAGCTTGGCTTTGGACATGGCCAGCGAGACTGAGTTCCTTATGCTCACCACCAACGGACTCAGCAACAAGGAACCCGCCTGGTTTCGGTCCTCTGCCCAGGAGCAAAAATCGGAATAGGGTGCCCGGCCTCAGGCGCTTTTCCAGATGGTCAGAAACATAGCTGCAGGTTCACTTCGGCGACGCGCCGGAGGCAGAGCGCTGCAAGGTGCGGAAGCAGTTTGAGCGGTATTGCGGGGTGTACACCGGGGGGAGGGTCCTGATTGTCGATGCCTTGCGACGGTTGGTCGGGTGGAGCTTTGGCCTTTCGGCCCGGTGCTCAGGCGTGTGCGGTCTGCCCTCTGCCTTTGAAGAATTGGACCAAACCGGCTATGCCGCCAGCAACCGCCAGGAGCCAGCCCGCCGGATAAGACAGCATCAGAACTCCCCACCACATTTTCTGCAAGTTCTCGCGTCATCTACGCACGGTAACCGGGAGATGTGCCAGCGGATTCACGCGCGAGTTTCGCCAAGATGATGCACGTGGCCACTGCGGGCATCGGCGGCGGATGCAGCGATCCGACCAAGACCAGCGAGAGCCGATTGCGAAATCTGATCTGGGTAAATGACATAGCCATGGGCGGCGATGTCATCGTCAATTTCGACATTCATGCCATCGACACCGCGATCTGGGCCTGGGGAAAACATCCGGTGGCTGCGGCTGGCGGTTCCAGCATCGGTCGGCCTGATCTAAAAAGCGATTGCCGCGACGTTTGCTCGGTGGTGTTCGAATATGCCTAGCGCCGAAAGGGGGCCATGAAGGGGGCGACGATGAGAATGTCATGTTTGCGCCGGATGCCGCTCGCCCAGCGAGCGCTTGATCATCCGCGCGGCGTCAAGGACAAGCGGGCGCGCGAGCAAATCTATCAGAAGTTCAGGGCCCGGTGGCGCGCAGCCAGACGCGCACGGTAACGAACTGGTTCGTGGAGATCGCGACCGGGGCCACCAGTCGTGCCTTGACGGTCTCGGTCAGGTTGTTGCCATCGGGGGTGGCTTGAAGCTCTTCGACGTAGTTGGTGCCGGTGTGCCAGGTGACTAAATCGCTGGAAACGGCGACGTCGTAATTGACATCGGTCGGCTCGATGCGTCGCAAGTAGGTCAATAGGACATACTGCGGTTGATGGGTGAGATCCAGTTCGATGCTCATGGCCAGCGGGGAGTTGGTCGCGGATGCCTTGGGGTCGCGGTTGACGGCATATTCGGCCAGGTTCAGCAGCCCGTCATGGTCAAAGTCGGCCGCTTCGCTGCTCCGGCTCGGATCAGTCAATTCCTCGATCGTGAAATGGTCAATCGTCCACATTCCGTAGGGCGAGTCGTGGATCATCACCGTGCATTCGCCGGAGGTGATGGTGTAGGCGACGTTGCTGATGATCGTACAGGTGAAAGTCTCATCGCCCTCCGTGCGGTGGTCGAGGAACGGCGTGATAACGTAAGCGACAGATTGCGTGCCGGCGGGCAGGATCACGGTATCGGTCAGCGGAATTTGCACGAAGTCCACGCCGTTGCTGGCTGTGCCGCTGATGGCCAGATGAATCGTCAGATCAAAGTCCAGTCCGCCCTCGCGCGAGAAGGTGATTTCGCCGGTGTCCGGGCCCAGTTCTGCGGCTTCTCCGTCCGAAGCGTAGCAGGAGACTTGCGTTGGCGGGACCACGGTGACGGGCAGATCGGCGTACACCTTCACCTGGCCATCGTCGGCAATGAACCGGAAGACGTAATTGCCGGACTGGGTAAACTCCAGGACGTTGGTCAGGGCGCTGGCATTGGTGAGCGTTATGACGGCTGGGCCAACGGTTTGTGTCCAGGTGATACTGACCGTGCCCGGAGGGATGGGCCGGCCATCATCCGCGATGCGGCCGAAGATCTCGACCGGCGTGAGGACTTGAACCGTGAGGTTGGTCGGCACCCACACCACCGCGCCGAAATTGGTGGCGGTGAACGCCGCCACCTCCGCCGCGCTCAGGGCCCGCGGGAAGACGCGCACATCATCCACCCATCCCTTCCAGGAATTCAGGATATCCGCCGGGCCCTTTCCAATAATGAACTGCGGGCAGTTGGTGAGCCTGCCGCGCAAGGGCACCATCGCATTGAATGGCTGGTCAACCTGCCCGTTGATATACATGGCTGGCGCGAGGCCGTTGCTCCAGGTCAAAGCCAGGTGCTGCCAGCCGTTAGTGATCTGATTACTCGCGCTGACGTGATGCGCCTCGCCTCGGCTGGAGGCAAAGGTCGCCTCGATGGTATTGCTGGAAGCGCCGCACGACGCCAATGTTCGTGCGGCCAGGGTCAAGGTCGTGTTGGTGCCGCTCGCGTCGGCAGTGAAAAGGCCCTGGTGCGGGTTGGTCGCCTCGGATTGCGTCCAGAGTGTCAACGAGAATTGCTTCCGGCCATTGAGCAGGGCGGAATCCACCGCCTCGCGGACAAGGCTGTTCGTGCCGCTGAGTTCGAGCGCTCCGCCCAACGCCCCGTTGGTTGCCCAGTTGGCCTTGCCCAACACCACGCCGTCGCGCGCGTAGCCCGAGCTGTCGAGCACGTTCGTGCCACTCCCGTCGTCAAAGCTCCAGTGGAGCAGGTTGGTTGAGAGCCGGGCGAGCGTATCTACGACCACGGTGACTTCGGCATAAGCGCTCGCCTGTCCGTCGTCCGCTATGAAGCGCAGCACGTAAACCCCGCCATTCGTGAAGCTCGCCGTGGTGCTGGCCTGGTTTGTGTCGCCGAATATCATCGGGCACGGGCCGCTCACATTTGTCCAGGACAGCGTCAGCGGGGTGTTTGTATCGCCATCGTCCGTCGCGGTGGCTTCGAGGATGATGTTCACATTGGTTCCCAGCAGGAAGATGAGGTCGGAGGTGGGGCTGGTAAGGGTCACGGTCGGCGCCAGATTCGTGCCGGCATCCTGGATGGTAATCACGGCGTTGCTCGGCGCCAGGATCGTGTAGGCCGGGTCCGGCACAAGGTCGGCGATGACGGTCTCCATCTCCTCCACTACCAGTTCGTTGGTCGGGAAGACCTGCACGGCAATCGCCGTGACGCCGCAGTTGAAGAAGATGTTCGTCTGGAATGGCGGATAATCCACGCCGTAGGTCGCGGTGCCGCTGATTCTCAGCCTGGCCGTGACTTCATAAGCCGGGTTGCCGCTGCGCAGGACGGTGAAGAATCCAGGTTGCTGGCTGCCTTCGAGCACGTTCATCGGGTAGGCGACGATGCGGAACATCGGTTCATCGTCCAGGATGGTCACCGTGGCCGTCGTGGGCGTGGCGAGCGTGTAGGAGGGATCACTCACCAGGGTGAGCGTGACCACCTCCGGCCCTTCGACAAGCCGGTCATCGAGCGGCATCACCGGCAGCGTCGCCGCCAGGCTGCCCGCGGGAATCACGAAGGAACTGGGGAGCGCGACATAATCCACGCCGTTGCTGGCTGTGCCGCCGATGGTGAAGAAGACCTCCAACGGGGTGGTGGTCGTGCCAAACCGCGTGAAGGTAAAGGCCCCGCGGTCGGTGCCCGGCTCGGCGGCTTCGAGGTCGCTGGCGTCCACTCGCACGTTCTGGTCGTTGTCCTGAATTGTCACGGTGGCCGAGGCGGAGAACGACACGCGGTAGGTATCGCGCACGGTCACGGCGGCGATCAGCGTTTCCTCGCCCTCGATCAGGTTGTCGTCCACCGCGATCACGGGCAGCGTGAACGCAACCTGGCCCGCCGGGATCGTGATGCTGCCGGGCAGCGGCTCATAATCCTCGCTGCTCGCCGTGCCGGAGAACCTCAGGTCCACTGTCAGCGCGCCAGTGCTCGAGCCGCTGCGAGTGAAAACGAATTCCCCATTGCCGCCGCCTTCAACGGCGTAAGGCCGGTTTGTGGATGAGATCGAGACAATCGGCCGGCCGTTGGGATCGGTGTCGAAGATCGTGAGCGAAGCGGTGGCAGGCGAGACGATCTTCGCCCCGGGAGCGCTGATCAGGGTGATGACCACGGTTTCGTCGAGTTCCACAATGCCGTCGTTCACAGGCATCACCGGCAGATCCACGGACGCAACCCCGGCGGGGAATGTCGCCGAGGTGCCGAGCGGGGCGTAGTCAGCGGGCGCACTGGCCGTGCCGGTGATCTGGAAGTTCACGAGCAGATTCGAGCTGATTCCGCCAGTACGGGTGAGGCGGAAATAGCCGGGCACCGCGCCGCGTTCCGAGGCGTTGGCCGTGGCCAGGACGCTCACGGAGGAAGTGTCGTCGTCGAGGATGGTGAAGGTGTGAATCCGGATGCCGTCGTGCGTGGCGCCCACGGGGTCGTAAAGCGCGATTCGGAGGGTTCTGTCCGCCTCTGCCACGGCATTGCTGACGATTTCGATTGGCAGGGCTTTCGCCAGTTCGCCTGGCGCGAAAGTCAGTGATCCGGGCCCAGGCCGGTAATCGATGGTCGAAGCCGTGCCGCCAATAATCCGGTAGGAAACCGTGACGGGTGCGGAAGAAGTCGCACTGAGTGAGACGCTGATCTCCGGGGCCTCGCTTTCGAGTCGGGCCGAGGCGGCGAAGGAGAAGCCCACCGCCGGCACGGCGCTGTCATCATTGTCCAGGATCTGCACCCGGGCTTGTCCGGGCGAACCGATGTTGTAGTTCGTGCTGGGCAGCAGGGTGAGGATGACGTCCTCCGTGGGTTCGACGTGCAGGTCGTCGAAGGGGATCAGGTCGAGCGAAACGCTGCTCTTGCCGTCCGGGATTATCACCATGCTGTCGAGCGGAACGTAATCCGCGCCGGGAATAGCCGTGCCGTTGATGGCGAGGTAAACAGCGAGGTTGCCGTTCACCACGCTCCCCCGCGAAATCCTGAACTTGCCGAAATCCAGTCCGGGTTCGGAGGCTACGGCCACATCCGCCGTGATGGTGACAGTTGCAAGTTCGTTGTCGCGGATGAAGAGTGCGGCTTGCGCCGGGTTGCCCACGTTGTAGCCGGGATTGGCGAGCAGCGTGAGCACCACCGATTCGTCGCCCTCGGTCAGCGTGTCGTCCTTCGGTGTCAACGTCACGTCCGCCGTGGTTTCACCCGCCGGGATCGTGACGGCGCCGCTGAGGGTAACGTAGTCCACGCCGTTGCTGGCCGTGCCGCTGAGGCTGTAATAGACGACCAGGTTGCCGGTCAGGTCGCCGTCACGCTTGACGGTGAACGCGCCGCTGACAGTCGGTTCGGCCGCGGCGTCACGGGTGGGGGCGACGGTCACGACCAGGATGTCGTCATCCACGATAGTGGCCGTGGCGGAAGATCCAGCGCTGGTGTAGGTGAGGTCCGACGAGACGGTCAGGGTGACGGTTTCGTCCGGCTCTACGTCTTTGTCATCAATTGGACGAAATGCCACCATCGCGCTGGCCTGGCCGGCCGGGATCACGACCACGCCCAACAAGGTCGGGAAGTCCTTTCCCGCCGTGGCTGTGCCACTTACGGAGTAATAGACGGGCAGATCGCCGGTTGGCTTGCCCGTGCGCGAGAAAACAAACAGGAAATCGTCCGCGCCGTTCTCAGGGATGAAGGGGTTGGCGAGACTCACGGAGACGCCCGGCAGGCTCGGTGGGTCGTCATCGAGGACCTTGATCTGCACCTCGGCCAGGGGGGCGATGTAGAAGGCGGGATCATCGAGGATAGTGATACTGGCCACTTCGGTCGCTTCCGCGATCGAGTCGTTTACCGGCGTGAAGTCGAACACGAGCCGGTTCGTGCCGGCGGGAATGACTACCTGGTTTGAACCCACGCTCAGCGGTGGGTTGAAGCTCAAATCCAAACCCACGCGGGCGGTGCCAGAGACCTGCAGGCTTACCGCCAGGTCGTCGTTGGTGCCGCCGGTGCGGGTCAGGACAAGTTGGCCCGTCTGCGGGCTGCCTTCCAAAACCCGATCGGTGGAGACCGAAAGACTCACCCACGTAATCGGCTGGGCAAGGAAGTTCACCTGCAACAAGTTCGAGCTGACCTGGATGGGGTTTTCCCAAGTGGCGTTGGTGAACGTATAGCCGTACTTGGTTGCTTCCAGCGTGATCTCGCCGGCGAGCCCGGTCAGAACGAAGCCGCCGTCGCTGTCGGTGTAGGACGAGACATAGCCAGCGGTGTTCGTAATGCCATTGTCCACCCGCACGCCTTCGATCGGATCATCATTGGCATCGAGGATGATGCCGCTGAGGCGGAAGCCGGTTGGCTTTCCAACCGGCACAATCGTGTTTGCGCTGGCGATGCCGCCCTTCATGTCGCTGACCATGCAGCGGACGACGTGTTCTCCCGGAGCGCCCCAGGCGTGAGACGTCCACGGCAGATTATTGGTGGAGAAACTCCCATCGTCGAACGACCAGGCGTAAGCAAGCGTGTCACCGTCGAGGTCTGTCGCGGTGGCGTGGAAATGCACCCATCCTCCGGGGGTGGCGTTGGTCGGGTCCATTTCCACCTGCAGGAATGGCGCCCAGTTGGCCGGGAAGGTGCCGAGGTTGACCTGCACGTCAATCCAGGGGGCCGTTCCTGTTGCGCCGCGGGCCACCGGCGTGAGGTGAATGCCACCAGGCACATCGCTGAAGGTCCGGCCGATGACCAGCGCCGCATCCGCCTTCGTTAGCGTGCCCGGCGTGGTGTCGAGCAGGTCCGTGCCACCGCTGCTGGCCGACCAGGGCGACCAGTTCAGCAGGAGCCCGTTTTGCATCGAGACGTTTCGCGGGAAAGCCTGGCGGAATTCCAGCCAGTAATCGCGGCCATAATCCTTGTGGACCTTCGCTGCGTAGAGTCGCCCGTTGGTGCGTTGCGGCGTGTCGAACGCGTAGATGCGATAGACGCCGTTGCTGGCAACCGAGTGAACGGCCGAGTCCGGCAGCCAGCCCAGCGAGTTCTTGAAAAGCGCCCCGAAGTGATTGGCGCCGGCCGCCGCCGCCCCCATCGTGTCAAAGCTATTGCCATACTCGACACTGAAGCCCGGGCCGATGGCCGCCGCCCCGTTGGTCGTGGTATCCCAGAAATTCGCGTGCATGAGGCCGTAGTTGTGGCCGAGTTCGTGGGCCGCCACGCCGGCGCCGTAACTTTGGAGCCAGGTCCCTTTGCCGCCGACAAATCCCAGCCCGCCCCAATCAAACCGCGGCACGGTCGTGTGGCTGACGATGTCGAGATCATAGTTCCTCGTGTCAAAGCCGGCCTTGCGCGCGGTTTCCCGCGCGTCGCCCAGCAGTGCTCCGGGGCCGGCCGTGGTGTACCACGCTTTCACCTGCGGCAAGGTGAGCAGCGGGGTCACCTCCGTCGTCAGCGACGTTGTGTCGTAGGAACCCTCAACGTAAAACGCGTTGACATCATGCATGCTATGGTAGGCGCTGGCTGCGGATAATGGCTCGGTGAGGTCGTCCGGGAAATTGACACGCAGGTAGAGCAGCGTCTTCCGGCCCTGGGTCCGGGTGTCGCCGCCGCCGGCCACCGCATTCGCGGTCACGCCGTGTCCTGATTCGGTCAACACCCAGCGCGCGTTGACTAGCGCCAGATGCTCCTCACCACAAAAGACCGCGGTTTCGCCACCGATGTCGCCTGCCATTTTGCGAGGCTCCGAGCGCAGTGATTTCCCACATACCCGGCAAGTTTCGTCGTGCGGGCGGCCGCTCGTGCGAGGGACCGCTTCGTCGGCATCCAGCACCCGAATCGGCTCGGCGAGCAGCGCGAGCTTGCCGTCCAGTGCGATGCCGTGCAACGGGCTTTGGCGACGCGAGAGCTGGGTTGTGCGGCGGCCGTAAACAAAGGCCTCGTACCGTTGGCCGCCGATCACCGCCCACCGATAAACGACGCTCGCGCCCGCGCCGTGCGCGTCTGCCATCGCTACTTCGTAGTCGCCGCGGCCATCCACTTGTGTTTCGAGGAAGCGGGTGACGCTGGCTGGCAAGGAGGTCCGCCAGCGAAACGGGGCGGCCAGTGTGAGCGCCTGTTGGGGATTGATCGCGATCAATTCGCGCAGGGCTTCGCGCCTTTTCCAGGCCGCCGCCTGGCCTTCGGCGAGGCTGGCGGATGGCGCGCCGGCCAGGAACTGCTCCGCCCAGTATGAGAAGTTGGTGAAGGCGGAAAGGGCGGGCAGGGGAGCAGGCTGCGCATTACGATTCGCGGGGCGTGGGGCGGGTAGTGATGGTGTGACGGGTTGCGGGTTGCGGGCTGGTCGGGGGGCGGCAGCGACGGGAGCGGCTGCGGCAACAGATCGCGGGTTGGAAATCAGCGGAGATGAGCGCGTTGCGGGATGGGTGTAGCTCCAGCAAGCCACGAAGGCCATTACCAACAGACAGTTAGTTGCTGCGCGGACCGTTAACCACTTCATAAGGTCCTGTTTCTGGGCGTGAACCAGCATTCACACCGTCCGGCGAACCGGCCTTCAATCCACAATCGAATACCCGTAGGCTATCCCATCTGGGCCGAAATGCCAAGTGTGCGTTTGGGGGCGTTCGGGGGCACCCAAGCGGCAATCCGTCCAGGGCGGTGAGAATTCAGCAGTCGAAAGGGAGCAGGCGGGGCGCCTTGCCGCCCTGGCGCAGGCTCAGGAACGCGGGATTCGCTTCGGGCGTGGCGGGGCCACTACCTAATCACCGGCAAACAAATCCTTGCGGCCGGTGCCTCTGTTTGCATGAATGTCCAGGTTAGACTAATAGTCTTTGCTGTTATGAAATTGCCTTTAATCCAATCTCTGACGGGGGCGGCGCTGGCCGGCCTCGTAACCCTGCAACTTACCGGCTGCACGACGGTCACCGAGACCGGCCGCAGCCAGCTAAATATTGTCTCGGCCGATGAAGAAATGAAGCTGGGGGTGACCGCGTTCGAGGACACCAAGAAACAGACGCCCATCAGCAAGGATACGACGGCCAACGCGCTGGTGCAAAACGCTGGCAAGCGGATCGCCGCCGTCGCCAACCTGCCAAACGCGCAATGGGAATTCGTCGTCTTCGAAAGTGCGGAGGCCAACGCCTGGTGTCTGCCGGGGGGCAAGGTGGGCGTGTACACCGGCATTCTCCCCATCACGAAAGACGAGGCCGGGCTGGCGACTGTGATCGGCCACGAGGTGGCCCATGCCACTGCCCATCACGGCTCGGAACGGGTGAGCCAGCAAAAGGCGGCCCAGCTCGGGGGCGAACTGGCGGGCACTTTGGTTTCCGGCAAGAGCCAGACCACGCAGGTATTGGTTGGGCAGGCCTATGGCGTGGCGAGCGAAGTCGGAGTGCTGCTGCCCTTCAGCCGCAAACAAGAGGCGGAGGCCGACTACATCGGGCTGCTCTACATGGCCCGTGCCGGCTATGACCCGGCGGCGGCAGTCGCCTTCTGGGAACGCTTCTCCGAATACAACCGACAGCACGGCGGCAGCCAGGGGCTTTCCTTCCTGCGCACGCATCCGCTGGACGAGCAACGCATCCAGAATCTCAAAGCCGAACTGCCCAAAGCGCAGGCTGAGTACCAAAAAGCCAAGGCCGCCGGCAAGTAGCCGTAGCCGCCGACTTTGGTTTACCTTGCCAGCCGGAGACGGTGCAACCACAATCGCCCCCTTTTGCGCACAGAACAACCATTAACTCGACCAGCCGAGAGCCTTTCCGGGCTGATCGAGCGCGTCACCTTCTTCAACGAGGAGAACGGCTGGGCGGTGCTAAAGGTGAAGGCCAAAGGGTGCCACGACCTTGTTGCCGTGGTCGGTTCCCTGGCTTCGGTCAGCGCCGGGGAGTGGGTGACCGCTGAGGGTCGCTGGGTTCAGGACAAGGAGTCTGGCCTCCAGTTTCTCGCTGACATGCTCAACAGGACGCAGCGGGCATTCATCGCGGAGTCTAATTGGATGGCTTCCCGGCGGTGGCGCCTTTATCCCAGTCAGAAGCTTGCCCGGCGATAGATCGCGGCGCGATCGGCCAGGGTGGCGACGTCGTGACCCTGGATCTCAAGCAGTTGGCCGGCGCCGGCCTCGAGCTTCAGCCGCACGGTGCTGCCAGGAGACACGATCGCCTTGCCACCCTCGAGCAGGCGGACCCTCGACACGCAGGGCGCGAACCGGATCGTGGCCTCGCGCTCCGGCAGCGCATCCAGGGTCTTGACGACACGGCAGTCGACCACCATCGCCAATGCCCGGCGCCCCGGCTTCATTAGAATGCCTGCGATCAGGTCCGAGTCCATGGCCACGACCAGCTTGCCTGCGGATGGTTCGGCCAAGTCCTCGGCCGCGCCATAAGCGGGCGCATCCTCAGGGATAGGCGCGCCGTCCGAGGGCGGAAGGCCGTGCCGAAAATGCTCGCGCAGGTGCGTCCGAACAAGAGCGAGCCCCAGGAAGCGGTGCGCCGGTTTACTCGCTGGGCGACCGGCCAGAGCACAGTGCGGGCCCGCTGCGCCGCTTCGTCGGTCTGGTGCGGGCCCAAGTGCTGAAGGCTGCCGGCGTTGTAGCAGAAGTACCAGATCCCCTCGGCGCCGTCGGCCAGCGCGGCATAAGCCGGGAAACGCAGAAGCGAGCCGGTGGGAATGCAGCCGTCCATGTCCTTCGCCCGCTTGTCGAACTTGCCCTGCACATTGCACATGGGCCAGAAAATGATGCCGTTCTCGCGGCAGCACCGGCTGTAAGAGGCGTACG
>SESF01030920.1_pt1 | contig 11147 bp, 11 predicted proteins | sample 3171521 | NCBI WGS metagenome assembly SESF01 (sample SAMN10866945, study PRJNA518727) | freshwater metagenome | biome: subpolar coniferous forest; feature: holomictic lake; material: water; isolation source: holomictic Lake 227, 6 m and 8 m depth | place: Canada: near Kenora, Ontario | collected...
GGGTGCCCCCAAATACTTCGGAGCCCTGTAGGGGCGACTTAACAGCCGCGCCGTTGGCGCTCCGGATTCCTAGGCTCACACCACCTTTAACCGCACCCGCCTTCCCCCATCCCCCACCTTTCCTCATTGACTTTCGCCCAAACCGCAGGCATACATCAACGCATCACGATTGATCAATATCTCCGGATAAAGATGGCGTGTGCCAAAGCTTAAATCCACTTCACCATGCCCAGAAGCTTCATCTTCTCCTCAGAGTCCGTCGGCGAAGGCCACCCGGACAAAGTTTGCGACACCATTTCCGACGCGATCCTCGACGCGTGCCTGGCTCAAGACCCCAAGAGCCGCGTGGCTTGCGAGACTTACGCCAAGAGCAACATCGTCGTGGTCGGCGGTGAAATCACCACCGGCGCCAAGGTCCACTACAACAGCATCGTGCGGGATGCGATCCGTGAGATCGGCTACGTGAACGACGATGACATTTTCCATGCCGACAAGGTGTTCATCATGAACGTCATCACGGCCCAGAGCGCCGACATCTCCCAAGGGGTGGACGAAGTGGAAGCCGATGGCAAAGGCCACGCCGAACAGGGCGCGGGCGACCAGGGCCTGATGTTCGGCTATGCCTGCACGGAGACCGAGGAACTGATGCCCGCTCCGATCATGTTCGCGCACCGCCTGGGCCGCGAAGTCACCCGCCTGCGCAAGGCGAAGGCCGTCGATTGGCTCCGTCCCGACGCGAAGAGCCAGGTCTCGGTCCGCTACGAAGACGGCAAGCCGGTGGAAATTACCAACGTGGTCATCTCGACCCAGCAATCGGCCGACGTTTGCAATAAAGAGATCCGCGATTTCCTCGTGGGCGAAGTGATCAAGAAGCAGCTTCCCGCCGAACTGCTCACCGCGAAGACCGAATTTCTCATCAACCCGACCGGCCGGTTCGTCATCGGCGGGCCTCAGGGCGACACCGGCCTGACCGGGCGCAAGATCATCGTGGATACCTACGGCGGCATGGGCCGGCACGGTGGCGGCGCGTTCTCGGGCAAGGACCCGTCGAAGGTGGACCGCTCGGCCGCTTACATGGGCCGCTACGTCGCGAAGAACATCGTCGCGGCCGGATTCGCCAGCCGTTGCGAAATTCAGTTCGCTTACGCCATCGGCTATCCCGATCCCGTCAGCATTCACATCGACACCTTCGGGACCAACACGGTCGATGAGGAGAAGATCGAGAAGGCGGTTTCCGCTGTGTTCAGCTTCAAGCCGGCCAACATCGTCAAGCAACTCAACCTGCTGCGCCCGATCTACAGCAAGACCACCAACTACGGCCACTTTGGCAAGATCGACGATCTCGACGCCATCACCTGGGAGCGGACCGACAAGGTCGAGGCCCTCAAGGCGGCTCTCTAATTGGAAGCGTTTACCGACCGAATATTTATGAGCACACAAGACTTCAAAGTCGCCGACCTCTCACTGGCCGAATGGGGCCGCAAGGAAATCTCCATTGCCGAGCAGGAGATGCCCGGCCTGATGGCTATTCGCGAGAAATACGCCGCGGCCAAACCGCTGGCGGGCGTCCGCATCACCGGTTCGTTGCACATGACCATCCAGACGGCGGTCCTCATCGAGACGCTCGTCGCGCTCGGGGGCGATATCCGCTGGGCGAGCTGCAACATTTTCTCCACGCAGGACCACGCCGCCGCCGCCATTGCGAAAGCGGGCGTCCCGGTGTTTGCCTGGAAGGGCGAAAGCCTCGAAGAATACTGGTGGTGCACGGAGAAGGCGATCTCCTTCCCCGGCGGCCTCGGGCCGCAACTCGTGGTCGATGACGGCGGCGACGTCACCCTCCTGATTCACAAAGGCTACGAACTCGAAGACGGCAGCGATTGGGTCAACGGCGCTTCCGGCAGCCACGAAGAGAAGGTCATCAAGGACCTGCTTAAGGCCATCCACTCCGAGACCCCCTGCCGCTGGCACGGGATCGTGAAGGAATGGCGCGGCGTCTCCGAAGAAACCACCACGGGCGTGCATCGCCTCTACCAGATGGTCGAGAAAGGCAAGCTGCTCGTTCCCGCCATCAACGTCAACGACACCGCCACCAAGTCGAAGTTCGACAACCTCTACGGCTGCCGCCACTCGCTGGTCGATGGCATCAATCGCGCGCTCGACGTCATGATTTCCGGCAAGGTCGCGGTCGTCTGCGGCTACGGCGATGTCGGCAAAGGCTGCGCGCAATCGCTCCGGGGCCAGGGCGCTCGCGTGATCGTCACCGAGATCGATCCGATCAACGCCCTCCAGGCCGCGATGGAAGGCTACGAAGTCACCACCGTCGAGGACACCCTCGGACGCGGCGACATCTACGTCACCACCACCGGCAACGTCGATATCATCACCTTCGAGCACATGGCGAAGATGAAGAATCAGGCTGTCGTTTGCAACATCGGCCACTTCGACAACGAGATCCAGGTGGACCGCCTCAACACCGCCGAAGGAGTGGTTAAGACCAACATCAAGCCGCAGGTGGACAAATACACCTTCCCGGACGGGCACGAGATTTTCATGCTCGCCGAAGGCCGCCTGGTGAACCTCGGATGCGCCACCGGCCACCCGTCGTTTGTCATGAGCAACAGCTTTTCCAATCAGACGCTGGCCCAGCTCGACCTCTGGAAAAACAAGGACACTTACAAGCCCGGCGTTTACATCCTCTCGAAGATCCTCGACGAGGAAGTCGCCCGCTTGCACCTCGGCAAGATCGGCGTCAAGCTGACGACACTTTCGCCGAAACAGGCCGAGTATCTCGGCGTTTCAGTGGACGGCCCGTACAAGCCCGATCACTACCGGTACTAGTGCCTTGTAACGAGAAACATGGCGCATAGAGCGCAGGATTTTTGGTTCAGGGCAAGGTGGAAGCCCAAGGCGCTATCTGTAGATAACGACATGGGCTGACAACACAGCCCTGGGCCAAAAAGACATTTACCACATCCTCAAAAACTCAACGGGGGTACCGCGACTTGGGCGCTCCATAAGTCCCATCCATCCCATGCACGCCGTCATTGACGGCACCCGATACAATCATTATTAACACCAACCATGCCCCAAGACACTCTCTCTCAAATCGCGGAACTCGAATCCAAAATTCTGCAACTCCGGTCCGCCCAGATCACGGAATTGCAGGACCAACTCAAGGCTGCCCGGCAAACCGTTGCAGCGCTGGAAGCCGAAATCGCTAAACTCACCGGCAAAGCGCCCGTGGCCACGAAGCCCGAACGCCGCAAGCGCACCAGTCCGGAGGACGTTAAGAGCGGGATTCTGAAAGCTCTCGCGGCGGCTCCCACCGGGTTGAGCCAGAAGGAAATTTCCGATGCCAGCGGCCTGAATTATCAAACGGTCGTTCTGTTCCTTAAGAACAATCCCAAGAACTTTAAGACCACTGGCAAGCTAAAGTCCAAGCGGTACTTTTTGAAGTAACGCTCTGCCCTGTATCCGCCCCGCTCTGGCGCATGGGCGTCAGCTTAACAAAAGGTTTGGTGCGAATCCGTAGCGCCGCGTAAGGCGGCCAGAGGACTGCCGCACTCCAAGGCGCTGGCGCGCTCCTGAGGCCCGCGCGTAGCGCCTTGGAGTGCGGTGGCCCTCCACCGCCTTTGATAGGGCTTCGCAGAAACCAACCATTTCGCGAGTCACGAAGCCGCTTCATAGTAGCAGTCTTCCAGCACCTGGATCTGCTTTCCTTGTTCGAACCGCTCGGCGACCGCTTGGGCGGCGGCGATGCCCATCTCCGCGTACCGCTTGGGATCGTCCGCAAGATCGAACATCCTCCGGGCCAGCGCGTCGTGATCGCGTTCGCTCACCAGGTAGCCGCTGACGCCATCCTCGACGGCCTCGGGAATGCCCCCATGATGTGTCGCCAGAACCGGCAACCCGGTGGACATCCCCTCCAACATTGAGTTCGGCACCCCCTCCTGGTTGCCGTCCGCGCCGAGTTCGCTCGGATGCAAGAACGCGTGGGCCGCATACATCTGTTCGCGGAGGGCGTTTTGGGAAAGGAACCCGGTGAAGACCACCTTTTCCGCGATGCCCAGCTCGGCAGCGAATTTTACCAGTTCGTCGAGCATTGGACCGTCTCCGGCCACGGTGAACTCGGAGAGGGGATATTTTTCGGCAAATCGGGCAAACGCACGCAGGCTGGTTTGAAGACCCTTTTTTGGAATGAGCCGGCACGCCTGGAAGAAGCGCCACGCTCCGTTGGCTGGAGCGATTCGAGGGATGAAATGGAAGCGGTCGAGCGGAATGCCCGTGCGGTGGATCCGGATCTTTTCCTTGGGGCAACCTAGGGCGACGATGCGTTCGGCCAGGGATTCGGATCGGACGAGCACCAGCTTTGCCAGGGCGAGCATCTCCACGCTGGTTTTCCGGTAGGCGGGTTTGTGGAGATCGACCATGGCGTCGGCGCCGTGGAATGAAACGATGACCGGCACGGGGGAGCGGCGCATCAATGGCAGCATTTGCACGGCGATGTGGCCGAAGTAGATATGGAGCACCCGCCCGTTGACTCGCTTGATTTCAGTAACGATCCGGCGGGCCTCCCAGGGGTAAATCTGGACCGGGCGCCGCAAGACTTGCCGCACCACGAACCGGCGCAAGGCCCGGGTGGCCGGTCGCGGGAGTTTGATCAACGGTTCGAACGGGAAGCGCTCGGCTTGTTCGCGTTTGTGGCAAATGACTACCGGCCTCCAGCGTTTCAACGCCGTGATTTGCCGATAGATGTGGAGCATCTCGGGCTTGAGAAAGGTGGCGCAATACTGGACGGCAACGGGTGTCGGGTTTTCTACCAAAGCGGGCGGATGGTCAGGAGCCGAAGTCCATCGGGCTGGAGTCGGCGTTTGTTTTCATTGTCGGTGCGGTAGGGGTCGCGTTCTGTATAGACTACGAGGTCGCGCCCGCTTCCGTATTCGGGTGGTGCAAGCGGGTTGATCATCTGCGCGGGATCGCTCGCAGTCAAGACGCGCGGCACCACTCCGTCCACGGTTTTCGGAGTTTGCGCCACAGCAGCCGATTGCTCTGCCACGACGGGCGGCGTCGATTTCCGGGCATTGGCGGTTTGGCCGGTTCGATTTCGCCAACCGGAGTTCGCGTGGCGGTAAGTTTGAGGGCTGGTGCAGCCGGTGGCTCCAAAAAGAGTCAAAGTGGCGGTTGCGACCGAAATAAATGCGAACAGAATGGGCGTTTTCATCGTAATACCTCCGTGGACAAATCGCACCCAATCCAAACGACGGACGGAGTGTCCCAAACTGCCGCCCAGAAGTTCCTCCCCGCAGGGCTTATTATAAATGGGGATTCGATCAATGAAAGTGTTGCCCAAACTCGCAGCCCGGATAGGTTGCACGCCGAAATGTTGGAACGTCAAGTGACCATTCTAAATAAGCTGGGGCTGCATGCCCGGCCTGCCGCGGAGTTCGTTCGCGCGGTCCGGACTTTTAAATGCACCGTCTGCATCGTGAAGAACGGCGACACCTATTCCGGCGCCAGCATCCTCGACGTGCTCAGTGCGAATCTTGATTGCGGCTCCTCCATGCTCCTTCGCGCGGAAGGTTCCGATGCCGAGAGCGCTCTGGAGCGGCTCTGCTTTCTCCTCGAAGAATTCAAACGCCAGGAAGAGCGCGAAGGGATCTGATATCCCGCGCTCCTGTAGCTGCGGCGCTCTGTCGCCGTCGGGGGAGCGCTCCGTTACAAAACCGGACGTCCACATCGTCGCCCCGACTGAGCGGGGCGGCTACAGGAGAGTGGCCAGCTTGGCCGCTCCGGGGGCGGGCGGGACGCCCGTGCTCCGGGTGCAATTAAAGGTGGTGTGAATTTGGCGGTCCGGTTCGGAGCGCCAACGGCGCTTCATCCTAAAGCCCAGCCTAACGGGCTGGGCGTTGCCCTGGGCTACGGTTAGCCGCGCCGTTGGCGCTCCGGATTCCTATGCTCACACCACCTTTAGCCGCACCCCCTTGCTCCTTTCTTAGAATCTCCTCCTTGCCAAAACCGGTCCGCTCCGTTCAGAGTTGGCGCATGGATTTCGTCGAGCGAGCCAAACACGTATTCAATATCGAGATAGCCGAAGTGCAGCGGGTTTCCGACCGGCTGGACGGGGCCTTTAGCTTTGCAGTCAAAACGATCCTTGCCTGCCTGGAACGCAAGGGAAAGGTCGTCGTGATCGGCGTCGGGAAATCCGGCCATATCGGCGAGAAAATCGCCGCAACCCTTACCAGCACAGGAACCCCGGCCGTGGTGCTCAATTCACTCAACGCCCTACACGGAGACCTGGGCGTGGTGGCCGATGGCGACGTGATCCTGGCATTGAGCTATTCCGGCGAGACAGACGAACTGCTCAATGTCCTCCCGGCCCTGGCGCGGTTCGATGTCCGGGTGATTGCGATGACCGGCAACCCGAAGTCGTTTCTGGCGCAGAACGCCCACATTCATCTGGACGTTTCCATTCAAGAGGAAGCCTGCCCGCTTGGCTTGGCTCCGACTTCGAGCACCACTGCAACCTTGGTGTTGGGGGATGCCCTGGCCATGGTTTTGCTGGAGGCGCGAGGGTTTAAGAAAGAAGACTTCGCTCGCTACCATCCGGGCGGACGGCTTGGCCGGACCCTTTTGCTGAAAGTCACCCAGATCATGCGGGGCTGCGACCGGCTGGCGGTCGTTGCGCCCAACGCGCTGGTTCGCGAGGTGCTCCACCGGATGGCAAAGTGCCGGGCGGGTTCCGCCATTGTTACCAACTCCGACGGAACGCTCGCCGGGGTCTTCACGCATGGCGACTTTGGCCGCCACTTCGAACGGGTGCCCGATTTGTTGGAGCATGCGGTCTCGGAGTTCATGACGGCGGGGCCGGTTACCATCACCAACGACAAGCTCGCCGCGGAAGTGCTCCGCGTCCTGGAGCGGCACAACATCGACGACATCGTCGTGGTCGATTCCCGGAACATTCCCGTGGGGCTGGTGGACTCGCAAGACTTGGCCAAGTTCAGGCTTGTCTAGGGGCGCGAGGGCTGTTTTATTGGACCTTCGTCTTTAATCCACCTTTCTATGGCAGCAGCAAATGATCTCCGCAAAGGCATGGCCATCCGTTACAACGGAAACGTCGCCATTGTCCTTGAAGTCCAGCACCGCACCCCCGGCAATCTTCGAGCTTTCGTTCAGTTGATTATCCGCTACATCGGCACCGGAAAATCCGCCGACGTCCGCTTCGGTTCCACCGACAAGGTGGATCTCGTCGAGGTCAACCGCCAGAAGCTGGAGTTCAGTTACAAGGACCAGACCGGGTTCCACTTCATGGACCCGGAAACCTACGACACCATTTCGCTGAACGAAAACCTCCTGGCCGAAGCCAAGGATTACCTCGTCGAGAACCTCGCGGTGGAAGTCCTTTATGCCGAAGGCAAGCCGGTTCAGGTCGAACTTCCGTCCACGGTGACGCTCAAGGTGGTTGAATCCGCCGAAGGCGTTCGCGGCGACTCCGCCAACAACGTCCAGAAGCCCGCCGTGCTCGAAACCGGCAAGGTCATCAACGTGCCGCTCTTCATCAAGGAAGGCGAACTCGTCAAGATCGACACCCGCACCGGCGACTATCTCGGGCGCGCCTAAACTGCGGCAACCCCCGGCGATTTGCATGTGATGAAGAGGCGCACCAGGCGCTCGCAACCGGCAACATCCCAACGATTAAACCTCGGCTCGGCGTTGTTTAGCGACGCCGAGCCGACTTTTGTACCCGAGCCGCGTTCTGCCCGCTCCTCGTGGGTCGTTCCGACCCGATGGGTGAAATGGATCGTCGGCGTCTTCCTGCTCCCGCTTGCCGTCATCTGGACCCAGGCGTTTTTCACGATCTTTTCACACGAGACGATTCATAATGGGTTCTGGGCCAGCGAAGAGTTTTACCATTTCTGCCTGGGCGCGATCCTCTGGCTGATTTTCTTTTTTGGCCTGCCGCGACCGGTGACCCTCTATGTCTTCGGCCATGAACTCACCCATGCGATCTGGGTCTGGCTGATGGGGGGGCACATCAGCGAATTCAAGGCCGGGAGCGAAGGCGGATACATCGTCACCGACAAACACAACTTCTGGATCGCGCTGGCCCCCTATTTTTACCCGATCTACAGCGTGGCGGTGGTGATTGTGTATGGGCTGGCCTCGCTGCATTGGGACATGGCGCCGCACACGCGCTGGCTGTTTCTGGCGTTGGGAATCACCTGGACCTTTCACATTACCTTCACCCTCTGGATGATCCCCAAGGGCCAGAGCGACATCACCTACCACGGAAAACTCTTTTCATTGGTGGTCATCTATCTCATGAACGTGGCCCTGTTGACCGCGCTCGTCATCCTGACCGCTCCCCACGCCACCGTGAGGGGATTCGCCCGCGAATTCGTCCATCACGGGGCGGCCCTGGTCGAAGGCGCGCGCTGGGTGATTCAGCAGTGGAAGTGATTCAATTCGCCGGGATGAATACCTGGAACAGCGAGCCTTCGCCCTCTTCGGAAGTGACGTGCATGAACCCGCCGTGGCTTCGAATAATTCCGAGCGCGGTGGAAAGGCCCAACCCGGTCCCCTGGCCGTGCCCTTTGGTCGTAAAAAACGGTTCAAAGACCCTGTCGATCGTTCTCGCCGGAATGCCGCTGCCCGAATCGCGCACCTCCATGATGACGTATCGCCCGGCTTTGGCGGCAGGAAAAATCGGAGCCGTCGTTTCGCTGAAGGCATAGTTTCTGGCGGAAAGGTCCAAGGTTCCGCCGGAGGGCATGGCGTCGCGCGCATTGACGGCGAGGTTCAGCAGAACCTGGTGCAACTGCGTGAGGTCTCCGTTGATGTGCCAGATGTCCTCAGGCACGAACTGCTTGAAGTCGATCGATTTCGGAAAAGTTTCCCGGATGATTCTGAATACTTGGTTGATTACGATTTCGGGATTGAGCGTGGCGCGCCGGCCTTCGACTCCGCGCGCAAAGGTGAGCACTTGGCGGACAATTTCGGCACCGCGCTGGGCCGCTTCTTCGATGGTCGTCACCAGTTCACGGCGGGTGGATGAAGGCAAGTCGTCATTCAGCATCGATGCGGACATCATGATCGGCGCCAGGATGTTGTTGAGATCGTGCGCCACGCCTGCGGCAAGGGATCCGATGCTCTCCAGTCGTTGCGCCCGCAGCAGATTCTCCTCCATCTGCTTGCGCTCGGTAATGTCTTCCTTAACGCACAGATAGTGGGTGATCCTTCCGCTCCGGCTGTGAATCGGGCAAATGGAAGCCGATTCCCAAAATAAATCCCCGTTTTTCTTTTTGCACTGAAACTCGCCCCGCCATTCGCGCCCGGCGGTGATGGTGTCCCAGAGCTTTGTGTAAGTTTCTCTCGGAGTGTGGCCGGATTTCAAGAGGCTCGGTTTTTGCCCAACGACCTCTTCAAGCGTATAGCCGGTGATTGCGGTGAACTTGGGATTTACGTATTCGATTCGGCCCTCGGTATCCGTGATTACCACGGAACACGGGCTTTGCTCGACGGCGCGTGAAAGCTGCCGGAGTCTTCTCGTGAGCGCCTCCTCATCCCGGCAGCGCTGTGCTTCCTGATCCAAGTGGTTCAATGCGAAAGAAACATCTCCGGCCACTTCCTGAAGCAGCATCACTTCCCTGGCCTGGAAAAAATTGCGCTCGCCGGAATAGACATTCAGCAGGCCGCAAATACGTCCGCCTATCTCAATCGGTAATGAAATCAGGCTTTCGATTCCTGCTTCCGCCCCGAACTCGCGCCAAGGCAACGTTATAGGGTCGTTGGCAAAGTCGTTGCAAATAAAGGGCCGATTTTCGCGGGCCGCGATTCCGCAGGGCCCATGCCCTTCCTTGCGATCGTCAACGAAAACCTGGATGCGCTCAATGTAAGAGAGGCCCTGTATATCTCCCGCCGACGCCACGGGAACGATTTGCTGCGTCTCGGAGTCGATCATCCCTACCCACGCGCATTTGAACTCGCCAAAATTCACAGCACTGGCGCAAACCTGCGTTAATAATTCGTCCTGCGACTTGCTGCGCAGCACCGATTGCGTCACTTGGCTTAAAACCGAATAGAGCCGGTTGAGGCGGCGGATTTCCGCCTCTTGCCGAAGAAACCGGCATTCGCTCTCCTCCATCGCAGAAGGCGCTTGCTGCTGAATTGGACTTAACGCGGCCTTTTCATTCTGCGGAATCGGTGCTTGGGTCATTTTGGGGAAGTCTGCCGGGGGGATAAATTCTTGGTTATCACACGCTTAAGTTTTCGTCAATTGCCGCTGCAATTCGTGAGGTTCGCCCCCCCGGGCGCGGAGTTCTCGGAGGCTCAAGCTGGCATGGCGTTTGGCCAGACGCTGCCCCGTCGCCGGATCGACCCGCAGCGGCACATGGCAAAAGCGGGGCGCTTCCAACTTGAGCGCCCGATAGATGAGCAACTGCCGAAAAGTCGAGAGCAGCAGATCCATTCCGCGCACGACTTCGGTGATTTCCATCGCCGCGTCATCGGCCACCACGGCGAGTTGGTACGCGGGAACGCCATCCCGGCGCCAGACCACGAAATCGCCGAAATCGGCTCCCGCCACGGCGGTTTGAATCCCTTGGGCGGCGTCGACAAACATTAACTTTTCACCATCGGGAACCCGAAACCGCCAGTGGACGTCCTCGAGGTTCAAGGCCGTGGAGGAGAGCTGAGTGGCCCCGATTTCCGGGCGGCAGGTTCCAGGGTAGTTCGGCTCTTCATCCCCGGAGTGGGGAGCGCTCAGCGCATTGAGCACGTCTCGCCTAGAGCAGCGGCACGGGTAAATGTGCCCGCCCGCCCGGAGTCGGTCGAGGGCCGCCCGGTAAGATGCCCGCCGCTCGCTTTGGACATACGGTCCAAACGCTCCGCCGCAGTCCGGACCCTCATCCCACGTCAGCCCGAACCATCGGAGATCCTCGGAAATCGCGTCGCGAAATTCCGGCTTGCACCGTGCCTCATCGATATCCTCGACCCGAAGGATAAGTCGCCCGCCCGCTTCCCTCGCTCGCTGTTGGGCCATCCAAAACGTGCTCGCGTGCCCAAGGTGTAGAAAGCCCGTGGGGGAGGGGGCAATTCGGCCACGATAGCTAATGGCGGTCACGGTGAGTTGATCCTAACCGGAATCA
>SESF01010307.1_pt1 | contig 11143 bp, 9 predicted proteins | sample 3171521 | NCBI WGS metagenome assembly SESF01 (sample SAMN10866945, study PRJNA518727) | freshwater metagenome | biome: subpolar coniferous forest; feature: holomictic lake; material: water; isolation source: holomictic Lake 227, 6 m and 8 m depth | place: Canada: near Kenora, Ontario | collected...
GAAATCCGAGGCCCGAAGGGAAGGCTACGGCAGGCTCCGACACAAGGACCCTTTTGAGTTTCGGTCTTCGGATTTCCTTCGGATCTCGGGTTTCGGGTTTCTGCGGCAAATCCCCGCTTGCTCCCGCGGCGGCGCATCATTAGCCTCACGGCCTATTATTTCGTAACATGAAAAAGCAATCTACCGCATTCTTTCCTGGCATCACCAAGGTACAATACGAAGGCCCGTGCTCGACGAACCCGCTCGCCTTCAAACATTACAACGCCGACGAACTCATTGATGGCAAATCCATGAAGGACCATCTGCGGTTCTCGGTCACTTACTGGCACACCATTCGCGGGCAGTTGGCCGACATGTTCGGCGTGGGCACCGCGGTTCGTCCCTGGGAGGATGGCACCAACTCGATGAAGATGGCGGAGACGCGCGCGCGGGTGGCGTTCGAGTTCCTGGAAAAGCTGGGCGCGCCGTTTTACGCGTTCCACGACCGCGATGTGGCGCCGGAGGGCAAGAACCTGCGCGAGACCAACCGTAACCTGGATGCCATCGCAAAGGTGCTGAAGGCGGAGCAAGAGCGCACGGGCGTGCAGTTGCTGTGGGGCACGGCTTGCCTGTTCGTGCACCCGAGGTTTACGCACGGCGCGGCCACAAGCTGCAACGCGGACGTTTTCGCTTATGCCGCCGCCCAGGTCAAAAAGGCGATTGAAGTGACGCACACGCTCAAGGGCGCCGGCTACGTGTTCTGGGGCGGGCGCGAAGGTTACAGCACGCTCTTAAACACCGACCTGAAGCGCGAGATGGACCACTTGGGCAAGTTCCTGCACATGGCGGCGGACCATAAGAAGGCCATCGGCTTCAAGGGCCAGTTCTACATCGAGCCGAAGCCCAAGGAGCCGACGAAGCATCAATACGACTCCGATGCCGCGGCGTGCCTGAACTTCCTGCGCGAGTACGACCTGCTGGGCGACTTCAAGCTGAACCTGGAGACCAACCATGCGACGCTGGCCGGCCACACCATGCAGCACGAGATGGAAGTGGCGATTGCCGCGAAAGCGCTGGGTTCAATTGACGCCAACACCGGCGACATGCTCCTGGGCTGGGATACCGACCAGTTCCCGACCAGCATTTACCTGACGACCGAGATCATGCTGTCCATTCTGAACATGGGCGGCTTCCGGACGGGCGGCACGAATTTCGACGCCAAGGTGCGGCGCGAGAGCTTCGAGCCGGTGGACCTGTTCTACGCGCACATCGGCGGGATGGACGCCTTCGCACGGGGCCTGAAGATCGCCACGGCAATTCGCAAGGATGGCCGCCTGGCCAACTTCGTCAGGCAGCGCTATAGCTCCTGGGACAGCGGCATCGGTGCGAAGATCGAGGCCGGCAAGGCCAACTTCAAAGAGCTGGAAACTTACATGCTCCAGAAGGGCGACGCGGCCCCGAACACCAGCGGCCGCCAGGAATTCCTGGAGAACCTCATCAATGATTTCATCTGAGGGGCGGCATTCATCTCCACCGGCGGCCTGTCCGCGCCTGGATTCAGTCTATGACAACCGCAGGCAGCGTTGAGCGGAAGGTTTGGACGGAAGCAGAGCTGCAGGCCCTGCCGGAGGACGGCTACCTCCATGAAGTGGTAGCTGGCGACTTGGTTACGAGCCCTAAGAACAACCCGTATCACGGCGACATTTGTGCCGAGTTGTCAATGGCACTGCGGACATTCGCCAAGGCGCGCCAATTGGGCGCGGTTTGGGATTCCAGCACCGGCTTCTGGATGTCCAATCGCAATTGCCGGGCGCCCGATGTTTCCTTTGTTAGCCGGGAACGACTGCAGGCCCTGGGCTTCAAGCGGCAGGCCCGGAACTTCTTCCCAGGCGCACCCGACTTAGCCGTCGAAATCCTTTCTCCAAACAACACCCGCACCGAGATTAACGAGCGGCTAAGGGACTTCTTCGCCAGCGGCACGCAGATCGCCTGGGTCATCAACCCGGACACCGAATCCGTCGAGGTCTGCCACGCGCCTGACCAACGTAATCTTATCGGGCCTGGCGCCGACTTGGACGGCGAGCACTTGCTGCCCGGCTTTCGTTATCCCATCGCTGACCTGTTCAAGGGTTGGGATTGGGACTGAGCCGCCCGGTCGGCGCTGACTGCGGCGGTCTATGAAAACATGAGGGCGTCTCGGCCAAAGGCCGAAACGCCCTGAGTTTAGCCCGAGCAGTCGATTACGAGAATAACTCGGGCAAATGCGAGCAGGCTTAGACCGCCTTCGGCATCGGCGTCCAGGCGCCCTTCTTCTTGCTGCTCTTGAGGCAGGTTTCGATGAAGGCAATGCCGGTCCAGCCGTCTTCCACGTTGGCGTATTTGGCGCCGTCGCACTTGAATTCCTTCCCGGCTTTCCATTTGCGCACGTCGGCTTCGAAGCAGCGGTGCAGGCGAGCGAAAGCGTCGTGGAACGCTTCGGGGTGGCCCGGCGGGATGGTCGGCTCGGCCATCAGGTCGGCCGGCACGTCCTTGGGCAGGAAACCGTCGCCCGGAGCGACGGCGCCGCGCCAATAGACACGGTCCGGCTGACCCGGCAGCATGATGGTAATGGACTCCGGCTCTTCCTGGCGCCAGACCAGGGTGCCCTTGGTGCCGGCGACTTCGATGCCGAGGTCGTTCTTGTGGCCGATGCAAATCTGCGAGGCACGCACGAGGGCTTTGCCGCCGTTGCTGAGCTTGCAGTAGATGGTGAAGTGGTCATCGAGCATGCGGCCCTGGACGTAGGTCTCAAGCTGTGCGCTGAGCTGCTCGATATCCAGGCCTGTGACGTAGCGGAGCTGCATGAGGGCGTGCGTGCCGATGTCGCCGCCACAGCCGGAGCCGCCGGCGCGCTTCGGGTCCACGCGCCAAACCGCCTGGGTCTGGCCGGTGGCTTCGACCTTGGTCGCCAGCCAGCCCTGGATGTAGTAGCTGTCCACCCAGCGCACGTCGCCCAGCAACCCGGCGCGGACGATGTAGCGGCTGAGGCGGCTGGTCCAGTGCCCGAGGTAGGTGTGGGCCACGCCGAACGGGACATTCAACTTGCGCGAGGTCTTCACCAGGTCGTTGGCCTCTTTGAGATTCAGGCAGAGCGGCTTTTCGCAGAACACCGCGATGCCGGCTTTCATGGCCTTCATCGCCGGATCGTAGTGCACGAAATTGGGCGTCACGATGAGGATATAGTCCAGCTTCTGGTCCTCGGGCAGCGAGGCGTTGGCCGCGATCATCTCGTCGTAGGAACCGTAACCCTTGATGGGGTAAGGCCAATTGGCCGCCTCTTCGAGGGCGATCTTGGGGTCGGGGAAGAGCGCGCCAGCAACCACGCGGCGGGTGCCGTCAAAGTGAATGGCTTTCTGGTGCGGATGGACGATAAAGGCGCCTTTGCCGCCGCCGACTAAACCGACATTGAGGGGTCTGTTAGACATATATGATTTCTCCTGTTTGCGTGACTAGTGATTAATGACTCGTGATTAGTTGATTATCTATCGTTAACGTTTGTTTCTGCCAGCAAGAACTTAGGCGCAGATTAGAGGGCGGCCGGGCTGAGTTCAAGGCCAGATCGTCATTGCGCTAATTGTAGCCGCCAACGGCAGTTGGCGCACTTCACCCTCGCGGCAAAGATTAGCGCCAACTGCCGTTGGCGGCTACGGCTTCTTGAATCGGCCGCCGCGGCTATAGTGGCCGGGCTTGTATTAGAGGGCGGCCGGGCTGAGTTCAAGGCCAGATCGTCATTGCGCTAATTGTAGCCGCCAACGGCAGTTGGCGCACTTCACCTTCGCGACAAAGATTAGAGCCAACTGACGTTGGCGGCTACGGCTTCTTGAATCGGCCGCCGCGGCTATAGTGGCCGGGCTTGTATTAGAGGGCGGCCGGGCTGAGTTCAAGGCCAGATCGTCATTGCGCTAATTGTAGCCGCCAACGTCAGTTGGCGCACTTCACCTTCGCGACAAAGATTAGAGCCAACTGACGTTGGCGGCTACGGCTTCTTGAATCGGCCCCCGCCCACAAAGTAGAGATTGAATTAGCGGCCGCCGCGGCTATAGTGGCCGGGCTTATCTGAGTCAATCGCTTATGCCATACACCGCTGCTGAAATCGCCAAACTACTTGGAGGCGAAGTCGTTGGCAATCCCTCGCTGGTGCTCAAGGGCTTCGCGCCCGCCGACCGCGCCCAGCCAGGCGACCTGACGTTTGCCGAGAACGAGAATTACATCGCCCGGGCCGAGCAGAGCGCCGCGTCCGCCATCATCATCGACACGCCAGTCGCCTCGAGCCGGAAGACCCTCATCCGCGTTCCCAGCGCCCGCATTGCGTTCGCCAAGGTCCTGCCACTGTTCTTCCCCGAGCCCGCCTTCCCCGCGGGCGTGCATCCGACGGCGATCATTCCTGCCAGCGCGCGGATTGACCCGACTGCCCACATCGGACCGCATTGTATCGTGGGCGAGAAGGCGCGCATCGGCGCGCGGTCGGTGTTGCAGGGGCTGAACTCCGTCGGGGCCGACTGCCTGCTCGGCGAGGACGTCAACCTCTTCCCCAACGTCACCCTCTACGCGCGCACCGAGGTCGGCAACCGCGTGCGCATCCACTCCGGCACCGTCGTCGGCGCCGATGGCTTCGGTTACGTGCTGGATAACGGCACCCATCGCAAGGTGCCCCAGATCGGCTACGTGATCCTCTGCGACGACGTGGAACTGGGCGCGAATGTGACCGTGGATCGCGGCGCGCTCGGGCCGACCCTTGTGGGCAAAGGGACCAAGGTTGATAACCTCGTCCAGATCGCGCACAACGTGACGGTGGGAGAACATTGCATCCTCGTGTCGCAATGCGGCATCGCCGGGAGCACCAAGCTGGGCAATTACGTGGTCCTGGGCGGCCAGGTTGGGCTGGCGGGCCACCTGAAGATCGGCAACCGCGTCTCCGTTGCCGCCCAGTCCGGCGTCATGCACAACATCCCCGACGGCGAGAAATGGCTCTGGTCACCCGCGCAACCTGACCGTATCGCCAAGCGGCAGATGATCGCCTTGCAGCAATTGCCCGAACTATTCCGCCGCGTCAAACAACTGGAAAGGCAGCTCGAAGCGAAAGGGCAACCCGCCGCTCCTGCTCCGGCCAGCGAGGGACCAACCCAAGCTTAAGCCCGCTTACGCCTTCCAGATCATATCCGCGACCGTGCGGCCGGCTGGGATGAAGGGCAGCACGTGCTCGGTGTAGGGCACGATGATGTCCAGCACGTAGGGCTCGTCGGCATCCAGCATCCGCTGCACCGCCGCCCGCAGGTCCTTCTTATAGATAACCCGCTCGCACTTCACGTTGAAGCTGTTGCACACAGCAGTGTAATCGGGGTAGATCTGCTGCCGGTTTCCCGGATCGCCCAGGTAGGTATTGCCGCGGTTGCCCGCGAAGAACCGGTCTTCCCACTGCATCACCATGCCCAGATGCTGGTTGTTCAGGATGATCACCTTGGCGGCGATCTTCTCGATGTGCGCCGTGGCCAGCTCCTGAATGTTCATCAGGAACGAGCCGTCGCCGTCAATATCCACCACCTGCCGGTCGGGGAACGCCACCTTGGCCCCGAGCGCGGCCGGATAGCCGTAGCCCATCGCCCCCAGCCCGGCGCTGGTTACAAACTGGCGCGGATACTTAAACTTGTAGAACTGGCCCGTCCACATCTGATGCTGGCCCACCCCCGTGGTGATGATGGCCTCGCCCTTGGACAGCTCGTAGAGCATCTCAATGGCCATCTGGGGCAGGATGACTTCGTTTTCCCGGCCTTTGAGGTGGTCGCGCATGTGCTGTGACTTCATGACCTCCTCGGTCACCAGGTAGCCGAAGGGCGCCTTGGCTTTCCACGCCGCGAGCTGCTTGTGCCAGGCGGTGAACTTCTGCTGGATCGGCCGCACTTTGACCATCTCGGCCAGGCGACTCAGGGCGAACTTCACGTCGCTGACGATGGGCAGGTTGGCCGGCTTGTTCTTATTGATCTCGGATGGGTCAATGTCCAGGTGGACGATGGTGCCCTGCTCGCAGAACTTGTCCACTTTGCCGGTCACGCGGTCGTCAAACCGCACGCCAAAGGCCAGCAGCAAATCGGCTCCGGGCGCGATTGGTATCAACGGGTCGGTCGGGCTCTTGCGTGGTTCGAACTCGCCGCTCACCGCCCAATTCGCGTAGGCCGCCCCGTGCATTCCGAGCCAGCGCAGGGACAGCGGATTCGTTTCCGGGAACGCCCCGCACCCCATCAGCGTTGTCGTCACCGGAATCTGCGTGGCCTCGGCAAATCGGCGCAACTCCTCACTCGCGTTGCCCGTGATGATGCCCCCGCCGCAGTAAAGCACCGGCCTTTCGGATTTCTCGATCAGCCCGATGATCTCGTTCAGCTCCAGATCGCTCGCGCGCTGGTCCGGCTGGTAGCCGCGCAGGTGAACTTCCTTCGGAAAGACCGGCTGCGAGCGGGCCTGCTGCACATTCTTGGGCAAATCAATCAGCACCGGGCCGGGCCGGCCGCTCTGCGCGAGGTAAAACGCCTCTTTGACGATGCGTGGAATGTCGTTGATGTCCGTAATCAGGTAGCTGTGCTTCACCACCGGCAGCGTCATGCCGTAAATATCCGTTTCCTGAAAGGCGCCCTTGCCGATCATCGCCTGCGGCACCTGGCCGGTAATGGCAATGAGCGGCACGGAATCCATGTAGGCGTCTGCGATGCCCGAGACCAGGTTTGTCGCCCCCGGGCCGCTGGTAGCCATGCACACCCCCGCCCGCCCCGTCACGCGCCCGTAGCCGCCCGCGGCGAATGCGCCCCCCTGCTCGTGGCGCGGCAGGACGGTGCGGATCTGCTTCGAGCGCGTCAGCGCCTGGTGGATTTCCATGCTCGCGCCGCCGGGATAGGCGAAGATCGTGTCCACGCCCTCGCGTTCCAGGCAGGCGACGAGGATTTCGCTGCCGGACATCGTGGGGCCGAGCTCCACGCTCTTGCTGGCGGACGTTTTCTTCTTTGTTCCAATTGTCTTGCTCATACGTATTTGCGGTTTTGACTGGCGGCCGCGGATGCACAAAAAAACCCACGACCGTTTGCCAGCCGTGGGTTCTTGTCGAAACTCAACTTACCTTCGACAAGCGCCAACGGCGTCGTCGCCTACGACGACGACCAAAAGCACGACTTGTCGAATATTCAGTAACATCGTGCCTAATCTAGTGAACGCCGGCCCTCGCGTCAAGCCCCGGTTGCACCTTGCGCACTTTGCACTTTGCACTTTGCTCCCGGTATTTATCCTCGCATACTTTCGGGCATGGCAAACCAACCCTTGCTCCAGCTCGATCTGCCTGGCGTCCGTAAGCTCAAGAGCGGCAAAGTCCGCGAGGTCTTCGACCTGAACGACCGCTTGCTCTTTGTTGCGACGGACCGTATTTCCGCCTTTGATTGCATCATGCCCAACGGCATCCCGCGCAAGGGCGAGGTGCTGACCCAGATCTCGTATTTCTGGTTCGCTCAAACGGAAGCCTTCCAGCCTAATCACCTGCTCTCGCGCGGCGACGATCCCCTGCCGGCCACCTTGCAGCCCTATGCCGCGCAACTGGCGCGGCGAAGCATGATCGTCAAGAAGGCCCAGCCGCTCGCCATCGAGTGCGTGGTCCGCGGCTACCTGGCCGGGTCGGGCTGGAAGGAATACCGCGAACACCAGACCGTTTGCGGCATCAAGCTCCCGCCCGGCCTCGTGGAATCGTCGGAGCTGCCCATGCCCATTTTCACGCCTGCCACTAAGGCGGAGTCCGGTCACGACGAGAATATTCCCTTCGCGCAGGCGGCGCAGATCGTCGGCGCTGACGTTGCCGAGCAGGTGCGGGCGGCCAGCTTAAAGCTGTATCGCTTCGCAAGCGAATACGCCCGCCGGCGGGGGATCATTATCGCCGATACCAAGTTCGAGTTCGGCCTGTTGGACGGCAAGCTCATGCTGATTGACGAGGTGCTGACGCCGGATTCATCGCGGTTCTGGCCGGCCGACCAATATCAGCCGGGTAAAGCGCAGCCGAGCTTCGACAAGCAGTTCGTGCGGGATTACCTGGAGACGCTGGATTGGGACAAGACCCCGCCCGCGCCGGCGCTGCCCCCGGAAGTGGTCGCCCGGACCCAGGCCAAGTACCTCGAGGCTTACGAACGGCTGACCGGCAGCAAGCTGTAGCGGCCGCGCTTAGCCAGCACGATGCGTTTTCTCTGCGCTCATCGCACTGCTATATCCCGCTTGGCTCGCAGGCGGCGAAGATTTAACGCCGAGACGCAGAGAGTCGCAGAGAGTCGCAGAGAGTTCTTCTTCTCTGCGTTTCTCCGCGTTCCTCTGCGTCTCGGCGTTAAGCCCAGTTTGGTCTTGGTTGTGGCTTGGCCGCGCTGGGTCTTTGCGGTTCCTTTTTATGTACCCCGACTTCTTTGCCACGGCTTAGCCGGTGTATTTCACACTCCGATGGAAACGCCAACCGTGCGCCGCGTGGGGGCACGCGGCCTACAAACACGCACCTCCGCTCCTGTAGGCCGCGTGCCCTCACGCGGCGTTCGGGCGTGTGAAATATCCGGCCTGGTCGGCGCCCTCGCTTCTCCGGTGAAACAGTGCGCCGAGTGACGGCAGCCGATGCAAACCCTGGTCGAAGACTTCCTCCAATACTTGCGCCATGAACGCGGGCAGGCGGAGCACACGCAACGAACCTACGCCGCGCTCCTGAACAAATTCGTCGTCTGGGCCAAGGCGCAGGGGCTCGGGGACTGGAATGCGGTCGAGTTTCGCCACCTGATGTCCTTCCTCGAACACGAGCGGGCGCGGGCGTTGGCGAACCAGCCAGAGGAATCGGCCCGCCGCCTCAGCAGTGAAAGCGTTTACCTGGAGATTGCCGCCCTGCGCGCCTTCTACCGCTTTGCCGAGGCTGAAAAGCTCCTGCCGGCGAACATCGCCGAGAACCTCTCGCTGCCGCGGCGCTGGAAACGCCTGCCCAAGGCCCTCAGCAGCCAGGAGATTGACAAACTCCTCGCTCCCGAGCCGTCCGAAACGCCGGCCAGCCTCTGCGACCAGGCGGTCCTGGAACTGGCCTACGCGTCGGGCTTGCGCCTGGCCGAACTGCGTGGCCTCAGATTGGAGCAACTCCACCTCGACGCCGGCTTCATCAACGTCGTCGGCAAAGGCAACAAGGAGCGCGTGGTGCCCGTCGGCAGCCAGGCCGTCGCGGCCCTGGAACGCTACCTGGCCGCCGGCCGGCCCGCGCTCGTCACCCCGCGATCGCCAGCCAGTGTCTTCCTCACCCGGCGCGGCACGCCGTTTGCGCCGGTGACGCTCTGGCTGCGCATCAAACAGCGGGTGCGCCGCGCCGACATTGCGCGCAACGTGACTCCCCACATGTTGCGGCACAGCTTCGCGACCCACCTGCTGGAGCACGGCGCCGACCTGCGCGTCATCCAGGAGTTGCTCGGCCATGCCAGCATCAGCACGACCGAGGTTTACACGCACGTAGCAGGGCAGCGGCTCCGCGAAGTGCATCGCAAGTATCACCCGCGTCCCTGATGCGGACGCCGGGTGAGGGCACGCGGCCTACAACGATCCAAGCGACACGCCGGGGCCCGGCGGCGGGGGTGGGAGTAAAACCGAAACCCGAAATGGTCCAGCCGCCCGCCAGCGCTTCGGGTTTCTGATTTCGGATTTCCTTCGGGTTTCGGGTTTCGGTTTTACTCCTGCGCCCGAGGTCTGCAATACTGCCCGGGATGGAACGGACCGAAGCGGAATTGATAGCGGCGGTGCTGAAAGGCGATGCCGCCAGCTTCGAGCCTTTGGTCGAGAAGTATTCCCCGCGCATTTTTGCCATGGCGCGGCGCTATGCGCGGCGGGAGAGCGAGGTCGAAGACATCGCGCAGCAGATCTGGCTCAAGGCATTCGAGCGGTTGAGCAGCTACCGCGCCGAGGCCCCCTTCGAGCACTGGCTCATGCGCCTGGCCGTCCGCACTTGCTACGACTCCCTGCGCACTCACCAACGCAATCGGGAGACCGCGTTCTCCGAACTCAGCGAGCCCGAGGAGGACTGGCTGGACCGTTTCGTGAGCGAGCCGGATGCCGCGGACGAAAACGCCGAGGCGGCGCGCCAATTGGTCGGGCGGGTGCTGGAGCAGCTTTCGCCGCCGGCCCGGCTGGTCATCACCTTGCAGGAAATCGAAGGCCGGTCATTGAAGGAGATCGCGCAGCTCACCGGCTGGTCGGTGCCGCTGGTCAAGGTGCGCGGCTTCCGGGCACGGGCCGAAATGCGCCGGGTGTTGGCAAGAATGGCCACCGAGAAGTATTTGTAACCCCACGTTGTAACGAACCGTCTGAAACCCTACAGGCTATATGAACCTTGCCGAGTTAGAACGAAAGTTGCTGGCTGCCGCCCGCGCCAACCCGCCGAGCGACCGGGTGCCTTATGCCTTTGAGAAACGCATCATGGCCCACCTCGCCGACCGGCCCAGGGCGGATGGCTGGGAGCTGTGGGGTCGCGCGTTGTGGCGCGCCGCCGCGCCGTGCGTAGCGATCATGCTGCTGCTCGGGGCGTGGTCGTTCTTCACGCCGCCAGGCAGCGCGCCGGCGACCGATTTGTCCCAGGACCTTGAGCAGACCCTGCTCGCGGCCGTGGACCAGGATCAACCCGCCGACTCCGCCTGGTGAATAACTGGAAAGTCATCCTCGCCACGATGGTGATCTTCGGCACGGGGGTGGTGACCGGAGGATTGCTGGTTCGGCAGGCGGACCACGGCCGGGATCGCCGTCCGCAGCGTGCCGGTGCCCTGGTCCATCCCGCGCCCGCCGCGCCCGCGGGCGTGATGCGCATCGAGTTCTTGCGGCGCATGGAGCGGGAGCTGGAGCTCACACCCGCGCAGCGCGAGCCAATCGACCTGATCCTGAAGAACGGCCAGGAGCGAATGAAGAAGCTCATGGACACCGTGGAGCCGCGCCGCCGGGAAGAATTCAAGCGGACGATGGAGGAATTCCAGGCAGTGCTCACACCGGCACAGCACCAGCGGTTCGACGAATTGGTGAAGCAGCAGCAGCAACGCGCGCGCGAGCTGCGCAAGGCGGCGCCACTGCGGGATCATCTCCCGCAAGGCCAGCCGACTGGCAGTGCGCC
>SESF01009701.1_pt1 | contig 11140 bp, 9 predicted proteins | sample 3171521 | NCBI WGS metagenome assembly SESF01 (sample SAMN10866945, study PRJNA518727) | freshwater metagenome | biome: subpolar coniferous forest; feature: holomictic lake; material: water; isolation source: holomictic Lake 227, 6 m and 8 m depth | place: Canada: near Kenora, Ontario | collected...
ACTAATATATATTGTTAAAAATGAAATTGATGTAAAAAAAATATAATTGAACCTATATATTTTGTTTTAAATGTTTATAAATCCAAAAATCTTTGAAATTCAATACAATATGATATAAATATCAATGAAATTTATCTGATGTTTTAGCTGTAGCAATTAATCTTGAAATAGTTTTTTAAATAAAATTAAATGCTACAAGTAAGATTAGAAATTGATGTTAATTAATACATTTTAATAGTATTTATAAAGATAAATATCGTTCAGCTTCAATGGCTGCCTGACATCCGGTTCCGGCTGCAGTAATCGCCTGCCTGTAATGTGGATCTGCTACGTCACCTGCTGCAAATATACCGGAAACATTGGTTTTGGGTGTTCCGGGAATGGTTTTTATATAACCTACTTCGTCAGTATCAATCCAGGGTTTAAAAATATCAGAATTGGGTTTATGTCCAATGGCTAAAAAGAATCCATCAATGTCAATGTGAATGTTCGTTTCATTTGCTTGTCCACGGTGTTTAACCAAATCAGCGCCCTGAACAACGCCAACACCTGTTAATCCTAAAGTTTCGTATTCGAAAAGCACTTCTATTTTGGGATTCTCGAACACCCGATTTTGCATGATTTTCGATGCACGTAAGAAGTCTTTTCGTACGATAAGATATACTTTGCTGGCCAAGCCTGACAGATATATCGCTTCTTCGCAAGCTGTGTCACCACCGCCTACCACAGCTACCGTAAGTTTCCGGTAAAAGAATCCATCGCAGGTAGCACAAGCTGAAACGCCTGAACCTGCATATTTTTGTTCATCGGGCAGGCCAAGATATTTTGCAGTGGCACCGGTAGAAATGATAATGGTTTCAGCTTCAATCGTTTTCTCACCATCAATGGTTACTTTGTAAGGTTTCGAGGATAAATCCGTTGAAGTAGCCATGCCAAAGCGAATATCAGCACCGAATCGTTCCGCTTGTTTTTTCAAATCTTCCATCAATTCTGTGCCAGTAATTCCGGCGGGATAACCCGGGAAATTTTCAACATCGTTGGTTGTTGTTAATTGACCGCCCGGTTGCATGCCTTCGTATAAAACCGGTGATAAATTTGCCCGCGATGCATAAATGGCAGCTGTATAACCTGCAGGACCAGAACCGATAATAAGACAACGTACTTTTTCGTTCATTTTTGAAATTGTTTGAATTTTTGAAAGGGTTAAGTTAGCGTAAATCGTTTATAGTAACACCTTTATGTTTTGCTGAATTAAAAACAAAATTTGTTTCAGCAATATTTATTTTTTTTTGAAAATTAGAAATAAGTAAAGTTGACTTAGATTCATTTGTGTAATAAATACAAATTAAAAACAGATTTCCATTATTTTTGTTCACCTGAACTTCAATTTTCACAAGGTCTTTGTTTTTTAACTTCGGAACCATTTCAAGGCAGTAATTCTGTTCTGATTTAGTTTTGGAGGAGAAACGAATCAAACATTTTGATTTAAATCCGGATAAAATGGCCATTGGGTTAGTTTCGGCAAGCTCTTTCTCCGAAGGTTCGGTAATGGAAACTTCATTATTTTGTTGAACATACGACCATTGTGTTTTTCCGTCAAACCACAGCTTCAGAGCTTCCATTTCCAATATAAATTTCGTTCCTTTTAAGGTGAATGAGCCACTTGAGCTTTGAGTTTGGCTATCATTTTTCTCACTGACCATCAACTTAAAATTAGTTTTTATGGCAGTCGTTTTGGCAGAATTTAATAAGTCACTAAGAATTTGTTCAGCTTGCAGATTGTTCTGAGCTTTTGCAAAAAGAAATGAAAATAACAAGACAAATAATCCTATTTTCCGATACATAAGATGGTTTTATAAATGAGTTGGTAGTTACAGATTTTTCAATATTTGTTCAAGGTGATAATCATCCATGACCAAAACCTGTCGGGCTTTACTGCCTTCAAAAGGTCCGATAATGCCGGCTACTTCAAGTTGGTCGACAATGCGTCCGGCACGGTTGTAGCCGATAGAAAATTTGCGTTGAATCAAGGATGTTGAACCTTGTTGATTGGCTACAATTACTCTGGCAGCTTCTTCAAAAAGCGCATCACGTTTGCTCATATCTACTGAGCTTGCTTCGATTCCATCTCCATCATTTCGAACATATTCCGGCAGATAAAATGCGGTAGGATACGATTGTTGCTGATTAATATGATGTACGATATTTTCAACTTCAGGTGTATCGACAAAGGCACATTGTACACGTATCAAATCATTACCTTGTGAAAAAAGCATATCGCCTCGTCCAACTAACTGATTGGCTCCCGGGGAATCAAGAATGGTGCGTGAGTCTATCATGGATGAAACTCTAAAAGCTACACGGGCAGGGAAGTTCGCTTTAATAACACCGGTAATAATATTTACCGACGGTCGTTGAGTGGCAATTATCATGTGAATTCCAACGGCGCGCGCCAACTGTGCAATACGCGCAATAGGCATTTCCACTTCTTTACCGGCAGTCATAATTAAATCGCCAAACTCGTCGACGATTACCACGATATAGGGTAAAAATCTGTGCCCTTTATCGGGATTCAAGTGACGTATGGTGAATTTTTCATTGTATTCTTTTACGTTTCGAACGTGTGCTTTTTTGAGCAAATCGTAGCGATCGTCCATTTCTTTACAAAGCGAATTCAATGTTTCAACCACTTTGCTGGTATCGGTTATAATAGCGTCTTCGCCATCGGGTAGTTTAGCCAGAAAGTGTTTTTCAATATCGCCGTAAATATTAAATTCTACTTTTTTGGGATCTATAAGTACCAATTTTAATTGGGAAGGATGTTTTTTATATAACAATGATGTAATTATCGCATTTAACCCAACCGATTTCCCTTGTCCGGTTGCTCCGGCAACCAGCAAGTGAGGCATTTTGGTCAAATCCATCATAAATATATCGTTGGTAATAGTACGTCCAAATGCTACCGGAAGTTCAAATTTTGATTCCTGAAACTTTTTGGAAGCTATGATGGAATGCATTGAAACAACTTGTGGGTCACTATTTGGTACTTCAATACCGATTGTTCCTTTGCCCGGGATGGGTGCAATGATACGGATACCGGTTGCAGCCAGGCTGAGCATAATGTCATATTCTAGATTTCGAATCTTCGAAATTCGCACCCCTGCTTTCGGAACGATTTCGTAAAGTGTGATAGTCGGTCCTACAGTTGCTTTTATAGTTTCAATTTCAATACCATAGTTCTGTAAAGTACTGATAATGCGGTTTTTGTTGGCATTTTGCTCCACCATATCAATCTGTGTCTCATTATCAGTTCCATACACTTTTAGTAAATCGAGGGTAGGAGGGTTGTAATGCGATAAGTCTAAGGTTGGATCGTATTTTCCTAATTTTGCAACATTATAATATGGGTCATTGGTTTCATTTTCAGTAATTTCTAATTCTATTGCATCAACAGCTTTACTCTCATCAGGTTCAGTCGGTTGTTCAATTTCAAAAGGAACTTCTACAATCTGAGCAGTCTCGATAATTAACTCATCTTCTTCATCGTTTCCTTTTGTAATCCAGTCTTCGGGAATAATTTCAGTTCCTACAGCAACAGATTGTTCATTTTCTTCTTCGAAAATTAAAGTGTTAGTAGCTTCCTCAGCTGTTTGTTTCTTTGAAAATAATCGTTTCAGAAATGGGATAGTTGCCGGGGAAGCAATTACTGCGTAAACCAGAAAAGTTCCTATTAATATCATAAAGGTTCCCAAAATACCAATGTATGAATTCAGCCATTCACTTGCCCCTTCGCCATGTTGACCGGCAATAGAGAAAAAAAAGAGGTCTTTTCCGGCAGGTGATATTGTTGAATAAACGAAAAGGATATTCCCTAAAAAAGCTGAAAGCCATATTAGCCAGAAACTGCAATGAAAAAATGTTTTCCAAAGTGAAGCCACTCGAACTTTCATAAATCGTAGCCCCAGTATAAACATAAACACAACGATTGAAAAAGATGAGATGCCAAACCATTGATTAATAAACTTTTCGGCTAAATACGCTCCAATGATGGATGACCAGTTTTGAATTCCTACTCGATGGGCTTTATCTAATACTGTAGTTGTCGAATCGAATTTACTGAAATCGGCAGCACCGCTAAAAAAATAGGAAATAAACGACACCAATAAATAAATAGTGCTGATTAACAGTGCTATACCAATTACAAAGTGTGTTCGCTCGTCGGTGAGTATATGTTTTGTTGTCTTCCAGAAACCGCTTTTATTTGTGTTCTCAGTTGACCTTTTACGCTCTGGTTTAGGTTCAGGACGTGGTTCCGCTTTAGGAATGGTTTTTATTGGTTTTCTAGGTGCCATGTATCAATAATTAATATTTGATAATTCACAATTCATAATAAATACAAATTGAGAATCTATTTTAGAACAATTCTGGATTTAATTTGCAAAAATAATAAAAAGGAACGCCCGAATTACATCTTTTGATATAAATTTGCAGAAAAAACACGAAAGCTATCAAATGAGAATAAAAGATCGCTTCGGACATATTATTGCCTGGTTTTCCGAAAATGTACCTGTTGCCGAGACTGAACTTCATTATGATGATCCTTTTGGATTATTGGTGGCTGTAATTCTTTCGGCACAATGCACCGATAAGCGGGTAAATATGATTACACCTGGACTACTTGCCGATTTTCCAACTCCTGAAGTAATGGCTTCTTCGAATTCCAAGGTTATTTTTGAGTATATCCGCTCTATTTCATATCCGAATAATAAAGCCAGGCATTTGGTTGGAATGGCTCAAAAGCTGGTATCCGATTTTGGAGGCATTGTGCCGGATGATATTGAAAAACTTCAGACTTTACCCGGTGTGGGTCGTAAAACGGCGAATGTTATCGCTTCGGTTGTTTTCAATAAGCCTGCAATGGCTGTTGATACTCATGTTTTCAGAGTTTCAGAGCGATTAGGGCTTACGACCAGTTCAAAAAATCCTTTAGAAACTGAGCTTCAGTTAGTCAAATATATTCCAGAAGAATTAATTCCCAAAGCACACCATTGGTTGATTTTACATGGAAGATATATTTGCCAGGCTCGTAAACCAAAATGTGAAGAGTGTGGGTTAACAGAATACTGTCGCTTTTATCAAAACAATAATGAATAGTCGTTGTTATTTGGTTAGTTATTTATAAATTTTTATCTTTGTGGTCTCAATCAAAAAAATAAATATTTCCTAAAATGATAGATGAAGAATTAGTAAGATGCCGGCCCTGTGGATATGTCATGAAAGCAAGTGATTTGGGCGAAGGAGTTTGTCCTGCTTGTGGATTGCCTCACACTGTTTTCGAACCATATCGTGAACGTGTTTCAGCAAATCGTTTATTCTTGCTTGGATTAGATATTCACCCAATTGCAATACATCTTTCGCAAACTTTTGTGGCATTGGCACCCATGTTAATTGTGTTCCATTATATTTTTCCAAATTTTCAGGAAGTAATTGTACACTCAGTTATTAACTTTTCTGTTTGGGCTTTGCCTTTTTCATTAGTTGCATCTACAGTTTCCGGAATTGTTGACGGTATAACCCGTTTCAAAACGCTAAGAACTCCGATGTTAAAGTCGAAAATCATATATAGTATGTTGATTTTGACTACTTCGCTGATTCAGTTAATTATTTTTACTGCAAACGTATATTATTGGTACACAGTTGTACTTGGTCTGATTTCCTTAGCTTTTGCAGTTAAACTTGGTTTACTGGGTAAGCACTTATTGGATGTTATTTTGCCTGGAACTTATGTACGTAGGAAGAAGAAACCAACAAAGTACAACCCAAAGGGTGCAGCTGAAAAGATTGCCGCAAAAACTAAGGTTGCCGCAAAAACAGTAGAACCTGAAGTAACAAAATAAATTAATTCTTTCACATAATATCCTCGTTTCAGTATCATCCGAAACGGGGATTTTTTTATCATGAAAAGATTACAAAAATTAATAGTTATGCGTCTTTGATTTATAAATCAAAAAAATAATTTAGATGAAACCAACACTCACACAACTTATTTCAGATGGTAAAACATTAGTTTCTGATGGTGCCTGGGGCACTTTTTTGCAGGCAAAAGGGTTGCAATCGGGCGAATGTCCCGAATTGTGGAATATTAATCATCCCGAATCTGTTTTGGATATTGCTCAGGGTTATATCGATGCAGGTGCTGATACCATTGAAACTAACAGTTTTGGGGGAAACAGCTTTAAACTTCGAGGATTCGGACTAGCCAACCGAGTGTATGAAATTAATCGTAAGGCAGCCGAAATTTCACGTCAAGCTGCAGGCGATGATAAGTATGTGTTGGGTTCAATCGGACCAACTGGAAAGATATTGATGATGGGAGATGTGACAGAACAGGAACTTTACGATTCCTTCAAAGAACAGGCCGTAGCACTATACGATGGAGGTGCTGATGCATTAGTGATTGAAACCATGACTGCTATTGATGAAGCAGAAATAGCAGTGCGTGCCGCTCGCGAAAATACACCATGTGAAGTGATTTGTACCATGACTTTCGACCATTTGACAACTGGTGAATATCGTACCATGATGGGTGTTTCTCCATCAGAGATGACAGTTTCACTGAAAGCATCCGGTGCACATATAATTGGAGCTAATTGCAGTAATGGCATTGAAGGAATGATTAAGATAACGGAAGAAATCCGCTCGGTCGACAAAGATATTCCCGTACTTATACATGCCAATGCGGGATTGCCGGTATTACAGGGAATATGTACTGTTTTTCCTGAATCGCCTGATATGATGGCAGCTTTTGCTCCACAACTTGTTAAAGCTGGCGCCAATATAATAGGTGGATGCTGTGGAACAACACCGGAACATATTCATCGACTGGTAGAAGTCCTGAAATAAACGATATTCTTCCTAATTTAATGGAGGATAGCTTAGTTATTGACACATTTTTTCTACATTTGTCATCCTAAAAAACAATTCCATGCCACCTTTAGCCGAACGACTTCGTCCACAAACCCTTGATGATTATATCGGACAAAAACATCTGGTAGGCGAAAAAGCCATCCTCCGCCAGATGATTGAATCCGGGCGAATAGCTTCGTTTATTCTTTGGGGACCTCCCGGTGTAGGGAAAACCACATTGGCTAAAATTATTGCCAACAAACTCGATCGACCTTTTTATACACTTAGTGCGGTTAGTTCGGGCGTTAAAGACGTCCGTGAAGTGATTGAAAAAGCAAAATCCAACCGAATCTTTACGCAGGGTGGCAATCCTATTTTGTTTATCGATGAAATTCATCGTTTCAGCAAATCGCAGCAGGATTCATTGTTGGGTGCCGTTGAAAATGGAACAGTTACGCTGATTGGAGCAACCACTGAAAATCCATCTTTTGAAGTAATTACGCCCTTGCTTTCGCGTTGTCAGGTGTATGTGCTTAAGCCGCTTGAAAATGTTGATTTATTGGAACTGGCACATCGAGCTATTGCTACCGACTCAGAATTAAAGCATCGGGAAATCATCTTAGACGAGACTGAATCATTATTGCGATTTTCAGGAGGTGACGCCCGTAAATTGCTGAACATATTGGAACTCGTTGTCGCTGCTGATTCTAATGGACCTGTTCATTTCACAAATGAAATTGTGACCGAGAGGCTGCAACAAAATCCAATGGCATACGACAAGGATGGCGAAATGCATTACGATATTATTTCGGCCTTTATTAAATCTATTCGTGGAAGTGATCCCGATGCTGCTGTTTATTGGCTGGCGCGTATGGTAGCGGGTGGGGAAGACCCTAAGTTTATTGCCCGTCGGTTAGTTATTTCGGCTGCCGAAGATATTGGCTTAGCTAATCCAAATGCACTTTTATTGGCCAATGCTTGTTTTGATGCCTTACAGAAAATTGGGTGGCCTGAAGGACGAATAATTTTGTCCGAGACGACTATTTATCTGGCTTCATCACCCAAAAGTAATTCTGCTTACCTCGCAATTGATGACGCGTTGGCTCTGGTTGAACGTACCGGAAATCTGCCTGTACCACTACATTTGCGCAATTCTCCCACCAAGTTGATGAAGGAACTGAATTATGGAAAGAATTATAAATATTCGCACGATTTTCCGAATCATTTTATTGACCAACAATTTCTACCCGACGAAATATTGAAAGAAACTATCTGGAAAGTCCAAAATAATCCTTCCGAAACTAAATTGGGTGAATGGTTACGAATGCTTTGGAAAGGAAGGTTTTAAAGAAACAAAATGGGGAACAATTTATTTTGTTCCTCATTTTGTTTAATTGATATAAGTATTTACTACCCGCCTGATTCCTTCTTCCAGAGTAATAGTAGGTTTCCAACCCAAATTGTTTAATCTTGAGACATCTAACAGTTTACGTGGAGTTCCATCAGGTTTGCCGCTATCCCAGATTATTTTTCCGTTGTAATCAACTGTTTTTCGAACAATTTCAGATAATTCTTTAATCGTTTGATCCTGACCCCAGCCCGCATTTACTTGCGATGGTAGTGTGTCGGGAGCATCGTAATTCAGTAAAAGGTAAACGCTCGAATCGGCCATATCGTCTACATGCAGAAACTCACGCATGGGTGAACCTGTTCCCCATAAAGTGATAGAAACCTCTTCGTTTTGACTTGAAATTCCGTATTTGCCTAAAACCTGAAGAATTACATCATCGCTGAAAGAGCCATTTACGCCTTCAATCGGGCGTTTATTCAGGTCGGTCCGTAATTTTGTCCAGTCATTTTCAATCAAACACTTTCCCAAATACATTTTCCGAATCAATGCCGGTAATACATGCGATTTTTCCAAATCATAATTGTCATTTTGTCCGTAAAGATTGGTTGGCATAATCGAAATAAAATTGCAACCGTATTGTGCATGATACGCTTCGCACATTTTGATTCCGGCAATTTTTGCTATAGCATAAGGTTCATTTGTATCCTCTAAAACGCCGGTAAGTAATGAATCTTCCCGAATAGGCTGTTCAGCCATTCGTGGATAAATGCAAGATGAACCTAGAAATAAGAGCTTTTTCACTCCATGCAGATAACTCTGATGAATCACATGATTTTGAATCATCAGGTTTTCATAAATAAACTGAGCACGATAGGTATTATTTGCAACAATTCCACCCACTTTGGCAGCAGCAAGCACCACATATTCAGGTTTCTCTGTCTCAAAAAAACGGGCAACATCCTGTTCATTCAATAAATCAAGTTCTTCGAGCGAACGGGTTACAAAATTTGTAAATCCTTTAGCTTCCAGATTTCTTTTTATGGCAGAACCAACCATTCCTAAATGGCCGGCAATGTATATTTTAGCATTTTTATCCATGATACTAACGGGCTGATAATTACTCAAAGTAGTTTAATATTCTAAAACCACCTTCTTTCAAATAAGTTTCTTTCTTCATTAGTTTTACATCGGAACGCATCATGTCTTCAACTAAGGCTTTGAGATCGTATTCAGGAATCCAATTTAGTACAGTACGTGATTTTGTGGCATCACCAATCAATAATTCAACTTCTGTTGGACGGAAGTAATTGGCATCAACTTCTACAATTGCTTCCTTTATGGATTTTATTCCTTCAATAAATTCAGCACCCACATGTTCTGTAAATAGAGCTTCATTAATACTGCCAATATATCCTTTCTCCTCAATCCCTTCTCCTTTAAAGTCAATGATAATACCAATTTCGCCAAAAGCCATACGTACAAATTCACGAACTTCGGTAGTTATACCTGTTGCTATTACATAATCGCTAGGTTCATCTTGTTGTAAAATCAGATACATGGCACGAACGTAATCTTTTGCATGTCCCCAGTCACGTTTAGATGACAAGTTCCCTAGAAATAATTTGCTTTGCATCCCCATCGCAATACGGGCTGCAGCACGGGTGATTTTACGGGTTACAAATGTTTCGCCACGTAATGGAGATTCATGGTTAAAAAGTATTCCGTTACTTGCATGCAAACCATAAGCTTCACGATAATTTACTGTTATCCAGTAAGCGTACATTTTAGCTACTGCGTAAGGCGAACGTGGATAGAATGGAGTCGTTTCCTTTTGTGGAACTTCCTGAACCAAACCATATAATTCGGAAGTGGAAGCTTGGTAAATACGGGTTTTCTTTGTCATATTAAGCAACCGAACCGCTTCCAGGATTCTCAAAGTGCCAATACCATCAGCATTTGCAGTATATTCGGGTGTGTCGAAACTTACTTTTACGTGACTCATAGCCGCCAGATTATAAATTTCATCGGGCTGAGTTTCCTGAATGATTCTGGTCAGATTCATGGAGTCAGTCATATCTCCGTAATGCAATACTAAATTTCTGTCATCGACATGTGGATCTTGATACAAATGATCTATACGATCTGTGTTAAAAAGTGATGATCTGCGTTTTAAACCATGTACAATATATCCTTTTTTTAGGAGAAGTTCAGCCAGATAAGCGCCATCTTGTCCTGTAATTCCTGTAATTAAAGCTACTTTTTTCATTATTATTTATTGATTATTGATAGATAAGTAGTGTCTAAAATATAATGTCGTATTTTCCTCCAAAATTGGACAACACATACGACAAGCGTTCTTTGAGATTCTGAAAACAGATATAAGCATCAAAAGGTATCCATTGATACTTGATTCTACGCCAAAGAATTTCAATTAAATTCAGTTCTGGTGAATATGGAGGTAAAAAGAAAATCAACACATCTTTTTCTTTCCATTCTTCTATTTTAGCCAAGAACTTCTTTGATTTATGGATTGGAGAATTATCAAGTATTACCACTGTCTTTTTTACAGTTAGTGCCACAAAACGATCCATATAACTGATAACTTTATCAGTGTTATAGGTAGTTTCAAGCACTTCAAAGAAAAGTTTATTTTTGCGGGTCATTAACCCTATAACATTTAGAAACTTTCCTTTTGCAGCAGGTAATAATATCGGATTTTCTTTTGTTTGCCAGGCGTAAGGCACATTGGGTGTCAATCCAAAATGACTTTCATCTCCAAAATAAAGGTCAAGATATCCGCTATCTTCCAATCTTTTAAGGCTTTCTATTTGCTCTTTCTTAAGTTCAAATTCAACCTTATTACGTTTGCGTTTTAAAGAAAGT
>SESF01001147.1_pt1 | contig 11139 bp, 10 predicted proteins | sample 3171521 | NCBI WGS metagenome assembly SESF01 (sample SAMN10866945, study PRJNA518727) | freshwater metagenome | biome: subpolar coniferous forest; feature: holomictic lake; material: water; isolation source: holomictic Lake 227, 6 m and 8 m depth | place: Canada: near Kenora, Ontario | collected...
TATATTTTTGTGGTAGCACATCTATCCTGAGGCGGTCAGGACTTTGCAAAATGTTAATATTCCAATCTTGCGGATTTATCAGGCCGCGGCTGACCCAGTCCTGATGAAAATCTGGTATATGTAATATATTATATAAACTAACTGTTGAACTTACATAAAAATCTACATTAGGACATTTTTCTATCATACGCTCACGATTACGCACAATGTCGTCCCATTTAGTTCCTTTGCGTATATATTCTGCTCGTGGGCCCATTCCATCTAAACTTGCGCCAACACTAACACTTTTAAATAATTTCCAATAGTCGAGTACATCTTCATCTTTTAACATTAGTCGACTAAAGTTTGTATTGTAGATAATTTTAACATCAAATCGTTCTTGACGTACTAATTCTTTTAGTAATCTATAGTGTTCTTCCATGATCAATGGTTCGCCGCCGGCAAAGTATATTTGTTCTAAGTGGGGTATATGCTCCAACATTTGTTCCCACATGTCATCTTCCGACCGGCCGGCATACATAATCTGTGGATGATTGCGTGGGCCAAAGACTTTGGTTTCTTCAGTGTACCAACTACTACTGAATAAACTTCCGCAGGAACGGCAACTAAAATTACATAAGTTACTAAACCGTATGTCGTAGTATCGCAATTTAAAATCGTCAAATGTGCCGTCATCTTTGGTTTGATCAACTAACCCAATGTGATGCCCAAAATGTTTGTTAGCATTATTGCGACCACTAACAAATCCACTAGCTTCTTGTTCATAGCAATTAGTACATTCTTTACATGTTTGTTCTTCTAACATGTTTTTACGCATGTCTTTGATCTGACTGTTATTCCACACTGTTACCATAGATTCTTCTTTAAAATTACCTATAGGGAATTCCATCTTACTATGACAACAAGGATAAGCACGACCATCAGGAAATGCATGCATATGGATCCATGGCATCATGCAGAATACTTCATCTTTAACCAGACGAGTAAGTTGATCAGTTCTCAAATCTTTTTCATCTATATATACCGGCTTACGATCATTGAAATTGTAATTTTCGTAATAATTTTTTTCTTTGTCACTCATAGTGTATTATACCAATCAGCTAGTTGTGGAAATGTATGTTTAAAATCCTTACCGCGACGTTGATCATATTGCTGATAAAAGAGTTTAAAGTCGTGCTGTAATACCTGCAAAACCTGTGGATCCTGTTCTGGTTCCCGTAGGTATTCAACCAATCTACGCAATTGATTTAGTTCAAATTCATGGCAGATTACATCGTCTGCTAAAATTTCGTAGGCAAAAGATAGTTCATCGGCATACTGCTCGCGCACTGCCAATGGTAATACTAGGACACTTTGAAAACTAGGAAAACGTAGAATGTTTAAACTAAAATTAATTGCATCGCGGCCATATTTACGTTTAAAATTAACAATGCCGAATAAGAATTCCTTAAGGCTTAATAAGCATAGGGCGTTGATGGTGCACATGACATGTAGACCGCGCAGTCTTTTACTATCCAATAGGTAAGTAAGATTGTCAACCCATTGATCCCAATCCAAGCCATCACGTATATATACCGCGTGTCTACCCCAGCTTTCATTGCTTGTATATAAGTCAAGCTCGATGCCTTTGCATGCTTCCAATAGTCTATCAATTTTATCACGTTCAAATCCTAAGTTACTGTTTATAGCAAGCCGTGTTTTGCTCTGACCTCTATGATCTTTGAACCAGTCAATGAGTCGCCATGTGTATCCCGACATGAGCGGCTCTCCGCCCGTGATCCGTAGTTCTTTGAGGGTGCGGTGTAGGTCTGATTCCCACCACTTGAAGAACGCCTCCACGTAAGGATTAACTTCATTGATAGTATACAGTTGACTATTATTATGCTCATGAGTAAAGTGTCCGCGGCCATCGGATACCAAGTCGGTATATGCGCCGTTACGGCGGATATCCTTAACCCAAGTGCTACTGAAAGCAGGGTTACAGTAACTACAGGCAAACTGACAAGTCCTATCAAAAGCAATTTCCAAGGTTTGTAAGTTGACGTCTTGGTCTGGTGGTGTGTTGTAAGCAAGATCTAAATCCTTATCATCATAAATTACAGTTTTATAAACACGATCACTAATTGGCACAGGCACATCAGCACCAGCATATTTTGGATCCTTGTACATGTCTTCAATTTTCCAGCAGTAATCACAGCCAGCTGGGCGGATGCCATCTTGCATTAAGGCACGATCATTTTTCTTTTGTGCTGTATTGTGTAAGGCCTTAGGATTAACTAATACTTCATTAACAGTAACCTGATGCGGCAATGGGTGATGACAGCTAGTAGTCTGCCCTGACCCTAACCATATTGTAGCATTATACCACTTAGCACCGCAGAATGAATCTGACTTAATATCAATTACTCTACGTTTGTATTCTAAATCCGATTCGTTAGTTATTTTCGGCATGCCACTTGCACTCCTGCCAGAATTCTCTCATTTGTGAAAACACATCTTCAAACCTTTTACCATCAGATAACCCAGCAAGTCTACGATTGTCATACTCATTAAAGAAACGATAAAAGTCTGCACGTTGTTCGTTAATGTACTTGTCAGTTAGTTTCTTACCATTCTTCATCCATTGTAGATCACGTTCCATACGTTGGATTTCATAGTCTTTAAAGCCATCAAAGCGGTTCTCACCTTCTTTAATTTGATGTAACTTCATCCATTTTACTACCCCTTCCATAATACCTACATAAGCTGGGGGAAGTATCTGCAGACTTTGCCAACTTGGAGTTCTTAATACAGGAGTATCAAACCAAACACGTTGGTATGTGGTACTATGTACTTTACGCATTACTAAAATATGTTCTAGTAATTGTTGTAGACCTAAGATGCTAAGATTGTTCATGGTAATAATATAGGTTAAGCTATTGCGTCCAGGAATTTCAGTTAAGAAACGATTTGAATAATCGTTTACTCTATCCATACTCATGCCACGTCGAATATATTCTGCATGTTCCGGAATACCTGTGTCTAAACTTACATACTGCATAAAATGTTCAATCTTAGTACCTTCACATAGTTGTTTTACTTTGTCAAGATACTTCTCAAACAGTTGTGGTTCTACACTAAAATTACTAGTCACATCTACGTGTAGATCACTCTTAGGTGCTGCTAGGATGTAGTCAAACACACGATGTGTATTCTTGTCCATCAATGGTTCGCCACCGGTCATGCGGAAGTGTTTTAGCTGTGGATACAATTCGGGCCACCACCGCCAGAACGCATCTACATAAGGATTGGCTTCACGCACAGGAATAGGCTTGCGACGTCCTTGGAAATGTTCTGGAGCATTGTGTGGTTTGGCTGTAGGATATGCACCCCAACGGTCAATATCTTTTTGCCATTCTGTACTAAACTGCGGACTGCAATAGCTGCATGCTAGGTTACAGCCGTGACTGAAGTTTACTTCTACATAACTTGGAGTAACATCTGCGTCCCATGGCAAATCTTTAATAGTGTCATAGTGCTCATTAGCCCAGGGCTCGCCACTACGATAGTGACGATCACTTAGGTGACCGGCATCTTCCATAGTCCAGCAGTAATTACACTCTTTTGGGCGATCACCTTCTAACATTTTCTTACGTTGTAGTTTCTTATGTTCTGTATTGTGCAAGGCACCAGGATGAAACACCAATGGGGCTGCATCAATTTCATGTAAGGGAGGATGATAACAGCTATTGTTCAGTCCTGTAGGTAAATGCAGGCTTACCTGTTGCCATTTAGCCAAGCAAAGACTAGGACCTAATTTATCCTTCATTTCTTCTGCGCTTGCCATGAATACACTTTTAGTCATTGATAATATCCGCTTCTGTTAATATCTTAATTATTGATTCGTTTCTACTAGCGTCATACTTACGTTGGTCATTGATATTTAAATCAAATCCACCGGTTGGCTCTAAATTAATTTCCTTAGCAATATAGTTATACATGCTTGTTGGGATTAGTGCATGGCATGATTTAAGCTCTGACATTGCACGATCTTTAAGATCTGTAGGGATCTCCTTTAATGCATAATCGGGTGGACCTTCGATTACCGATACACCATACTGCCAACGAGCATTCCTAAAATATGTTAATGTTTCTTTTAAAAACCAAATATTTAAATTATTAAGTGTAAACACAATAGAAAAGGAAATATTGTTTGCAGATAATTTTTGAATATTACCCTCAAACTTATCCCAACTCAATCCTGATCGCATATTGTTATACACATCTTTAATACCATCTGCACTAGCCAGTACCTGCACAGATTTAAACTGTTTCCATAGTTCAAATATATCAGAATTCTTATAACTCAGCGTACTTAAATTTGAACTATATCGCAAGTTTACGCTTTGACTAATATTTTCTGCAATTAGTCTTTCCAAAATTACATAGTGATCTTTAATAATTAAAGGTTCACCACCAGTAAAATAAATTTCTACCAAGTCGCTATTAACTAATACATCAAGGTACTCATCTATATTTGAATGACGAATAGTGTCGACATTGTTTGTTTCTTTATCCCATAGATGACTATGATGAGGTCCACATATTCTACATTTAGCATTACAAAAATTAGAATGCTTAAGATCTAAAAATTGTATTCCTGTGGCATCGGCTTTTTGTTTTTCTAATGCCAAAAAATTCTGTCTATAACTAATTAAATGATTGCCCTCGGCAGTAGTGCAATGACTACATGCAGCTGGTGGCTCATCAGATTTATATAAATCCATAAATCTATTAGGATCGGTTATTAACGTTATAGGTTTATAGTAATCCCAACTAACTTTACAACAAGGACGAATAACATCATTATCGTAAATAGCCACACCCTTTTCAATTGCCGGGCACCTCCATCTACTCACGTGTCATTGGTCCTTTATTAACAAAATTACTCTTGTAATGATGTTTAAAAAATTTACTTTCTTCTGGGTCCATATCTACAATAGGCAAGCATAGACGTTGACGTAGGATATCGCCTATGTGTGTACAGTGTTCTGTATCACGGTCTTTGTATTCATTCCACAGGTCTTCTAGTGTGTCAAAGTCTTGCACCCAACGATATTCCCAATCACATAACATAGTTAAGTATGTACCTAAACGTGCTCCGTATATTGCCCAGAAGCCATTCTCTACGTCTGCGCCTACTGTTTGCCAAATACACAAATGATCATAGTTACGACTGTGTACACGCTTTTCAAATTCTTGTAGTGTAGGCTTTGCTCCGCGATCTAAACACATTTTTACACCTTCTCGGAATCCTGCTCTCCATGCTTGGAATGGTGTTTGGTTAGGATATGTTGTTGAATAGCAGTCACTCATAGCCCAATAGTTAGGGTAGAAACAAAACTCTACATCGTTTGCAGCACTACCGTCACTTGCCTCATGCGTCTTCATAGCATAGACAAATTCTTTTGTCCAGCAACTTAATCCCCCGTTTCCGTATTGTAGCCCATTAATATGGTTGCAAGCCCGCCAACGAAAAACTTTATCACTATTAGTATCATCAAGAGCAAGCTGAAGGTTAAAAAATTGTGGATCGGGTATATTATCACCGTCAACAAGTACAAAACGATCTGTATCGCTGATGTTAGCGCATGCTTTGTGTGCAGCGTCAGATCCCTTAATCCCGTCAACCCTCTTTGCCCACGGTACCATGTTTTGAATTTTAATCCAATTGGCTTCTTTATTAGGTTCGTCATAGGTTAGGTATATTACATCCAAATCAGCTATATCAATTAGTTGTGTCATAGTATTCTATATCAGGGTGTGTTTCAAAATCTTCAAGTAATAATCCAGCATGATTTTTAACCACAGCATATCCTTTATCACTTTTCTTTAATTGTACACTAATACCTAGGTTAATGTCAATCTTTTCAAGCCTTTTTCTTGACACATTTACGCGATATCTAAAATAATTCTCATAAGCATCACAATCTACAACCAAATATTGAGTATTTTTAGGATGTTGCTGTGCTGTACACATAGTAATATCACCAGCAGTATTATAGTGTACACGATACTCCAAGGGTTCTGGAACAGTATTACCAAAACTAGCCATAGCTAGCGCAAATTCTTCATTCCAATCCACGTTCGTACTCCTTGATTAATTCGTCAGTTACCCAATTTTTATCATGGTAATGTAATGGATGATATTGATTAACGTTATTAATGCGCACCATTGGAAGATCTGTTTCGCACACAACCAAGTCCGGCCAAGCTACAGTTTTACTAAATCCGTTAACCTCTGGTTTCATATGCACAAAATTAATAAAATCTATACCCGGTAATGTACAAAGGTCTTCGCCTAAGATCTTAGCCACTAGTGCATAGACTACATCAGTTGACGGGTCTTCGTTTCTATAATTCGTTAATAGTGTACTGCTAACTGTTTCCCATTCAATGAAAATCTGTTCAGCATACCAAAAGAATTCTGCAGCTTCTTGACTGTATCGGAAATACATTAAGCCATTATATACATCGGGTAATTCGTTATCATCAAACAACTTTCTATAACTGCGGCAAGGACTAATATTTTGTTGATAATCCCTACATCCTCGACTTAAGACTATGTTACGCAGTCTAAATGCGTGCCACCAATGTGCAATACTACGAGTAAACACTAGGTCACTTTCTAACTTAATTGTTTCTTTAAACGGAGTCAGATAAAACACCTGCCATTCGTTACGCATTTTCCATGCATCATCTTTGGCTAAATCTTCTGGTATTTCAATCACATAATCAAACACTCGTCTGTGTTGTTCTGTAACTTTAGCCATGGTATCTGTGTCAACTATTACAGCATACAAGCTACCTGGCATAGTAAGTTTTATGCTCATAGCCTGTACGTAGGCCAACCGTAAATAATCAACAGCATTGGTATTCTGTGCAATTGATAAAAATCCCTGTTGAGCTTGGTGTTTGACTAGTCGTTGCATATAGTGTCTACAAATAGGTTAAAATCATCACTTAATAGGTATTCTTTATCCATAATATGTATGTTTTGGCGTGAAATTACATAGGCTTTGCTAGCTTCTTTGATAGTCAATAGATTGTTCTTTAATACAATCGAATCAATTATTTCTGTGTATGTTAACATTGGCCAGGGTATATCACAGATTGGATTTTGACTATACCCGTTCAATATATTATTAGCAATAGTAAACGCATAATCATTTCTAAAGCTACCAGACTTTACATGATACAAATTCCAATAATATAGATAGTTGCGTTGTATTCTGCCTACCAGATTAAACAGCATTTTAGATACATCAGTTTTTCTAAATAGTACTGCGGTGGCCCATTGGTATTGCAAACTATACGGGCCCATGCGATCCGGCCAAGCATCGAGTTGACTATGATTATTAGTTATAATTTTATAATCAAATTCTTGTTTAAATAACTTTAATAAACTCTGATCTAACATTAGATAATCGCTGTCTAATAGTAGGGTTTCATCATAGGGACTATATTGATATACTTTATATCTATCACCGTTGCGCCATATGGTTCCTTGGCCGGGTTTGATATTAGGCATAGTGTTGTTAACGTAAACTATTTTATCAAAAATTTGATTAGTGTAACCCGATTCTGTAACCAAAGTCACAGGAAGATTTAGCACGTGATTAATTATACGTGCGGCTTGTTCTGCAATTTGTGTATATTTTATTGCAGGGGTATCAAATGCAAATAGTACAACACCTCTAGACTTTGCGGGCACGCTTAATTTCGTCATGTTGAATATGCCAGGCATTCATTACTATTTGATAATGTTGTTTACATAAGGTTAGTAATTCTTTGCGTGTTACTTTGATTGGATTTTGGTATGTGTCTTCCAAGAATAGCTCGTCACTATCCCAACTATTAAGAAACCCTATAAGTTCGGGGGTAACTTTAAACAGACCGCCGTTATAAGGCACATGGAGATCTGTTTGGATCTTTTCACGTAGTATACGTTTGTTGATTTGATAGTCCGTAGATTTACGGATTTCTTGTGTGATTTTTTCTAAGTCGCTCATACTAGTAATTATCTAGTTACAGCGACTAAGAAAAATTATGCTACTACCGGTGCTCCCCAAGATGCGGTTGTTAAGTTTGTCGTTTCTGGGTAGATAATATCAACCCGAGTAGTTACTGTTACGTTAACTGCGTCGTTGAAGTTTGAGTTGGTTTGTGCTGGTGTTGCAGAGTCGATAGAAAATGTAATAACAGTACCGCGATCGCCTGTTGTACCTTGTGGATTATTTGAGTTTACGTTTAATCGAACCCAATCGTTGTTGTAATTATATGTTGCTGAAGCTGGTGTTAAGTTAGCGTAGGTTGTTGGGGTTGTACTTAGTGTGTAATACCCAGCTGACGCATTGCTAGTTAATAATGTCCCGCCTGTGCCTGATCTAGGTGTGCTGCTGTTCTGAAAAACAGTTGCACCGCCTAACTGTGTTTGAAGCATAGTAACAAAGTCAGTACTGCGTGCAGTAGCATTATTGTTAGTTGCTGTAATAACTAGTTGCAATCTACCGCCAGCGTTAAAGAAATAGCGTGCAGCATTGGCACTAGCAAAAGTTACTGTTCTAGCAGTATTAAAACTGTACGATACTGTAGATCCAGCAAACGACATTGCGGCTGTAAAGTTAGTACCTGTAGTAGTAGCACCACCTGCTATGTAAGCATTACCTGTTGTATTAATTTGTGTAATTGCAGATGTAACGTTAGCAAAATATGTAATGGTTTGGCCGGCGGTCATATTGATGTTAGCACCTAGTGGCCCGCCACCTAGTTGTGTTTGCCCTTGGTGTGTTAGTGCCTTATTAAGAGTATAAACTAACCCAGCCCATTGAGTAGCTGTAACTGTTGCACCAGCACTAACAGAAGTAAGTAATGTTGTATCTTGACCGTACCCCCACTGTGCCCAACCAGTACCCCATATCCAGCCAATATTTGACGTATTAGTTGTAGCTAATCCGTTGAAATCGGTTGCTGATATTAATCCACCTGATGAATATGCCATATTCCTTTACCCTGTTCTTTGTTATAAAATTAAGCACTCAACTGTGCCTGAACCTTCTTGATGATCACCTAGTGCTATAGCAAAGTAATTAACATCATTAGCATCTGCTGTAGATGCTGCGCCCGGCACATCATGTGCTGGTACTAATTTATCGCCTTTCTTAACTGTACCTTGTACAATAACCGGAACACGACCTTTAAGTGCAATTGCTTGTCCTTGTGATTCTGCATTCATCAAGTAAGCTGGGCTAGCTGACACAACACCAAATGCTCTATCACCGTGTGCAGCCGCAGTAGCTTCTGCACTACCACCTACTGCAACCACTGTACCTACCGGATACTCTTGGTCAGTTAAATATTTTTCTGCCAAGTCAGCGTATTGTGCTTGTACAGATGTACCTACATAGTATGTAGAGTAGATGTTAGCAAACTTGCTAGTAGAACTACCAATATTTACTGTACCCACCGGCAGTAGTGTATTATTGAAAATACTGTAGCTAGATGCTGTTAAGTTACCAGTGCTGGTTACTGGACCAGCAAATGTTGCAAGTTTTGAGGTTGCAGTTAAGTTTAGTACCGTAGCAGCTACACCGTTTGTTTGTAGTTGAATTTGTAAGTTTTTATTGTTCGTAAGTGTAGGACCAATGTATGCATCTGTGCCTGATGATGTATCAAATACTAGATCAGATCCTACTTGTAAGCCACCACTTAGGGTTAACTTACCAGTAGTTGACTGTGCTGTGTCTTTAAGTAAGAATTGACTAGCTGTGTATCCGCCCAAGGTACTAGCACCGCTAGTAGCACCAGTAAACTGTGCGCCTGTTAGTGTAGTAGAGCTGATCAAGTTGAGACCAGGAACAATACTACTAAATCCACTAATAGGTGTTTGTGGAGTAAATGCTGGTGTATCTTTGCTTAAAATAGCAATAGCACTGTTACTAATGTAGAATTTAACTACAACGTGCGGCGCTGCTGATTGATCTAAAATTGTTTCTACTACAGCACCACTTGTACCTGCTGTACTTGTATATGATGGGCCAATGGTAATCCATGCAGAACCCGACCATACTTTCAATTGTGCGTTAGTTGTATCCCACCAAATATCACCAGTAACGCTTACTGCTGCGCTAGGTGCTGTTGATTGTGAGATCGAACTTGAAATAGGTTTCCAAATATTACTTGCGGCATTAAACACTTTTAACACATCATTAACGTTATCGTACCAAAGTTGACCTGTTAACGGTGCGCTTGGAGGTGTACTATTACTAAAATTTTCTAGTAAAGTAACATAGTTTTCGTTAAGGAAAATACCATAACCAGCATAGTTCTTACCAATAAGGGTTAAACTAGTTGCTGTGGTATTTACGGTACCGTCTTGTATTGTAGCTACGGTTGTGCCCGATGTTGTAGTAACTGTATATGCCATTTTTATAACCTATTTAATATTATATTATTTATCACACCTAAGGTGATATGGTTACATAACCATATGCGCCAGCGATACCAGCACTTGTACCACCGTTTGTTCCTGCGGTTACTACGGATCCAATTGGAGATAATGTTTGACCGTTAATACCTGAATAGGCTCCACTATCTCCACTAGGACAAGTGCCGCCAATACCACCTAGTGGATATCCTCCGCCACCACCGCCAGCGCCGCCGCCGTCGCCTGCTTTATCTTGACCTGCAGCACCGCTTGGACCCGAATTGTATGCTGTAGTGTTTTGACCTAGTCCTACAGGGCCGTTACCGCCACCGCCGCCACCACCGCCACCAGCGGCAACAACAATAGTAGTTGAATTTAATCTAACTGTAGAAGCAGCTCCGCCGCCACCACCTGCTCCAGAACTTCCTGATCCACCTGCATTACCGCCGCGGCCGCCTGGGCTATTGTTTGCATTTGGATCTATACCGCCAGCACCACCACCTGTGCCTCGTTGGCCACTACCGCCCGGTTGTCCGCCACCGCCTACAAAGAATGTAAAAACATCACCCGGACTTACTGAAACTGTGGCAGTCACTACGTTACCGCCATACCCTGCATGTCCAACAGCACTATCATTACCGCCAGCGCCGCCGCCTGCGCCTGCTACAATTATA
>SESF01026178.1_pt1 | contig 11139 bp, 12 predicted proteins | sample 3171521 | NCBI WGS metagenome assembly SESF01 (sample SAMN10866945, study PRJNA518727) | freshwater metagenome | biome: subpolar coniferous forest; feature: holomictic lake; material: water; isolation source: holomictic Lake 227, 6 m and 8 m depth | place: Canada: near Kenora, Ontario | collected...
GGCTACTGTCATCGCCCCAGTAGCTGAAATTGGCCGATAACCAGGTAATCTCTTTATTTGAAGCCGCAAGGAGTTTTTTTGCTCAAGACACTTGTAAACCCGCCTATTGCACATGGTTCAGCCCAAGCCCTTGCCGCTAGAACAGGTGGGCTTCATACGGCAGCTTCACTAGACTTAAGCAGATATCTCTTAAGCCAGTGTACTATTGTATGTTCAGTTGCCCCCGAAGTAACTAGAGACGCTAACAAGGAATACAATATTATCCATCAGGCGTGTAACCACCTCGTGAACCAGAACGGGGATGCGTGGCTAAATCAGTCCCTATTAGAATCTTTCCCCTCGTTTCGTGGTGCTTTCAACTTTGTTGAGCACAACCAAGTCCTAGCTGAGAACAAAGGTCGCATCCTTGATGCGGTTGCACGTAAGATCACCTTAGTAAAACCTAACCCCGACACGTATCAAGATGTTGATCTGTCTGGTGGAAACTCAATGTCTCAGTTCTTAGAGTCGTTGCAGCCACAGTTCCCCACCCCAAAACCAAAAACCCCCAAAAAGATCCACACCAACAAAGCAGAAGCCATCCTAGATAAGAATGGGGACCCTCTGTGCATCTATTATATTGACATCTTAGTAGCAACTGGGCTACAGTTCACATCTCTCATCGAAGAAATTTTAGATGGAGAGTTTAATGCTATGTCGATGGGTTGCGTGGTAACAGGGTCAACCTGCTCTTATTGTGGGCATCAAGTACGTGAACCCTACCCAAGCTTCTGCTCCTGCTTGCTAAATGAGCGTGGGACTCTAAAAGTTCACCCTATAGCAGACAGACTTGTTGCTGTAGCGGAACTGTGCGGGATACCCGGTGAGCCCGAGACCAATCAATTTATTGAAGCGTCTTGGGTAAAGGACCCCGCATTTATTGGTGCCAGGAAGGCTTTCATCATTGACCTCCCCGCAGGTATGAAGAAAACAGCCTATTTCATCCCTGAGAATCCATCAATTAATAACTTATCCAAAGCTGCTTCAATCAAGGCCGCGTCAGCCTCCGGTCATGAAGGTGTGGTGGTGGATATGCAAACCATGCGTAATACCGCTATGGCTTTCTCGCATAACCCGATGCTTAGGAACCAACTCAATAGATACCTGAATCTCTACGGATTCTCTATTGAACCCCTCTCGGGGAGATCCTCCTATCCTACCCAACGAAATGATACCTGTGAGTATGACCGTGCTCAGAAACTATTCAAAGCTTTAGGCCTACGCTAAGGAGTTACTATGAAGAGCTTCAAAAAAGGATCTCCAAATGCCTGGGATGATGCGGATCCCGTAAAAACTGTTGCCCTAGCGAAGAAAGTTCTAGCTGCGCTGGAGAGCAACTTTGATGTAGAGGATGGGGATTACGGTCAACCCGCCCCTGGTATGGAGATGCGCTTGAGCTTTGGGCTTTACCAAGCACTAGGCCAAGATCCTTATGACTTCGGATATGGCACTGGAAAGGTGAGCCCAGGGGACTGCTGGGGTGCTCTACAGGAGATCCAGGAGAATGCTGAGTTTGGTAATGTATTCCCTGACTTAGAATGGGAAATAAGAGCTTTCCTATATCCCGAGGATGAAGCCGATATGGAGCCCCATAAGCAGTTTGGCTACTATGAGCGCATGGCTAACCAAACGGATATGGAACTTGATTATATTAGAGATCACGGGGCTTCCGTGAAGATTGCCAAGTTTAAGTGCCAAGAATGCGGAAAAATTCTACCTGAAACCGCTCGAAAGTGCTCTAAGTGTGGCAGTGAAGACATAGATCTTCATGTAGGATCCACTAATTATGAAAATTCCTTTAAGGGAGGGGTTTCTGTAATCCCTAGAACTGCGTCAATTAAACTACCCGCTCAACCAGCGGTCACTAAAGAGGGACTCATGAAAACTGCCCGGAATGTAGAAGCCCAGGTTAAGGCCGCAGCTTCAGATCTAACCAAGCTCGCCAAGCACCGTGTGGCATTGGCCTATGCTGTTGCCTGTGGAAGTAAAACTGCTTCTACTTCAACCGCTCGTAGACGTATGGTCGAAGCTTTCCTGACTATGCCTACCTTCGCCCTTGAGCAGATTCACGATATGCATCAAGCATCTCAGCACACTGCTGCTGATGACGAGATGCCTATTGAGGATTCCGCTCCAGAGGCTCCCGCCGAGGGTGGCGAGGATCTCGGTGCCGAGATGGATATGGGCATGGATGATCTAGGTGGTGGCGCTATGGGTGGCCCTGGCGCTGAGGTTGCCCCTGAGGCTTCCCCTGAGCTAGAGGCCATGAAGCAGGAGAATGAGGCTCTAGTAGCTGACATTCAACAGCTTGAGCAGGATTTTGCTAAGCTCCAGGAAGTTCTTCCTGAGGGTGGAGCACTTGATCTCTCCTCAATTCTTTCCGAGGAATCATTAGATGCCAAGGCAGAACAGCTTCCTGAGGGTGGCGAAGGTGAAGATCCTGCATTGAACCTAGTCCCCGAAGAGCCCAAGGTAGCCTCTATGTCCGCTGATGATGTGGATGATGATTCTTTCGAGAAGGCTCTCTTCGGAAAACTGTCAGGCGCTGATTTTGCCGATATGTCTGAGCAGGTTTCTGATCCAGCACTGCCCGAGCAGGTTGGTGGTATTGCTGGTGATCAGCTTTCCATCCTTGAGCAGGTTGATGTTGAGGATGTGGACTACGTTGATCTCCCCTCCAATATCCTTGGCGATCTAGCTGCCGCTGCCGGAACTGGTGTTGATAACGGTCCTGCGATGCCTAAGGCTGCTGCTAAGAAGGTTGCCTCGGTTTCAACTGGTGCTCGCTTCTTGCCCTCAGGAACTATTACTCCTGCAAGCACCGAGGACGCCCAAGTTGGTCGTTTAGCAAGCCTACTCTCTCAGTTCTAACTTTTCCTTTATATATGAGAATATTTATTCTCATAAAATCTCAAAAAGAATATCGAGCGGTCCTTAACGCCTGTCGGCATCCAGGAACTCGAACTGTCAACTTCCGTTTTCCTAGAAGGATAGTCACATGACGGATTTTTTCACCCACCAACTTGTGATCCTGTTGCCCGGAACTAAGAATGGATTCGTTGCTCCTAACGTATCCCTGACTGGTGACCCAACATCGGATCGCGCTCTTCTGGCAGACTACATCTCTGGTGTACCTGTTGCCATGAAGGGTGACCTCACCATTGGTATCGCTGACGGCGCAACTGACTCAGTAGTCGGTTTGCTCGTTTATGATGCTGCTGGAACCTCGCCTCTAGACGGCATCGGCGGTGCCGATCAGTCTGGTGTGCTCACTTATGTCTACGGTCTTGCCACCGTACGCGTTCCTTCCCGTGTCCTTGCCACTGGTACTTTTGCTGTGGGTTCCAAGGTATATGCTGGAACTGGCGCTAACCTCGGCAAGCTCACTGACTCCGCCTCCGCCACCGAGCAGATTATCGGTGTCGTTCTTTCATCTGTTGATAAAGCCAATGATGGCTTGATCATGCAGATGGCCTTGTAAGGGGGACTGATAATGGCTGGTTTATCATCTAACGCCGAACTCAACACCCTTATTGGTAATCTCATTCAGACCAAGCAGGGCCGTGCCAAGATCGCTGCCGCTATCGGACCCGAACTCCGTAGACGCCGCGATTATCTCGCCGTGGGCCGCAAGGCTTTCCACGTAGACGAGCTTCCTCCCGGAACCAACGCCATCTACGATTTTGACGTTGACGTTCGCGGCTGGTTAATTTCCGAAGAAGGTCAGGCTCCTGAAGAGCAGCAGCGCCCCAAGCGTGTGTTGGTTAAGACTCAGGAAATCGTCTCCCGTCCTAAGGTTTCCTTCGCTCAGATCCGCGAAAGACGTTATGACATCGTCAATCGTGTGATCGAGAAGGCCAAGTCTGAAGTATTGGCCGCTGAGGATACCAAGATTTTCAGCTTGATGAGCCGTGCAGGTACCGCTAGTTCAACTGACAGCGATTTCTACAATGCTCCTATCGCCATAAGCGGCGGCGTTCTGACCCAGGGTGTGCTCGCAAAGGCTCTTGGCAAGATCGTGAAGCACGACATTCCCCAGGGCTTCATCTTTGTGAACCCCGAGAGACAGGTTGATTTTACGACCTGGACAGACTCTACCTTTGACCGTCAGACCCAGCGCGAAGTGCTGACTTCCGGCGTTCTCGGTTATGTTTATAACATGGCCGTAATCCAGTCCCGTCTTGTTCCCAAGAACAGGGTTTGGGTCACTGGCGTCAAGGAGTTCACTGGAATTATGCCCGAGAAGCAGGCTCTCACCACGCTGTCATCTGACACCGTAACTGACCTGTCTGTAGGGTTTGTGATCTTCGAGGAAGTCGGTTTCTACCTTTGGAATAGCTCCAGCGTAGTTGAGCTTCAGTTCGCTTAACTTGCTAGGAAACAGTAAAAAGGGCCATCTTCGGGTGGCCCTTTTTACTATATTACCTCTTGAAGCGCACTTAGTGATATAAAATATGATGCTAAAAATATATTGTGTAAACTAGTATTAGTGACCTGCTGAGGGGTCGATTCTCGTAAAAATAGAATCTTTCCTTTTGATGTAGTGTGGTCTCGCAAAACAGAACAATGACACTTGTATTTTAAACCTAGGAGCTATCTCCTACTCATGATGGGATCCTCATGTCAGAACAATCTCGCATCCTAAATAGAACCGTACTATTCACCGAAATCCCAGGTAATGTGAAGCTACCTGCTGGAACTCGTATTAACATCAAACCCGATGGTCCGAATATGTTTGACGTTATTGCTGTGGTCCCCTCAGGTCAGCGCTATGATTTCAAGTCATCACACATTGTGAACCTGTTCAACACTCCTTGGGTAGATCCCGATCCTTCCTCAACCCCGCTTGCCCCTGCTACCCCGCCTTCATCCTTAGTCCCCAAGGTTGTTGAAGCTCCCAAGGTTGTTGAAGCTCCCAAGGTTGTTGAAGCTCCCAAGGTTGTTGAAGCTCCCGTTGTTGAAGCTCCCGTTGTTGAGGCCCCCGTTGTTGAGGCCCCCGTTGTTGAGGCCCCCGTTGTTGAGGCTCCCGTTGTTGAGGCTCCCATTGTTGAGGCTCCCGTTGAGAATCCTTTCGCCATTGGTGATGTAGCCAGTGTCGAGGCTGGAGTTGGAAACGATACTCTACCTACCTTAGATGTGACTGGCTCCAGCACTGATGAGCCCACCAAGAAGGATAAAAAAGGAAAGAAGTAATGAAACTAACCTTTCGTGGTCTAAGAAAAGCTAAGGTTTTCGGGCCTTTAGCCCACCTACTGCACAGTGGGGCAACTCTCCGTGAGTTGCTCCACGCCACTCCTGCACACTCATACAGTAAAGGCGTGCGTCAGGTATCCTTTATAGGTATGAATAAACGCCCAGATCTCTGGCATATTACATACCGAGTATGGGGCCACGAAAAAAAGAGTGACCCACGAGGTCACCTAGTTAAGTTGCGCTTCCTAGTTGAGCCTGACGTAGATCCCCAGGATCTAGAGGTAGAAGTCAGTTGTGACTGTTATGCCTTCGTATACTGGGGTGCCCAGTATAATGTGAAGCAAATGACCGCTTTAGAGCGCCCTATAAAAAATCGTGATGGTCAGATTGATATGAGTGCTCCTGAGGATCTTGGTAGAGACTATGTTATTTGCAAGCATATTGCTGCCGTGGTTGAACATTGTTCTCAGTTGATGTCCAAGCATCTCAAGAAACAATTTGAAGAGAAGCCAAAACCAGCCATTAAAGTAGAAACAGAGCCTGAACTCACGGAGGGCTGATATACCTTTCGCTTTTGTTAAGCGAGGGGGTTAGCTTGCAAGCCATTTGTTCAAGTCCACAGAAGATCGAGCTTCTTTACACTGGCCTCCTAGGTCAGATTAAAGAAGCTCTGATCTTTGTTAATGGACGCCCACTCACTGCAACTATTCTAGACGATACCTTATTATTAAGCAGTCCTGTGAGGTCTAAAGATATCCTTTTTATCAAATGCCTTGGAGAGGTTAAAAACTCCCCCCTTACCCGTGTAGTCATGCTTAGTTTCCCCTCCTCTACCCGAGCCTACTCCAACCTGGATAAGTTTATATCCCCTGATTCAGCCGATATCCGTCTCAGGGGGTCTTTACCTGAGTTACCTGTGATGGACTCAACTGTTCTATCACCCTGGGACTCACGACCTAACACATTTAGTTTTTCGGGGGTATGGGTAACAGAAGCCTCTGAAATACCAACACCTACCTATGCTAGACTATTCTTTGATGGAAGTCAAAGTTGTATTCATAAGGATGCCAATCTAGTCCCTCCAGGACGGGCGGGTGAAGTTATCACCCTTAGCGTGTCCTACTGCGCGGCTAGTTCTGTTACAACAACGCTATCCCTTATAGTTACGGATAATACTACCGGGGTTACACAAACTTTTTCTACCTCGGCCCTCGGAACAGATTCCTGGGCGTTACTCTACATATCGCACACGCTAACAACCCTAAGCTCCGTGGGTCTTCAGATTTCTACTGACTCAAAAGAGACAAAGTTGCGGGACGTATCCTGCTCAACCTCACTGCGAGGGAGTTTATTTAAGAACACGATCCCTCTTAATTGGGTGACTTCCGGGTGTTGTGTAGGTGGGCATGACTTATCTGGGCAACAGGCCTTCGCCTCCTGGGTGGCTATTAAAAAACAACCAGAAAGCTCACTCACACTTCTTTTGGGTGATAATTATCTAAGTTTGGGGGAGCTATGAGTCAGACTTTATATACTGGCCCCAATAATCTCATCCCAGATAGCTGGCCCTACAGTTCTGGTGTAATCCCTCTCACCCTATCTAGTAGCCACCTATCCGAAGGTTTGGTGTGCTTAGCCATTCAACCAGAGTTTAGTAATTTATCTATATGTATAGCATTGGATTTTACCTCAGATACTACCTATGCCTTTATTTCCCATGCAACACCACCCGGAGAGGGTTATACCCAACCTGACTACGTGGAGTATAACTATGTGACGGGTCCAATATGACTCTCATAAAATTCGCACAAATCTCCGAGCACCCACATAACTTACAAACATCCAGGTTTGTTAAACTTGGGGGGGACTTGTGGTTTGTCTTTGTAGACTCTGCTAAAAATCTAAAACTAGTAAGAACCACGTTTGGGTCCTCAGAGTTCATCTTTTCCATGACCCTAGCAGAGGGCGTTGACCGCTATGCGGCCCCGGCGCTACTTTACCTGGATGGGAAGTTCTACACTCTGTTTGAGTGCTTAAACCCACAGACAAACCTACGAGAGTTGCGCCTTATTGTGGTTCAAGAGGGTTTCACTAACAAAGTTATTTTGAGTGATTCCGTCCTAGCCACCAATAACAATTTCTCTATACCACGCGATTGGTTTATTTACGAGGGGGGTATTCAACTTCTATTCGGCGTGTTCTCCGAGTGGTTGATTGAGGCACATCCTGAGCTACAAGCAGCCCACAATAGTTCGGCTTTGATTCAAGTTAACCTAGCCACTAGCCCAGAGTACACTCTTCTTGAAACGTACTCGCCAGATTCGTCCATCGTATCAATAAAATTAGCTCGTGATGTGGACACGGTAAAGCATCTAGCCGTAGCCTGTAAAAATATCAAGCATACGAGCAGTATTCACTTGTTCTCTCTGTCATCAGGGTCTTCTTGGGTCGCTTTGGATGCGCCACTTACCCTGAGTGACGCTATCATTACGGACCTCGCGGCATTGACCCAGGACTTTGGGTATCATGTTTTCTACTCCGTGAGTAAGACGCATCGAGTTCCGGTCTCTATTTTATTGAGAGGTAAGACCCTGCTACAAGGGTCTGGAACTCCAGCACAGTATGAGAGAACACTTGGGTGCATTCTGGGATCCACAGGTAACTTCTATCGAGATGTGGATACGGGTTTACTCTACGGCCCTAAGGAAGAATCATGGCTCGGCCTTGAAGGAACCTTGGGGTGGTCCTATGAGACCCCCCAGATTTATTATTGGGGAGGAGGCGATACCTACTTGGTATCCCCGGATAGTCTCGAAACACCGCTCAACTTAAATATTCTGAGTCAGGAGCATGCTCAAGCACATCTTGCTTTCATTACCAACAATGAGTCCGCGCATAAGTATGTCATTCGGGATCTGAATTTTGGAAAGAAAACCGAGAAAGAAATCACGACCCTATGGGCTACCGAGAGAATCACTTCTACAACTTGGACTACTAGTTCCGGCACGGCTAGGTCCACAGTAACCACTTGGGACACTGAAATATCTACTATAACGCAGTGGAATACCAGTGCTTCAACAACTACAGTATGGGCTACTTCTAGAGCCACATCATCTTCATGGCTAACTCAAATTGACACCCAAATATCCACAGTTACTCAGTGGTCAACCAGCTTAGCCACTTCTCTATCTACAACAACTTTTTGGGTGGCTTCTATGTCCACCACGACCAACTGGTCCACCAATAGATCCACATCTATTTCTACCACTACCACATGGCAAACCAGAGGGGTCGCACCTCTTATTGTTAATACTAGCTGGAATACGTTTATCAGCACCACCACTTCGTGGGTTACCTCATGGGCAACCGCCATCAGCACCACCACTTCGTGGGTTACCTCTGGGTCTACCACCACTTCGTGGTCCACGGCTAGATCTACGACCACAACGTGGGCTACAAGTCAGGCCACTAACCCCGTGTGGTCAACCAGTATTTCAACCACTACGACTTGGTCTACAAGTGCTTCCACAACCACGACTTGGGCTACAAGTATCCTGACTTCTCAGTCAACTACAACTGTATGGCAGGTTAGCAGATCTACTACGGTATCCACCTCACAGTCTACAACCACTGTGTGGACTACCACTTGGGTTACTTCCTGGGATACATCTTTAAGCACCACCACCACATGGTCTACCGGAGTTCCAATGAGTAGATCCACCTCCATCATGACCGCTCTGGCTACCACAACATCTTGGACCTCTTATTGGAATACAAGCCTTTCAACTACAACTACCTGGATAACCAATGGCTAGGCCAAGCGTAAGGAGACTTAAGTGAAACTGGGATTTCCTCAATCAGCAGGCCCAACTGAAGGAGAGGCTCGTGCTAACTATATTAGCTTTATTATCAGAATCAACGATCAGTTGATTAAAGTTAACTCAAAGCTTCCTTCTGGAGTTCTACCCCAAGAATTGTGGCCCTCAGACATTTCTTTTTTCTCAGATGTTTTTGAAACCCCCGCAGAAGCTGAAATTTTTCTAACCAACAAGGCTAGTAACGTAATTTCGGCTGGTTGTAGGGTGAACACGGATAACTCAGGAGCTTCTACCCCCATTTGGCTCATAGTGAGCCTGATAAAAGGACCAAGAAGCGCAACTTCATAGTTTAAGGCCCTCTCTATGCTTCAAGCGGAAATTGTAAACAGTGTAGGAACCACAGTCCTAGCTACCATGGCCGGGGGGTCATTCCCGACCCAGGTAGTTCGGTTCCATTTAGCTTCAGATGCGGGACCCACTGTTGGTGATAAAGAGTGGATTTATCAGAGCGATAGTATTGCAACCTTTAAAATTTATATTGGAGGCATTCTCACTTTAACCCAAGTTTTGGGTGGGGGTAATATCCAGGCGGGAGGTATCACCGATTCCTCCATAACGCTCCCCATCGAGACACTTGCACCGGGAGACATTTATATTACGGTGGAGGGGGTCTCTAACTGGACTGATCAGAACGGTTGGTTTGCTCAGTCTTCTTTTTGGGAAACTACCACTAACTCAGGGTCCATCACGGTCACTCCCCCCTTCTGGAGTACCTCTCAATCTACCACCACAACGTGGGAAGTAAACGTAGGTACTTCTAAGGGTACGGTAACCGCTTGGAATACCACCTGGGACACCACGTGGACCTCCTACAGGAATACAAGTATCTCCACCACCACAACGTGGGGCACCAGTGGTGCCACCTCTAGGTCCACCTCCCAGTCCACCACTACATCCTGGCCTACAACGTGGACCACTTATTGGGACACATCCCAGTCTACCACCACTTACTGGACTACTTCGTGGACTACAAGTCAAAGCACTACAACCGTTTGGAACACCTCTCGTAGTACCACAACGACTTGGAACACCTCACAAAATACAACTATCACCCAAAATACTTTAAAATCTACCACAACAACTTGGAGTACCTCGCAAGCCACCACCACCTCATGGTCACTATCTAGATCCACCACTACCTCGTGGACTACAAATTTATCCACAACTCAATCCACTACCACATCATGGGTGGTCACACGATCTACAGAGGTTATTCAAGGACTATCAAGATCCACCGTAGTTTCTTGGGATACTTCGTGGCAAACCTCAAGGGAAACCCAGGTATCCACCGTCACGAGTTGGAATACGAGTTTACAAATTACCACGAGTTGGAATACGAGTTTACAAACTACCACGAGTTGGAATACCTCTCTTACAACCTTAGTGAGCACCACCACCTCCTGGACCACTGATATATCTACAGTTACATCCTGGCCTACGGCGCTATTGACATCTCTCTCAACAACCACAATGTGGTCAACTAGTTATACCACCAGTTTTAATACCACCCAGATGACTGCAACTTCGTGGATCACCTCATGGGTTACTTCTCCAGCCACCACAACCATGTGGTCCACCTCCCTATCTACAACAACCACGTGGTCAACCTCACATGTAACTACCACCTCATGGGTAACCTCTTGGAATACCTCGGGGTCTACTACTACTACGTGGAATACCTCTAAGAGCACCACTACAACGTGGAACACCTCGTTAAACACCAGTGTGTCCACCACCACAACGTGGTCAACCAGTGCATCCACAACCACAACGTGGTCAACCAGTGCCTCCACAATCACAACGTGGTTAACCAGTGCATCCACAACCACAACGTGGTCAACCAGTGCATCCACAACCACAACGTGGCCCGTTAGTAAAAGTACGACCACTTCATGGGCTACCAGCGGAGTAACTTCACAAGCAACAACCACGGTGTGGCAGACTAGCATATCAACCACTGTTACTACTTCACAATCAACAACCACAACGTGGACCACCAATTGGACCACCTACTGGAATACGAGCCAGT